>Ga0209960_1003990_pt1 | contig 11836 bp, 10 predicted proteins | sample ThiBiot_500_plan_2_FD_183947 | JGI IMG/M metagenome (GOLD analysis project Ga0209960, IMG submission 183947) | Wastewater bioreactor microbial communities from Cape Town, South Africa - Thiocy_expt_500_plan (SPAdes) | ecosystem: Engineered > Bioreactor > Thiocyanate-remediating >... | reverse complement strand
TAAAATAAGGTTTCAATTGATTTCTTGGAGTTTTTTGATAAAGAGACAGACAAAATAACAACCGTCTTAACAAATGGAACAAAACAAACTGGAACTATTGATATACTTTTAAATTATAAAGCCATTAATTAATATATTTTTAATTTTTTCTTTAATTTTCTTTTATTGATTTATTTTCCATGAAAATATTTATTTAATGAAAGAAGAAGAAAAAAAAAGAATTGTTCAACTTTTTATTTAATAACTTTGAGGTACACTAACATTTTTCATACATAGATTGTCCTGAAACTTGAGCTTGTTGATTTTTGCATTTCCAATATTTTCCTTTTCTAGCCCACTTTCTTTGTTTCTTATTCATTTGGACAACATTCTTGGCAATTAATATCTGAGCAAATGGTCCAGTTGGAAGGTTAGCTTCTTGAAAACCTGCAAGTTGTCTTTGGAATTCTGCTTCATCAAAATCTGGATGAGCTTTGATTTTTTCAAGTTTTCGTTGACACTTTCCAAGGACTTTGAAGAGTTTGTTTTCACATCCATATTGTTTACAATAACGAGTACATGAATCATCACAAGTTTCTTCAGAGTAAGGTTTTGGATCATGTTGTTGTTGTTGAACTTGAGGATAACTTGGAAGTTGAGATTTTTTGACAAAAATTTTAATCGTCTTGGAGGTATTTCTTTGTTGGAAGTCAAGGAGTTGGTTAAGATCCTCTTCATTTTTTAGTGAAATCAAATCTCCTTCATCATCTTAATTATTTAAAAAATGAAAGATTATTAGAAATTAAGTTATAACTTGACAAAAGATGAAGTGAAATGAAAAATGAAATACCTTGCCATGTGAGTCCAAAGTCATTGAGTTGAAGAGATTGACTAACTGAATTTCTGAGATGTTCAAATGAAAAAACATTTTCAAAAGTTACACGACGAATTTCATTTTCAAAACAAAGTTTAAAAGTATAAGATTGAGTTGATTTTTCCATTGTATTGATGTTGTTTGTTGTAATTGGTTGGTTGGGTTAAAAATTAATTGTTTGACTTGTTCAAAAAAAAATTGTTTGTTTGGAAAAAAAAAAAAAAAAAAAAAAAAAAAGTCAGGAGCTTTTATAGAGCTTTGGTTCAAAAACAGAACAAAAGGAGTGATTGGCAAAAACTGAAAGTGACAAACTTGGCGGGGTTGGCATTGAAATCCTTCTGAACCAATGATTATTTCGATCATAACTAATAAAGCCAAGTTTCAAACCCAAACCTTTCAAAAGATATTATTTACTTTTATTTGTTCATATTATTATTATTATTCTTCTATTACAATTAATTAATTAATTCCAATTTTCATTTACAAATTCTTTACAATTTATGTGTTTGGGACAAGATACAGTTTTCCAGATTTATAATCGATTGTATGAATACGAACTTTAATGATATCTCCAGGTTCAAGTGATTTAGCATACCTTTTTTCAAAAAAAAAAAGTTATTATTTTTAAAAAAAAATAATTAAAAATTAAAAGAAAATGTACTTTAATTTTGCTTGGACAACATAATCTTTCAAATATACTTGATAAAACATTCCATCTTTTTGATGTTCAAGAATAATTGCCTTTTAGAAAAAAGAAAATTAAAATAAAATTAAAGAAAGAGAAAGAGAAAGAGAAAGAGAAAGAAAAAATAAATAAATAAAATTAATAAAAGAAAAAAGAAAAACAAACATCAAGGGGTTTTGGGTCAAGTTCATGTTGTTCTTGAAGATACTTTATCGTCCAAAATCTTTCACTCCTTTCTTGTAATAAGTCTATTTCGAATTCTCTTTTCATTACATAAGATAATATCTTTTCTAATTCTTCTCTTGAAAATGGAAGTTTTTCTCCTTTCAAAGATGCTAAACGTTTTTGTTTGTTTTTTTAACCGAAAAAAAAAAAAAAAAATGATCCATTCAATAAAAAGATCACCTTTAACTTGATAATGTGTCAACATATCAGTATATCTTCGAATGGGTGATGTTACTTTAGTATAAGAATTAATTGACAGAGCATAATGGAAACCAACAATGGCAACCTTAATTTTGAATTTTTATTTGTCGAGTTTTTTTTTTCCTAAATTCAAAAAGAAGAAAAAAAAAATGAAAGATTACTGTTCTTGCACGTGCCATATAAGGTAATACTCTATTAGAATGATAGGTTAATATCTTAAATGAATAATAAATCATAACAAGGGATGAAAATAAAAATCAAAAACAAATATACTTATATAAATCACGATATGAAGGTTCTTTATTCCAACTTGATTGTCTTAAGTTTACTAAAATTTCTTCAGGACAATATGAAGTTGGTTGACTTCGAAATGGGACAGGTACTTTATTATCACATGCATAAAGGGAAACAGCTTGTCCTTCAATGATTTTTTTTTTTGATGAAACAAAAAAAAAAAAAAAAAAAAAAAAAAAAAAAAAAAAAAAAAATGAAAATTTTACCAGCAGAAACCATCATTTCAGCAACCAAATTTCTTGAAACACTTAAATAATCATGACGAAGTGAAAATTTAATTTTGCCTGTTATTCTGTCAACAAATATTTTGGGAACTGGTAGATTAATTCCAAATGCACCACAATCCCAAAATCTATGATGTCTCCTTAAGTTAGATAATTCTCCAATTTGTCGAATTGCATCTCCATGTTTATAAAGAGGATCTGTCTTTGGAACAGAGTTTGATAAGAGCATATCTGCTTCTTCATAAGTTAATTTTTGTACATTACTAACTACGCCAGAACGAATGAGATAATCAGTGATTTCTCCTTTTTCAGATAATGAAAAAGAAACTGTAAAAACAGGAGTTCTTTTGTTTGGTTCAATTGAAAAAATGGTATTGGTAAGAATTTCAGGAAACATCATGATTCTATTTTCAGGAAGGTAGACTGTTGAAGCTCTTGACATTGCTATCAAGTTGATTTCAGAAAATGGAGGTAAAAATGCGGTTGGATCTGCAACGTGAACATGAACCCATGTTTTTCCATCCTAGAATTATTGTTATTTTTTTATTTTGTTATAATTTGAGAGTTTTTTTTTTTTTTTTTTTTATTTTTCTTTTTTCTTTTTTTATTTTTTTTTTTAAAAATTTTTTTTTTTTTTTTTTTCATTTTTCATTTTTCATTTTTCATTTGATTCATTGAAAATCTTTTTTTAAAAAAATACTTTTTGTTCAATACTTATTCCATCATCTGTTTCCGTTGTATAAGGGTCATCAATTGTATAAACTGGAAGATGTGTGAAATCAGTTCTGTCACTCCAATCAAATTTATTTTCATCATAACCTTGAAAGAAAAAAAAAAAATTTTTTTTTAAATAAGATAATTGAAGAATAATAAGTAGTAAATCAATAATACTCTCAACAACTTCTTTGGCTTGATTTAAAATTTTTTGATCAAAATCAAAAGGAAATTTTGCAGTATAAATAAATGGGTTAACTCTGGAATTAAAGACTCCTAAATCTTCTAATAACAAAAATGGGTCTCTATATCCAAGTGAAAATGTGGCCATCTTTGCATAAAATGCAGAATCATCCTCTCTATTTGTTGAAGATTTTTGAAGAGAAGAAATCCAAAATAAATCAGTGCCAGTGAATTGAGGGGGTGTTGAATTCATTGAACTTTCTTTTTCGTTACTATTTTTCCTTTCAACTAAAATATTTTGACATCTTCGAAGAAAACCTGGAAAATCTTTTGCTCCCACTTCAGGAATTGTTTGAACAATGGTTTGATTGTTTAAGAAATCAATTACATTTGTCTTAACTGTGGAAAAAAATCGAACAGCTCTAAGTGTCTTTTTTTGAAAAAAAAAATGTTAGAAGTTATAAAATGAAATATTAATTGAATTGAATTGATGATTTAAAGGTTAAAGAAATAGAAATTCGAGATTGTCAAAAACAAAAAACAAAAAAATCAATCAACAGCTAACTATAAAATTTGGCCAAAAAATAAAATAAAAAAAATTTCAAAATTCAAAGAATCTAAAAGTTACAACCAAATTTACAATCAAATTACAATAATCTCATATCTTTTCAACAAACAAACAAACAAACTCTTTATATTTCATTGCCAAATTTTCCAATAATTTTTTTTTTCATGCTGTCATGATTTTTTTCAAATCCAAACCACAAACCCAAAAAAACAAAAAACAAATTCTATTCAATTAAAAAACAAACTTTCCAAATCATAATACATAGATATAGATCATAGAAATGTAAGAATATACAAAAATAATGTTTTCAATTATTGGTATTTTTTCAATATTGTCAAATATAAAATATGAAATGGAAAAGAGAAATAGATAGCAAAAAAGAAACTAAACCCGAAAATTCGCCATGTTTTTTTATTTTTTATTATTCTATTCTTTAGCAACGAAACTGATGCTTTCCTTTCCATTAATCAAATCTCCAAAACCTATTATACCAAGCACTCTAATAGTGAACATCATAACCCAAAGTCTTTAACATATTGTTTTTCTAATCAATCAAGGATGAACCTCAAATAAAACTCAAAAATTTTCAAAAAGAGGAGAGAAAATCGAATGGAAAATCAATGTTTTTTCGATGTGATTTTCTAATTGATTTCCTAATTGATGTTCAAACAATGAAGGAATAACTCTGATTACAACAAGAATAAGTTAATTATAACTACGATTGTGAATTAGAATTAATTATAAAATGGGATATTGTAAAAGAAAAAATGAAGAAAGTGGATATTTGTGAATAATTAGAAGTTTGTGAGAAAAGAAGTTGTTGGGAAAGTTTATAAAAGATGGATTGATTCATTCACAAATTCAATTCAATTTAGTTTTTGAAAAAAGAAAGAGATCTATAGTAATGTTGACAAATAAATAAAAATTCTAACTTTTATTAAATAAATCATTAGAATCCAAGTTTTTTGAGAAAAGGATCCATCTTTTAGTTCTTGCCCCTGAGATTGGGAGATTTGGAATAGATATATATATAGACATAAATATAGAAGTTTAGAAGTTTAGAAGTTGTAACAGTAAAAAATGGGAGTGAGAGGATTGCATAGCTACCTTGAAGATAGTCAAACAGGTCAAGTTTATGATCTTACATTCTATGGGACTAACTCAGGCAAAAGTATTTTTTTTTTTTTTTTTCTATTAATCAGTTAAAAAGAAAGAAAGGATATCATATTCATATTTAATTATAATAGAAGAAACCCTTGTCGTTGATGGATTAGGACTTATTAGAAAACTTTATCATCCAAAAATCAATTGGGTTAATGGAGGAGATTTTAATGACTTGTTAGAATCAACAAGAACTTTTGTAAATGATTTTGCAAGACATGGATTTGAACTCGTTATATTTTTTGATGGAGGAACTGAAGAAATTAAAATGAATGAGTATTTTAGAAGGAAGATAAGGGATTTGAAAAGGATCTCTGATGCACTTACTTTTGTTTCTGAACATCAAAGTCAACCAACTGAACTTTTCATTCCACCACTAATTATTCGTGATGCATTAGTAAAGTGTTTCCAGTCTTTGGGTTGCCAAATTTATTATTCTATTGGAGAAGCTGATCGAGAAATGGCCATGTATTGTAAAACTCATAACTGTTTTGGAGTATTAGGATTTGACTCTGATTTTTTTCTTTTTGACATCCCTCGATATCTTTGTTCCGAACATTTAGAACTTTCTCCAACTCAACTTCGTGTTCTTATTTTCTTGAAACCTGATATCTTGAAACATTTTAATTTTACTTGTGTTGAAGAATTGATGCTTTTGGGATGTTTAGCAGGAAATGATTATGTTGAACAGAATCAATTAGATGAATTTCATCTTTTTGTAACGAATGGGGGACCAGTTTTTGATCATCGGTGGCAATTGATTGAAAAGATAGCTAGATTTATTTCTAAAACAAAGAATGAAAATTTTAATTGGCATCCTCAAGGTTTTTTTTTTAAAAAGATTTGAAATTTGTATTCTTTTATTTATTTTATTTTATTTTATTTTATTGCGCTCTTTTTTTTTCTCCCTCTTCATTTTTTATTTTCCAACAAATTTCAATTAACTCTTTTTTTCTATTAGAATTTCATGTAGATCAATTTCTTTCAAAAACACCAATTATTAAGGATTCTCCTCATCTTTTATCATTTTTAATTGATGCATTCGTTCAATATCGAAATTTACCAAGAGATGAAATCATTACAAAATTTTCTCCCAGAGATCTCACAAGTGAAAATATGCCATTATTTGAAAAAGTTTTCCATTTTCTTCATTCTGGAATTTTATCACCACATTTATTAGGCATTTTAACGAAAAACTATTACATGAGAGGATATTGTCTTAGAGATAATGATCGTGAGCACTGTTTAATTTCGACTCAACCCATTCGCCATTGTATTTATCGTCTTATTTTTGCTAGCCCTGAGGAAATGCTTCAAATTCCAAGTCATCAAAACCCTTACTTTGAAGATTTAACTCCCCACTTTCAAAAAATTAAAGGTCAAACTTCAACCATTATTTTTGAGAGAATGGGAATCAATCGTTGGACTCTTTTTAATCCAGCTTCTATTAAAGTTGATATTGACAAAAATATTCCAAACTTTTTACTTTGCTGGGAAATACCATTGATTTTTCGCTTTGGTTTATTTATGACTAGTTTAAAAATTATCCCTTCTTCCCCAATCTGGGGTTTATGGCTACATCCTCGAACCCTTCTTGAAGAAGACCGTGATCAATACTTACCTCTCCTTTCAAAATTAAGTGTATATTCAAATTCCAAATTTTTTTCAAGTGATGTCTTGGTTTTCATCTCAATCATACTTAGTTTCTTATTTTGCAACAAAAAAATTTCACTATTTGAGACCGAAGTCTTACTTTGCCAAGCAATTTTATGTGCAACAAAGACAAAGTACCACCTTCCCCCTGTAAGTGAACTTGTTATTTCAAAACAAGCAATTCATATTGCGACTCTCTACCTTCGAACTTCAGAAGATTTACTACTATTAAATAATGCTTGTGGAAATCCATTGGATATTGATGGACCTTGGCGTTATTTTAATGGAACTTTTACTCAATATTGTTGTAATTTAATGCCCCAATCTCTTGAAGTTGGCGATAAAGATAAAGAATTCCCTAGGAGAATGACATATCTATCAGAATTTAAACTTGCATCACAATTATTTGAATCCGATTTTCCAGAATTATATAACCTAGCTTGCTTACTAAGACCAGCAATATTTTTATTCACTGTATTACCATATGGAAACCGAACTGATTTCCTCTCTCAAAATTTTGAAACTATTCTTCAAGCTACCCTTGATAATCAAAATCTAACATATTTAGAAGATATAGAAAGTAAATGGAAGCGTTTTTCATAGACTCACTTTTTTTTTTTTTAAACAAAAACAAAAACTTTTGACTTTAACATTTGATTTATTTGATTTTTTTTTTTACAAACTAAAAAGAAACAAAGAAGAAAAAAGAAAGAATCAACACCAAATCCAAAAACTAACAGGGAAAAGTTGATTCATAATTGAGAAATGGGTTTGTGTTGTTGACTTTTGCATGAGATCCAATTCATTTTCTTGATCTGTGAGAATTTTTCCAACAGAAGGATTTAAACTTTGAAGGATTTTTCTTTGTTGAAAGTTCTCAAATGCATCTCTTCTAATTTCACTTTCAAGGAATTCTTGTGGCTCTGGATTTCGATAATTTAATTCAGAATTTGATGCAATAAAAACCATGTTGAGTGAATCAAGGTTATCAAATTCATCACGATAAACTTGAACGAATGGGAAAATAGTTTTCAATGTTTTATGAATTGATGCTACTCCTTCAATAGATTCAGGAAGAAGTGATCCATAATAATTCTAATGAGAAAAAAAAAAATGAGAACAAAATTAAATGATTCAAGGAGATTTTTTTAAAAAAAATCATACAAGAGATAAAATTCCATTTGGTTTTAAAAGTTTTTGAATACATTGAAAAGCTTGAGTAGTGAAAAGTTGTTTTGGAACAAAACCACCAGAAAATACATCATGAAAAACGTAATCATAAATTTGAGATGAATCTTGACATAAGGTATTGAGCAATTCTCTTCCATCTCCAATATATTCTTTTCCATTTGTTTTGTAATTAAAATATCTTTTTGAAAATTCAACAACCATTGGATCGATTTCTGCAACATCAACTTTAACGCCATAGTTTTGGAAATATCTGGCTGTGATTCCAGCTCCAAGTCCTCTTTTTTTTTTTCAAAAAAAATATTTAAAGTTGCTTGGAAAAAAAAAAATCAATCACATTTGAAGCATTTTAGAATTTTCTGATTGTTGGAAAGGTCTTGTTAATTTGACAACTTCCATGACATTGAAAATTCCAAAAATAGTTTCCATATTGGTTTTATAAACTCCTCCAATAATTGAATGATCACTTCTCATTACAATGATACCTCTATTTTTATCTTCAACAACTGAAATCCAACCTGTATTTGATTCCTTTCTATTATAAACAATAAACTCTTTTGGCTCTTTTAATTCCTTTTTTTTTTTTTTTTTTTGAAATTCAATCAAAGTATTTAAAAAAATAAGAATAAATAAATTACTGAAAAGAATGCTCCATAAAAACGAGATTGAGGATGAATTGAAGAGGAAAGAAGAAGAAACATTAATGTTCCCAAAAACAAAATGATCATTGAAGTTTGATTTGATTGCCTTGGAGAAATATTCACTGGTTTTGAACTAATTATTAAAAAAAGGAATATTGATGATTATAAATTAAACAATAATAAAAAAATAATAAAAAAACCTTGTGTTTTGATTCTTGGATGTTGATGTCCTTTCCTCAGTCTTTTTCTAACAAGAAAATAATTATTTCAATGAAATTAGGTCAAAATATGTGAAGAGGAAAAAGAAGAAACTGTACTAAATTTGAAGGATCAGATTGTGTGGATGTTTTTTCAGTTTCATCAATACTTTTTGAGGCTCTTGTTCTTGTACTTCTTTGTCTTACTGGACCATGAGGACGAGATTTTGTTAACTAGATTTTTGGATTAAAAAGAAAATAAATCAATAAATAAGAAATAAATTACATGAACAAGGTTAGAAGTATTTTTTGATCCTAAAATTTGATCAAATCCTTTTGATTCTTGATTATTCTCTTTATTGTGTGATTATATTTGATTATTTTTTTTTAAATAAAAGAAAAATTATTTGAGAAAGAATAATACCTTTGGTTGCTTCGATCACTGGTTTCTAAATATGAATTAAAAAGTTAATTTTCATTGAAACAAAAGATTGAAGAAAGAAAGAAAGAAAACTTGCCTCTAATTTTTTTGGAGGAATTTTAACATCTTGTTTGGGCTCACTAATAGTTGATTTTGATTTTATATCTTGAATGAGAGGAATTTTTCTTTTTTGATAAGCCAAGATTGCAGATAATGAAATTACGAGGCCAGAGATGATCACAAAGTCACTAGTAGAACTGAATAAGTTGATACAATAAGTTGAAACAATAAAATATCCAATTGAAACAAAAATAGGTTTCCAATCTAAAGACATCAATCTCTTCAATCCAACTCCAAGTACAAAAGAGATCACAAACAACAAATATCCAATAATAATTGCAAATTTAAAAACTTGACCCAAATATCCCAACAAAAGTAAATTCATCCATGAAAAGAGGACAATTCCTGCTGGAAAACTAACATACAAGAAACTTGAAATCACCTCTAATGTCTCAGTAGCAACACCATATTGGAGTTTGAATTGGAGTACGCAACAAACTAAACAAATAACAATTGTGTAATAGTTACAATGGTCTTGGATGATTAAAGAAGAGAAGTAAGGTGAAAGGAATGAAGGGAATGTGAAGAGAAGTTGGCCCAAGACAAGAACCGAAGGAGAGAAATTCATCACAAACATTGCAATGATTTTTTGATTTATTTTTAATTTTTAATTTTTTTAAAAAAATTGTATTCAATAAAATTTATTCAAAAAAGAAAAATAATTCAAACCGAATTGTTCTTTTTTAAAAAAAATAAAATAAAATAAAATAAAATAAATAAAATAAATGAAGGTATCAAATTAGGAATGGGGCAATTACAGAAGGAATAAAGAAATGCTTTAGTCTCATTTCCTGTTTGCCCCACTCTCGTGGCCTTCAATTTCCTAATCACTTTCATTCTTCTATTTGTCCACCTCCAATTTGTTTGGGACAGCTGTTTTGTGGGTTTTAGATCAATCACTGAATAATTATTGATGATAAACCAAAACTTGTTTGCCTTCAATTTTGCATGAATCATGAAAAAAAGAGGCACGCCAATTTAATTGGCAAAAAACAAACTTTTTTTTAAAAAAAAAACCGAACCTTTAAAAGAGTTACTATGATGAGTACTTTTTTTAGTTCAACAATGAATTTATAAATATCAAATAAATTTCGAAATAATTTTTGAACAAACTGAAATAATAAGGATTATTGAACAAATAATTTAAATTATCATTTATTTTTTTAATCATGTTCAATAATCCTTCCAAATTTCAATGGTCTCCTCAAAGCAAAATCTATAACTCTATCTTTCACAAATAACTACTTATAAATTTATCTTCATATTTCACATATAAGCTAACTCTCTTGATATCTTCTTGTGTTGTGTTTTTACTGAATGAACGCATCTTCACTTTTTTTACTTTTTAATTGCTTGAGAGAATTCTAATTGATTTTCACATAGGCTTATGATTCAAATAATTTTGGTATTGTTCCTTCTCTCCTGCTGAACTCATTCCCATTTACAATTTTTGTTTCTAATTCTCTTCCTTCGAAACAAGTCTGACATCGATATCCATCGAATTTTGTTCTCTTTATCTTTAACTCCTGGCCAGCCAGTTCACAATTGTTTGAAGAGACCTCTTTTGAAAAGGAGTATTTGATACTGCTTTCAAATAAGTGCAGGATGGCTGCTTATTTGAAAGAGGTAAATAAATTGAACTAAGTTGTTGAATACTTTTAACTAAAACTTCTTCAACTCCAGAATCATTGATCAATTGCTGAAACAGCTTGCGAAAGAGGAAAAAGACTAAATTTTCAAGTACATGTAATGCTTCTTTAATAACCACCAACTTTCTGGTTTTACCGAGATCTTCCTAGTTGAAGGTATTTTTTCTTTCGTTGTTGGTCAATATATATCTTCGTTCATTCTTTTCTTCCATTTTTTTCCTGAAATCATTAACTTAGCATTAAGAGTGCAAGCTCAAAATTATTGCTATTCATGTTTTAATCCTCATTGATTTGTGGTTGCAGTTCAAAAGGGAATAACAAACTACATTTCTTCTTGTTTCTCATTTTCTTTGAATCCTTTTCTCTTAAAATCTCATCTATTTCCTTTCAATTAAAAAGAGAGAATGAACTCTTCTTGCTTTGAGAGTCATTGTTCAATTGAGGGAGTAGGTTGATTGATTTTTTTTTTTTCTGTTGTTATTTGGAATGAAAAATATATTTTGTTTGTTATTTGTTATTATTTGCCTAATAATAACAAACAAAATAATATTTGGGCAAATAACAAAAATTTTTTGGCAAATAAATAAAAAAATTTTTTTGGGGGAACTTGGCAATCTAAGAGGTAGAAAAGTGAACCAAAATAAAAAAAATTTTTTTCATAATTGTTAGTTAATTAATATAGGTGATGCAATAATTAAATTGGCAAGTTCACTTTTCCACCTTCTACAAATTCAAGCAAAAATTTTGTCCAAATTAGTTGAAAACAAGCAAAAAAAAAAAAAGCCGTTAAAAAAAATTTTTTTTTTGGATTTTTTTTTTCTCAACAAACAGAAACACTATAAATATAATTTTTTCTTTT
>Ga0209960_1003982_pt1 | contig 11861 bp, 14 predicted proteins | sample ThiBiot_500_plan_2_FD_183947 | JGI IMG/M metagenome (GOLD analysis project Ga0209960, IMG submission 183947) | Wastewater bioreactor microbial communities from Cape Town, South Africa - Thiocy_expt_500_plan (SPAdes) | ecosystem: Engineered > Bioreactor > Thiocyanate-remediating >... | reverse complement strand
TAATTAATTTTATAAAAAAAAAAAAAAAAAAAAAATCCAGGACTTTGCTTACAAACTTTAATGAATATTTCTGCGAATGAAAAAAATGCAATTGAATTTGTTTCTCTTGGACTCATAAAAATATTATTGAATATAATTGAATCTGGATTTTTCCTTTTTCAAAGATATTCATGTTTTATTTTAACCAACTTAGCTGCCAATGGTTTTTCTTTTCTTTCTTTTCTTTTCATTAAAATTATGATAATTGTCATTAATAATAAATAGATATTGCAAAAGAAGAATGTCAAACAGCTGGAGGACTTCCAATTCTTGTGAAATTATTATCTTCAACACATAAAGATGTATTATTTGAAGCAACTCGTGCACTTACAAATCTTTCAAATCATGGTACTTTTCTTATTTCTCGTTAAAATTAATTTAAATTTTTTTTTTTAAAAAAAAAAACAAAGAACAAAACAAAATTCATTTGAGAAATGCTGGAGCTATTCCTCCTTTAGTTACAATCTTAGGTAGAGCAACAGTTGATCGCACATTATCTGAGGAAGAAGTTAATAAAGCTATCTTATATTCCCTTTGGGTATTAACAAATATGGCAACAAATGGTTAGACTTCTGATTTTTTTAAAAACTTTTCTTTTGATGTCTCTTCCTCTCCCTAACAATAATTTTTTAAAAATAATAGCTGAAAATCAAATTGAAATTGCAACAAAAGGAGCACTTCCTTTTATTAGTGCTGCATTATCAAACTCAAATCAAGAAATTCGACATCAAGCTGTTTGGGGAATCGCTAACTTATCTCCAAGCCGTATTTTTTCACTCATTTTTGATTTTTTTCAACTATTTGAAAAATTGAATTAAAATTTCTTTAGAATTTTGCCGTCAAAAATTTGATGTTATTTCAGGACCATTAATTGATTTACTTAAAACTGGAAGCATAGATGTTAGAGGACAAGCTATTAAAGCTTTAGCTAATTTAGCTATTGATGGTAAACCAAAATCATTTTATTCTTATTCGTCACTAAAACAAATAATTACAATAGAATCTTATCGTTCTGAAATTGGAAGTCTTGGAGGTTGTTCTGTCTTTTTATCAATCTTACAATCAAAAGAGAGAGGCTTCAAACTTTTCGATCATGCTTTAGTTGTATTATTGAATTTATCTTTAGATCGTAATTCTTATTTGATTTGATTTCATTATTTTCTTCAAATCTTATTAAATAAACAATCTTATAGAGTTTTGTCGAGATGCTGTAAGATTAGCGGATGGACTTGGAGTAATTATTCAAGTTCTCAAAGATTCTGAAGAAAAGGAACAAAATATTGTGAATGCATTGAAATTATTCACTAACCTGGCTTTCACAGAAGAAAATCGATTAGGATTTATTTCAAAGAAAGCTATTCCTTTAATACAAAGTTTAAAAAACTCTCAAATACCCTCAATTTCACAACAAGCACAAAAGGCAGGACAAATGCTTGGTTTACCTTGAAAAAAAAAAATCTCCAATTTTTATTTTTGCAACTCAGAAAAAAAAAAAAAAACAAACTAAAAGTTTAAAATTAAAAGTGTTTCTTTCAACAAAAACAAATTCAACAAAAACAAAAAACAATGAGAATAAATTGTAAAAATAATAAAAATGTTTGTTACAATTTTGATTGATGAGAAGGATTCCAACCCTCTAATAAATCTAACACAACATCATAACGATCTTGACCCCAAATAATATCACCATTATCAATTTGGAAACTAGGAACTCCACAAACACCATTTTTGATTGCTTTTTCAGTATTTTCTTTAAGTTGAGTTTTGATCTTTTCTGAATTTGCTGCTTCAATTAAAGCCTTTCCATTGTATCCAGCAGAATTTAAAACTTCAGAAAGAATTTCTTCGTCACCAATATTTTTGTCATCAACCCAACCAGCTTTATCTTTTTTATTTTTTATTTTATATAAACATTTTTTTTAAAAAAAAATCAAAATTAAAATCAATAAATAAATCATACAAATAATTTGCATTGTTTTAGGTTCAACTATTGAAACTCTCAAAGGTAGAACTGTTCTTAAAGGGAAATTTGAAGGGAAATTCAATGTCAAATTTCCCCACCATTCAATCCAATCTTGCATATCCTTTGCTCCATATTGTCTTCTTGCTTCACTAATTGCTAACATTGGAACATTTGGAGTTCCAATACTTTTTAATTTTTTTTTTTTGTTAAATTTTTCATTTCAAGGGATTAAAAAAAAAAAAAAGAATTATTAAAATGAATACTCTCTAAATAATGCGCCTAATAAAATTGGAACAAGTTCAATGGTTACAGATGCATGTGCTTGTGATACAATTCGTTCTAGTTGAGTTGCTCCAATATAACTATTTTAAATTGTAAAATTAAATTAAATTAAAAAACTAAAATTTAAGAGTTTGAACCTCCAAGGACTTGAGAAATCATAATAAAAAGTTAATAATCTCTTAACTTTTTCTTTTGGTGGTGAAGAAATAGCTCTAAATAACTTTGCATTTTGATTTCCTAATGCTTTATCAACAAAATGAAGTCGATCTTGTCCCCAAAATAGTTTGTAATCAACATAGAAACATGGGACTCCTGGTGCACCTCTTTCAACAGCTAAACATTTTTTTTGAAGAAAAAAATAAATAAATAAAAGAAAAAAATAAAATATCAAACCTTCATCTGTATTTTTTCTCAAAATTGATTTTGCATCATCACGTTCAAAGACACTCTCATCAATATTTAACCCCACTTGTTTAGAAATCTAATCAAAAGATTATCAATTCAATATTTAAAAGAAAAGAAAAAAGAAAATATAACAAAAAACAAACATTAATCAAGACTTGAGGATCAGCAACATTTTCATTTTGGACCCAATAAGCTGCATATAATTTATGAGTAAGTTCAGCAATTTTTTCTTTTGGAGTGATGGATAATAATCTCATCGCTATTTAATTCAATTCAATTAAATCAATAAGTTTGACAGAAGCAGAAAAAAAAAAAAAAAAAAAAAAAAAGAAATATCAAATAATGAACCTGATAAAGATCTAACAGGATGTTTTGGATGCCAATTTAAAGGAATCTTGAACTTTTGAATTGTTCTTTGTAGGTCTTGATTTGTGAGAATTTTTTTTGAAACTGGCATCACATCAGAAGCAGATCCTTCTTTTCCTTGAGGAGCTTTTGTGGCATGATAGATTCCTCCCAATAGAACAGGTTTCCCTTATTGAATACGAATTAATACGAATACGAATGAGTCAATGAAATAAATAGTACAAATAATTGTTGCTTGATTCCTTGCAGCAATCTCTTCAATTCTCAAAGAAGCAATATATGCAAAAGGGCAAGCGATGTCGTAATAGAATTCAACAACTTTTCCCATTTTTCTTTCCTAATAAAAAGATTTTTGATTTTTAGTAACAGTTCAATTGATTCAATTTTAAAATATTTTTTTTCATGATTGATTCAATCTATTTTCAACTTAATTAACAATTCAAAATATTTTAGAAATTGATTTAACTTCCATGGAAACACTTCGAAGATTCAATTTTGTCCAAAAGATCATTCTAACAAATTATCCATCAAGAATAATAATCTGCATTTTTCAATTAATTCTTTTCCAAAAAGGATTCTCAATCATCTTCTTCAAGTGACCAGAATATAATTTTCCATTCTCTATTCGAGATTTCAATCTCCAAAAATGATAATGATCAATGAATTAGAAGAATTCTAAATGTCTGAATTGCCAATCGAAGACACAAATCCACAAAACAAAAACTGAGCTTAAATGGAAACTTAAAATTCTTTACGACACAAGCCACATAAAATATCACATTTCGAATATCCAAGCAATACAAACAAACAATTTGCAAAGTAGTTTGAATAATTTTGCGGATTTGAGATCCTAAACCTATATAAACCTTTCAAAAAATGTAATCTAAGAGGGATATTTGAGTCGATTGCTTGAAAGTTAATTGTTTCAAAGACTTAAAGCCATTATGTTTGTCCAAAATCACTGAAGCAATCTCTAATAGAATCCTTTCCATCAAATAGCGTAGAAAAAATTTTTTTCCAACAAAAAAGCGAATAACACAACTTGAAAAACAAACAAGAAGAGATTGCAATCGAAAAAACCTTTGAAATGAATCAACCAACTCATCTTCAATCCATTCTATTGTCTCTGTTCTACAACATCTCAATAATACAAGGAGTGCACCATCGCTTTGTTGTTCCTGATTGAAAAAATAAACAACAAAAAATTAGTTATGCACGTGAGAAGTGACTCCTTTAGCCCACAACCTCTTTGGAGTTGAAACATCATCGGAATAGAGTCGGAAAGGAAGCGGAATACAAGCGGAATTGTGTGGAAGAATTACAATGAAACATCCTTTGGAGGAATTATAAACAGAAGGAGATGTTGATTTAGATTTGGTATTGATTTGAATCAGTCTTCAACTTACAAACTGGCTTGTAATCTTACTTGCAAACCAACTTGATGTTACTTGAACTTCGAAGTTGTGGTAGATATTAGTTTGTTTTTTTTTTTTTTTTTTGAAAAACTAATTGCAGTAAGCAAGTAGGATTGCAAGTAGGATTGCAAGTTGGTAAGCAAGTAGGCGGAAATCTGACGATTGCAAGTTGGTTTGCAAGTAGGTATTGGTGTTTGATTTTGATATGATAATTGCAAGTAGATTGCAAGCTGATTACAAGTAGGAAGTAGAAAGAAGACCAAATTGCAGTAAGCAAGTAGGAGTGCAAGTAGGCGGAAATTTAGCATTTGCAAGTAGATTGCAAGTAGGAAGAGAAAGAGAAATGGATAAATAGGATTGAAATAAATATTTTTTTGATATTGAAAAGAAGAAAAAAGGTATTAGCGACTTTAATTAAATCAACTAAAAAACAGAAGAATAATAACAAATCAAGATGTTTTTGAGGTTTTGTTATTTCAACCACACTCGAAGAAAGCTTAATCGGTAATAAAGAACTCATTTGCTAAGTTCCTTGGCTTGTTAAAATCCATTGAAATTAAAATTTGTCTATGATTGATAAGCTCCATCGAAACAATTTTTAAAATTGATGAATCTCTTCAAATATTGCAAAAGTTGAGCTGAGAAAAAAAACAGGTTGAAAAGAAAGAAGTGCTTGCGATCCTACAGCAAAGTTTACTTTTCAAAAAAAAAAAAACTAACATCTACTTGCAATTGTCAAATTCTGGCCAAACAATCTTAAATATCCATTGAGACCTTCTGACTTTTCAGCCAATTTGCAATCCTACTTGCTTATCTACTTGCACTTCCTACTTGCAATATTGAGTAGATTGAGTAGTTCCACAAGACAGATTTACAATTTATGCTCAAGAAAGGTTCAAAAGCTTTTTATTTCCCTTGAGTCGACTCAATGGCACATAAAACTGATTCCAATAAAGTTGAAAAAATAGACTTTTTGATTCTAATTGTACATTTTTATTGTTCTTCTATGAATGTGATATCAATGAGTTTTATTTGATTTTATTTCCTGAAGATTGAACTCCAAAAGAATCTAATTCTAATTCAGCCCAATGTTTTTCTTCCTCTTTGTTTTCATTCATTCGAATATTTACACAAACTTGATTATTAAAAAAAAGAAGAAAACAAATTTCAATTATTGAATTGAAGAGAATATAATAATAAAATAATAAAATTACCATCTCCTTCCTCTGATTGATCCATAAGCTCTCTTGGAAGACTAACCTCTAGAAAAATTTAATTTTAAAAATAAATAATTGTCATTTTATGAAGTATTAAAGAAATTAATTAAATAAAACTCAAACCATCATTTGGAAGCACATCCTTCTTCCATTCTTCATCCACTAAATCTATCAACTTTCCATCTCGATGAGCAAAAGAAAACGTTTGGTCCTACATACAAGAATATTAACAATGAGTTAAAAAGAAAATTTATATTTTTTAAAAAGTTTTGATAATTATTTCAACTCAACGAATTTGTGTTCTCATTCATAAATTTACATGCAACATTTCTACACAAAGTTTTGAGTTTTAACAATAACAAGCAACAAAAAAAGAGAAAGAGGAAGAGAAGCTCACCATTTCCTTGGATGCCAGTTGAAAAAGTTTAAAAAAACTGTAGAATGAACAAAGGGCAAACTATTTCTATTTTTCCTTCATGTTTTTTTCTTTTTGTCGGTTCAAAAAAGAAATAAAGCAACTTGGTTGAAAAGTCGGATTTGAACAAATAAATATATTAAAAATGACAAGAAGGTTTTAGCAAAATCACAAAAATCACACAAGAATTGGAAAATTTTAAAACAAATCAAAAAAATTTAAATATTTGAATCTTGACTTTGCAAATCATCAGTGAATTCTGATGCATCGGTTGTGGTTGAAATCTGAGAATTGATAGAAGAATGACTACTTCTCCTTGCTCTGTTTGATGGTTCAAGAACTTTAGAATCTTCAATTAGGTCTTCTTCTTCTTTGTTATAGATAACCTATGAAGAAAAAATAGTTTCATTTATTTGTTTTTTTTTTAAAAAAAAATTAATTTTTTTACCTCGCAATATTTAAGGAGTAAGGGTATTTTTTCAAAATTGTATATAGATTGTTGTGATGAACGAATAGCAAGAATTGAGTTCATGATATTTCGATGTTTTTCAAGGTTGATCATTTGATTTGGAAGATAAGTTTGATTACCATCATTCATAAACGTTAAATCCTTTACATAAAGACCTAAATAATAAAATTAATTAATGAAAAGAAAAAAAAGAAGAAAAAGAAAATAGAAAAAAAAAAAGAAGAAGAAATAGAAATAGAAATAGAAATAGAAATAGAAATAGAAATAGAAAAAGTTTATAAAATAAATGAACCGAAAAATGGAATAAATGGAGGTTTCGCTTCAAATTCAATATTTCGATATTGTTTATAATTACTTTCAGGTCCCATTTTCGCTTCTAATTCTCGGAATACAGTCATAACTTTTGGAGTTACTTGCTATTTAAAATTAAATATTTATTAGTTTTATAATTTCTTGAGAGGAAGAAAGAAAAGAAAGAAAAGAAACAGCCCAAGTTTTTTTCAAGCGATAAATAGGAATAGCATTAAGTCCGGATAGTACAGCAATTAAATCGTTAAAATTTTGATATTTGAGAAGGTACTAGAAAGAAAAGAAAAATGTGAATTAGTTCAATTCACAATTCAAGGACTGAATTCAAAAAATAAAAAAATAAAAATAAAATCAACCTTTGAAACAGCAATAAACTTTTCTAACATAAGAGCCCTTTTTTTGATATCAGTTTGAGCACAAATTTCAGTTGAAACCCAATAACCAATCTAAAAAAAAAAAAATCATTTTGAGGTTTATAAAATAAAAAAATAAAAAAATAAAACCTTATTGAATCGATCAATAAATTTTTGTAAATTTGCAGTTAATTTAGGAATTCTTGAATCATTTTTCTTTCCCCATAGATAAAATACAAACTCATCTGGAGCAATTACTTTAAGTAGATCAACTGAAACTAATGTTAGTTGTTGAGCAATATCCTTTGGATGACATTCTAGTAAGTCAACTCCTGGAAGATGTTCATTTTTAGGAGTTGGAAAATTCTTTCCTTGTTCCTCTTTTAATTTCTATTTGATTTTTTTTAAAAAGAAAATTTAATGTCAAATTAATTCTTTGGAACAAAAAAAAAAAAAAAAAAAAAAAAAAAAAAAAAAAAAAAAACATGTCCATGAATAGCTGCATTAATTTGTGATACAATTCCTTCGAATTGAGTATTCATTTCTTTAATTGTCGTTAAAAACTCATTTAATTGAGAATTCATATCTGGATCTTCAAAGTCATACCAATGTCTTTCAACCCATTTTTTCATAACAGAAGCTATCCTGTTTTTTTTTTAAAAAAAAAAAATTATTTATTGTTAGTTCAAAAAAAAAAAAAGAAAGAAAGAAAGAAAAGAAAAACCTTAATTTCACAAGGTTAAGTGAGTTTTGATCTAGATCAATATATACAGGTTTTTTTTCCACGGCTTCTTTTGACATTTGATTATTTTCATTTTCTTGAAAAGCACGAAGACTTGTTGAAGTGAATGTAAAAAAAAGTTAAGAAAAAAATATACTTTGAAAGGGGAATTCAAAATAAATAAAAATAAATAAAAATAAATAAAAAAAAGTAATTTTAAGGATATCTTTTCCGTAATTTTTCTAGTAATTCTGAAGGTTTTAAGAAATTTCGATAGGTTTGAAGAAATACATCAATATACAAAGAATCTAATAATTTCATATTTAGAATAAATAATTATTAATGAAATGGTGAACCTGGTTGATTATGATCAGCAAGGCATTCAACGAGAGCATCAATTGTTCCTGCTGTTATTTGATATTTTCCATTTTGCATTGTTTTTATTAAAATTGGTTCATCATTTTCATTTTTTCGAGTAATAGTTTGAGGGAGTTCTTCAGGATTAATTTCAAAAAATGCTGTCATTTTTTTTTTTTTTGTTCGAAACATTTTTTATTAATTCATAAATTTTTGAAAAATGAAATGAAATAAAATAAAATAATAAAAAGTTTACACATATTTCTTAAACTGTGATCTTGAACAACTGATTTCTTTTTTTTCAAAGTTTTGAAATCAAATTGTTGAACAACTTCTGGAAATGAAAATGTCCGAATTCTATTGAAAGGATCAAATAAATAAATAAAATAAAATAAAATAAAATTCATAGTTTTTTGAAATTACCTGACACTCCCAATTGTTCTTGAATTTAATTTCTTTTTATCTGGATCTTGTTCTTTAAGTTCATAGAAAAGAAAAGAAAAGAAAAAAGTTATACCAGCAAATAAGTTTGAAGAGAAAAAAAGAAAAAAAAAAGGAAAGAAAGAAACGATGTAAATCGGGTTCACTTGCTCCTCTTTGAGATTTTTTTGGCTCCTAATTATTTCATGAAATAAATAAAGAGATGAAAAAATTAATCAAAAGAAGGAAATAAATTATCAACCTCTTTTTTTGCAAGGGGAGGTTTCTCATCATTTTGTTTGGATTGTTCTTGTGATTTGCTTGCTATTTTTTTAAAAAAAAAAAGTCAGAAAAAAAGAACGGGAGCTCTTGATTTAAGAAAGAAAATACAGTGAGAATCTTTTGAATCAATAGGTTGAAACATATCAGCAAATTTTTTAGCGACTTGAGAACCATCTAATTAATGAATTAATTATTTTTTTGATTGATAATTTCAGGGAAAAAAAAAAGAAAAAAAAAGTTAACCATCTGGTGATTTCTCTCCACTTTCTCCTTCTCCACCTTCTCCATCCTCTGATTTTCTAACACCAGAATTTCTTTTATACTTTTTCTCAAAATAATTCTTTGTTTGATCAGATTTTGTTAAAGTTTCCTTTGAATATTTTTCAGATTTTGGAGAATCTTGACTCAAAGAATCAGATTTTTTAAGTTGAGCTTTTAATTTAATCACAATTGCAATAGCATTTCCAAGAAATTGATGGATATCGAAAAACTTTTTATTTTTATTTTAATTATTAGTTGTTTTTTTTTAAAAAAAAAGAAAGAAAAAGAAAGAAAAAGAAATTACATCAGGTGATAAAAATTTATGTGTTACAAAGAAACGACCTTCTTCCAAATATGAAAAAGAGAATGTTGCATTTTGTTGACTATAAGAATATTGTAAAATTTGTTCAATATCAAATTGGCTCATGACCTCCTATTTTTTTTTTTACAATTAAAAACTGTCACCAAAAAACAAAAACAAAATTAAAAAATTGAACTTCATTCTTTGGATCTAATAAACGGATTCCAGATAAATTGACATTTAAGATTACTTCTTTCATCTCTCCATTTTGAACCAATAACTAATTTTCCATTATCAATAATTCAAATCGCCTGAGAATAATAATAAACAAAAAACTTACTTGGCATTCAAACTTTTCTCCATGCATTAATGATTCCCATTCTTCTTGTGTGAATTGAGATAACTCTGCATTTGCAGCCAACATAGATGTTGTCTAATTTTCAAGGGAAAAAAAAAAAATAAAATTCAATTATTGAGACTCCAAACACTCAAATAATAAATTGTTATAAATAATATAATATTTCCTTACCCTCTTTCCTTCAGGCGCTTTTTCTCTTTTTGAATTAAAAGAGGGGTTTCTTTCTGGTCTACGGTTCTCCGGAGTTCTATTCAATTATTTATTTATTATTTGTTTCTTTTTTATTACTATTAATTATTAATTAATTCTCCCAATTTCAAAAAAAAAAAAATACAAAAAAAAATTCCACAAAGTCATAAAATAAAATAAAATAAAGTAAATAGAAATTCATAAAAAAATAGAGGAACAGTAGAAATAATAAAAGATCAACAATAAGAGAGAGAGATCAAGAAAAGTTCATAAATCAATGAATTTGTTAGTCATTATTTATTTTCCTAACTTCAAAAAAAAAAAAAAAAAATCAAAATCAAAATCATAAAACAATTATGCGTTGCAAAACTCAAGCAAAATTCATCAAAAGGAATACAAAATGAATATAAAATTGATTGAATTTAAAAACAAATGAAATAGAATTGTAAATAGAGTATGAAATAAAGAAAGGGAGGGTTGAAGTTCAAATGAAGGGCGCTTACAGGAGGTGAGAGGTCCTATCGTTTTGTTTGTTATTCATCTTTTTATGATTTCTAATTATTAATTACTCTTCTTATAAGATCTTATTGATTCTTTGATTCTGATGGCTTGCTTACTTCTTGCATAAGATAGACTCTGAAGATTTTTAGAAGATTGAGGGTTGAAAGAGTTTTAAAGAAGTGTGAATCATTATTGATTTGGATTCTATTCATTAAGGTTTTTTTTTTTTTTTTTTTTTTTTTTTGAAACATATGATTCTTCTTTTTGAAATTGATCAATATCCAAGATTGATTGATTGGACTGAGTGTTGAACTGTTTGAAGAATTCATTAATTGTTAATGTTTAGATTTTTGTTTGAAATAATTGGAGTTTTGATATATCCAACAAAAAAAAAAGGAAAAAAGGAAATCAATGGAAGAACTTCGTCAAGCTTGTTCCGATGGAAATGTTCAAGAAGTTCAAGAATTACTTCAAAATGAACAAATTAACATTAATTGGCAAGATTTTGAATATTCAAGAACACCTTTTTATATTTCTTGTCAGAAAGGACATATTGAAATTGTGAAATTACTCTTAAATGATAATAGAGTTGATATTAACAAAGCAGATAGTAGAATATATAATAGCAAGTGGATGGGAAGTGAATGTAAATATAAAAGATAATAGAAGGGTAACAGCAATTGATATTGTAAGGAAACGAGGAAATGAAGAAAAAAGAAATTGGGAAAGTGAAGAAGAATGTCAAAAAAGAAAAAGAGATTGCTCAAAGATAATTGAATTATTAGAATCATTTGAAAGAAATCCAATTGAAACAAGATTCAAACTGAGAGTACAACTTGGATTCCCTGGTAAATCTTTTAAAAAAAAATTTTTATATCAAATTCTTTCAAATCTTTCTAAAATCCTATTTTATATTTCAAGACAAGGATGCTGTTTCTATTTATTCAATGATAATTCTGCTTTCAGATTGTTATTTAGATTTCAAAACAAAACAAAGGAATTAAAAATTCATTCGAAGTCAAATATGGGATATCGATCTTCATTCATCTTTAGAATTATTTCATGATTTCACTTCAAATCTAACTATCTTCCACTGTAATTTTTTGTTTTTTGAATCAATCAATAATTTTTTTTCTTGGTTGATTTCTTTCAATTGAATATTGAGTATTGAATATTGATCTTGACTTGTTCCTTTATTTTTGTTCTTTATTTTTTTTTTTTTTTTTTTTTTTTTTTTT
>Ga0209960_1003981_pt1 | contig 11862 bp, 4 predicted proteins | sample ThiBiot_500_plan_2_FD_183947 | JGI IMG/M metagenome (GOLD analysis project Ga0209960, IMG submission 183947) | Wastewater bioreactor microbial communities from Cape Town, South Africa - Thiocy_expt_500_plan (SPAdes) | ecosystem: Engineered > Bioreactor > Thiocyanate-remediating >... | reverse complement strand
TTGTAATTCGTGCAATTAAGATACAAAGCACTTGCATTTTTAGAAGTAATTCCATTCATTCTGTGTTAGTTATTTTTTACAAAAATCAAAAAAAGGTTCCACAACGGATCGGGTTCCACAACGGATCAGGTTCCATAACGGATCAGACTCCATAGCGGAGATAGAGAGCAATACAAACTTCTTCAGAATTTAAATTGCATCGTTAAATCAGATCATTTGAAATTGAAGAATATTGTCCATAACTTGTAAAGTGAGAAGCATGAATTAGACAAACATATAGGGAACCGTATCGAAGATAATCGTAGAAAAAAAAGTTCATGAGAACAATATCACGGAGAAAGGGAAACTTCGTCGAATGAACAAATATAGAAAATGCATCGCTATTTATACTCCAGTATTGTTCGATCATTAGGTCATTTTTCTTCTGTTTAGTCTATCATTTTTTCTCTTAGATCTTTCGATGGATGACAGTGATGATATCCAAAATTTCGCTAATTTAGTCTACTTTTTACGTTTAACTTATGATCAATGACATTGATGATACATAACTTTTGAAGTAATTATTTAGTCTATCCATTTCTTCAAATCTATGATGGATGATAGTGATGATAGTGATGATAGTGATGGTATTCGAATTATCAATTGTATACTTTATTTATTGCCGTAAAATCATTAACCAGTGACAGTTATCATGCCCAGACTTTTTTTTGTTTAGTCTACAGGTGTCTCGAAAATTTTTGACACATGTCATTCGAATTTATTGTTTATGGAATAATTTGAGTCGAAATGTAATGACTTTTTTACATTAAACATTTGTTGATTTCATCTTTAATTTCGTCATCGTTTTAATTATGTTGACATCTTTTTTTAAAATAATTTTACCATCCTAAGAAGCATTCTTTTAAGAATATTCATGTCTTTTACCTGCTCTCTCAATCATTACGTAACACAGAGGACGCTAGGACGCTGTATGGTATAGAGAAAAATATGGTCTTCAATAATATATTCTCTTATAGATGAATAGCGTCCTAGCGTCCTCTCTGTTATATACTGTAGGACGCCAGGACGCTGCATAGTATAGAGTGAAATATGGTCTTCAATAATATGTTCTCTTATAGATGAATAGCGTCCTAGCGTCCTCTCCGTTATATACTGTAGGACGCCAGGACGCTGCATAGTATAGAGTGAAACATGACCTTCAATAATATGTTCTCTTATTGATGAATAGCGTCCTTGCGTCCTACGCTATATAATACAGAGGACGCTGCACAGTATAGAGTAAACATGATCTTCATTGATTTTTTTTGTTATTGTATAAGATCATTCTAGTGTATTCCACTATTATAACCGACATTTCCGTTCATGAAAAGAGAAATTTCATTATACTAATTATTATCAATATAACAGGGAAGCTCCAGTTTTATTCGATAGATACTTACTTCGCGTATTGTACAGAAAAATTTCTGTATAATTTCACAAAATTTAATTTTAATTTCTGACAATTTATTAACTGATTCAAATTCTTCGTTCTCGTTTCAGTTTGATCAAGTTTTATGCAAAATCGTTAGTTTTAAAATAAATATCCAGATTTTAGTAAAAACACCAACTTCATAATTTTGAATATGTAACCGTGTTTTTCGATTCTCCAATCATGATTACCAGGGATTCGACGAATTTTCAATCATCAATGGTTATATAGTATGATTTATCAAAACAATGTTTTTTTGACCTTTGAACCCGATTTGTACTCAAATTCGGACTCTACGACCTCGACTACCCGAGGTCCAACCAAGTTTCAACTATCATTGCTTACTATTAGGCACTTCTAAAACCAATGTTTTTTTGACCTTTGAACCCGATTTGTACTCATTTCCCGACTCCCTGACCTCGAAAACCTAAGGTCCGATCAAGTTTCCATCACCATTGGTCACTATAAGCGACTTCTAAAAACGATGTTTTTTTGACCTTTGACCCTATGAGTGACTCATATTCGGACTCCCCGACCCCGATTACCCAAGGTCCGACCAAGTTTCAACCATCGTTGGTCACTATTACGAGTTTCTAAAACCGATGTTTTTTTGACCTTTGACCCCAAGAATGACTCATATTCGGACTCCCTGACCTCGAAAACCTAAGGTCCGATCAAGTTTCCATCACCATTGGTCACTATAAGCGACTTCTAAAAACGATGTTTTTTTGACCTTTGACCCCATGAATGACTCATATTCGGACTCCCTGACCTCGATTATCCAGGGTCTGACCAAGTTTCAACCATCGTTGGTCACTATTACGAGTTTCTAAAACCGATGTTTTTTTGACCCCAAATGCAAACAAACACACACACACACAACCTATTTTTTTTCATATGACCCTCCTTACAGTCGAGGGAATATTCTTGACATAAATGAATATCTCGAAAATTCTCAATATTATTGGTGAATGATTCTGTATTTCGACTGTTTACACCGTCGAAACCAAGTAAAACAAACGATACTCTATCACAATACATCTAATTTTTAATGTCTAGTAAAAATATTTTTTTGTTATTGTTTTTATGAATGGATAAAAATCATTCAAGCGTGATAGGGTGAAGCACTTTCTCTCGATTTATTTTGCTAACAAAGTTTTGAGTAGATTCTTAGGAAAATGAGAAGCAATAAAAATCGATCCTGCTTTAGTCAAATGACTTCCATCGAATGTTGTCAATTGTTTCTCTTTTTCTCCAACGAGTACCATGCAACCATTGCTATTACATGAAATCTGATACGGAGAAATATAACTAATATTATGTTTCGTGGCGAATATCTGCATTTTTTCATCATAGTCTTTTATCTTGTCCTTTAAACATCGATTAGTTCGACCAAAATCGTGGCTCAATTTTTGTTTCGATAATGCAGTGAAAAGACATTGTTTCAACGGTGATTTCCAGAGAGGAACTGGACCGAATAAATAAATATCTTTGACAGATACATTTCTTAAGCTGATAATAGTTTCTGTTAAACTTTCTTCTTTCCAAGTATAAGACATCCAATAACCTGCTAAAATGACAGTTTTCGGTTTTTCGTCTGTAATTCTCTTGAAAATGAATTGATTAATATCTCGACATTTGGCTCGACCCTCCCTCGGAATCGAAAACATCGGCGGACATAATCCTGCAGTCAATTGAGTGAATCGTACTTTTGGTTCGAGTGATTTTATTCCTGGATATAAATGGGCAGCATGTGAATCACCCCAGAGTATAACACCGTCTGACTCCGGTTTATTGGGATTATCAACACATGATCCAAATTTCCATTTAGTTCTTTCTGTATCAAGAAAACAAGATCGAAAACGATAATCTTTATAGAGACTGTCTCGATCGAGTTTGATATCCAAAAATGGAAGCGAAACGTTCGTAAAACGATGGGGAAATCCATTGAATTTATAAGTTTGATATCCTATGATACCGAGAGATATCATGAGTAAACATGAAATTGTAAATTTCAATCGAGGAAAACTACCGAAACGCATGGGATTTTCGATAAATATTTTATTGAGCCAAGCAAGTAAACTGCTGAGACTAATAATAATGAAACGTGCGAACGATGAAGGCTCTCCACCATCGTAAATACGCCAAAATACGATTAAAGGCCAATGCCAAAGATAAAGTGAATAACTAATACGTCCTATTTCAACAAATAATCGAGAGGAAAGAATTTTTGTGTTTATCCAAGATGTATCTTCGATAGTAATCAGCAATAGAGTTCCGACTGTAGGAAAAACAGCCCACCAACTTGGAAAAGGGAGCCGTTCGTTAAGAAAAACTATCGATGCACCAATCAAACTTAAACCAATAGCTCCCATGAAAGTACAGAACAACATATTATTTTGATTGCACTTAGCTTTGTTCTTTAATAATTCTAATTGATCGGATCGTAAGGCTAAACAAGCACCGATCAGTAATTCCCAAGAACGAGTCATTGGCGAATAAAATGCTAGTGATCGATTTGTTTGTACAATAATAATATTTGATATAAACGAACATAATGTTAAAACAAGTGCTACAATATGTAAACGACCGATCTGAATGCATAGACGAGAGCATAACAAGGGCCAAACAATATAAAATTGTTCTTCGATCGCAAGTGACCAAAGATGAAGTAAAGGTTTAGTATTTGATTCTTCATCAAAGTAATCCGATTCACTATATAATAAGAAATTTGTTGAAAAACTAGCAGCTGCACTGATATGAATACCAAGTTTTTTATATTCATCGGAATATAACAGATGCCAACCGATGATGTAACAAGAAATCAAAACGACGATTAATGCTGGAAAAATTCGTCGAACTCGTCGACAATAGAATATCGATAAGCTAAACGAATTTTCATTCAGTTCATTGTAAATAATCGAGGTAATTAAATAACCAGAAATCACAAAAAATATATCAACTCCAACGAATCCGCCAGGTAAAACACTTGGAAATGTATGAAAGATAAGTACTGAACAAACAGCTATGGCTCGTAGTCCATCTATATCACGTCGATATTTCATTCTGAAAAGAAATGACAAATAATATAGGTTCTCTATCATTTAAACTTCTTGCCTTTTTTATTCCCTCGACTGTGTATTGCTCCTTAAAATATTCGCATTTTGGAAAAATAGAGATTTTTCATATGGTCTGATGTTATGTTAAATCAGATATGGCGTTTCCGACTCTATTGTTGTATTTAGAAAACTATAAGATGGTCCTCCTGAGATAGCTATTCGATAATCTAAATGTGGCAGCTCAAGTCGGAAGTGGTGGACCGTAGGACGTCGACGACCGACAAGGTGCTGCTCGATATGATGTATGGTGAAAGTTTGTCATATATATGTATAGTCGATCGTTTTTAATCGAAACCTTTATATGCGCTGCCACTAATGCATTCAGCCGAGAGTTAGGCGAATTGACTTTCGATGAACGTTACTTGTGTATAATGAAAAAAAAACAAGGTTACTCTTCTTTCGTTCTTCTATATACACGTAAAAAGTTATATGAAAGCACGTATGACTGAATCGATTAATTTAGAAACAAAGAATATATGTAAAAATCTCCCGCTGACTATTTTAATCAAAGCATTTATGTCACAATAAAATCGAAATTGTATGATTCTCTATCTCGAATCAGTACGTTTTCACCGAAAGATGATTAATTTAATAATTAATCAGTTCTGGCACCATATGTTCATGATGGCATCAATTTAATGCCTGTTTCAATGGTCCAACGAAGATCTCCGTAACCACTTTATGTTGCCAACCCTGAAAAACAGATTCAAGTCTTCCCTACAAAAACGAATAAAAAACGTCCAACAATATGAACCCGATCTACTGGACTTCTACTTGCAATTCAAACAACGGAAAAACGTGGTTTTCATACCTTATCAAGAAAGTTCCTATATAAAATACTTACCCGTAGGTCGTCCAAGCAATAGACTTACATCGACAAATTAATCTCATTTGTTCTTAATGATAACGATTAAATTTTATTGAAAAATGTATGATATCTCTCTCTCTGTGTTTGTGTTGTTTTTCTCATGTCTCGCTCTCTTTCTGTCGTAAATTCTTTTAAAGTCTCTAATGTTTATATACCGTAAGCCTTCTCGTTTTCTCTTTTTCTTTTTCATATGTCGTATTCTTTTTCTCTGTGTCGATGAAACGAAATGTAAATTACGTTCTCTTTCTTCTAGATGATCAGCGCCTCATGCCGAATTCGTCTTCCTCTCTAATCACTCTCTCTCTTGCCTAATAAATAGCGGCATACAAAAAATAATCAATTAGTTTAATCACCTTTCGGTAGACGTTCATTATCGGCGAAAATGGAATGTACCCTTTATCTCAAACTGTAAGACACACAAATACATATTTACTCTTATAGACAAATCTAATCAAGCAATTCTGTTTAACGTTTCGCCGGCCATTTTATTTTATAAGAGTTTTTTTGACAGTTTTCAAAAGTTTCAAAAAAAAATCATGAATTCTAATCACATTATTAACCAGCAGAAGAAAAGAAACGACTGTCACTTTCTATTTACCTAATAGTGTCTTATTCGAAACTTGAATTCAAGTTTTAAGTATAGCATATATGCAGAGTTCTTTTCTGATTGTATACAGTATTTCAACTAAAATCACACAACTTCATCCAAATTATTTTTCAAGCTTTGCTTATACATGGAAATCTCAAGTTCACCATCATCGTTAGAAAACGATTCGTCAGAGTCATCTCAGACTACTTCTGGACAAAATGTACCATCGATTTCGTCAGTTACCCATGTCAATCAAGGCGCACCGTAAACGGGCTGCAATAAACGAACAAGATATTGAGGGTTTTAAAAACATTTGAAATCTCCCAAAACTAGTTTTCAAATGGAATGGCTATCCGAAGTTACTTATAGTGTTATTTCGCATCCACAAAACAAAAGCATATTCTTTTGCGTTTTTTCCGTTAATTGAATTTTTTTTAGATATTTCATAATATTTATTTAAAAAATCGACTCGACTTCTCGAGCTCAATATTTTTTTGAACTCTATCTTTTTGCGTGATTTTCGACCTCTCTTTTGTTTATTCTAGGGAATCATTTTGATCAGACGATTTTTTCTTGAATTATTTTTCTTCTCGAAACCATCAAACAAGAACGATTTACAACGTTTTAGATATTTCTCTTTGGATCATCTGATCCGATCACAACAGCAGGCAACGAAGAATTCTAACTGATCGAACGAAATCATTTGAATTTGTCACTTAGTTTTCAAGCCTTAAATCGGAAAAAAAGATGATTATAGACATTGTCCAACTGATCTTGTAAAAGTTCTTTTTTTCTGAATATTTGTTGTTGTTTAACTGTTTTTATTGATTTTCTCGTTGTATTAATATCGAACGTGAAATAAAGAAATTGAAAGAAAAGAAAGCGATTATACATAACAGATTTTGAATAGTAAACAAGACCATTCGGATAGACCTGGGTATACCTTCTTCAAATTCAGTATTAGAAAAACGATCATTATCTAAATCTAACAAACATTATGAGCCAAAGTTTAAGAAAGAATGATTATCGAATCTTCGTTTTTCGGTATTTTTACGAAGACGCAAAAGTGATTCTACCAAAGCATTATGTTGCATTCGCAATGTTCAGTTTTCTATTATACAACGGGAAAATATCGACATTCTATCTTTTCATAAACCGATAAATATTTCCTGAGTTTCAGAAAAAAACTCCTGATTTCCGAAATTCCGATCTGCCAACCCTGACTGCGAGTTGTGCTCATATTGAGACACAGTTACTCTAATTAGCTAACGTTCGTCTAACTTCCGACTATCCGTAGTCACTCGTATGAATATAGCAAAATCAATGTTCTTTTAGCTTTGACTCCAATTACCTCCGCTCCAACGAAGTTTCTATAGTCTATGGCCAATACCAATCAAACATTGGAGGAATGTTCTTTTCACCTATGAGGATACACAATCATTCAATCAATCAAGGAAACAATTGTTCATATTACTTATCTCTATGCGAAAGAGAATACAATTTCCAATAGTCGTATTAACTGTATTTATATAGTCTATCGTAGGCAGCAAATTTTTTCTCAATAATTTCGATCAACAACTTTGATACAACTTTAAAAAAATTCGTGTCTCTCATGGATAACTAATTAGCTTATCATTCGATTGAAATACATCCATTTGAGAAAAAATCTTACTCAATAATTTAATATACGTACATTATCACCTATTCTAAAGTTTATGATGTGCAGTTTTGCATTTGAGGGATGAGTGGATGTGGTGTAACGATGTAGTTGCACGTTAACTACGTACTAAAATACAATTGTATACTTGTTCATACAATCAATAATGTGTATGCCTACACGTCTCGATTTTTGTATTGAGGAACGATCTTATGACATCACATCCGCTCATCCCTCAAACTTTCAAAATATTGTTCGTATAATGGGTAATGACATCTGTGTTTTCGTCAATAGATAAAAATCATTCAAGCGTGATAGGGTGAAGCACTTTCTCTCGATTTATTTTTCGGACAAAATTTTGAGTAGATTCTTAGGAAAATGAGAAGCAATAAAAATCGATCCTGCTTTAGTCAAATGACTTCCATCGAATGTTGTCAATTGTTTATCTTTTTCTCCAACGAGTACCATACAACCATTGCTGTTACACGAAATCTGATACGGAGAAATATAACTAACATTATGTTTCGTGGCGAATATTTGCATTTTTTCATCATAGTCTTTTATCCCGTTGTCTAAACATTGATTAGTTCGACCATAGAGAGGTCTCAATCTTTGTTTTGATAATGCAGTGAAAAGACATTGTTTTAACGGTGATTTCCAGATAGGAACTGGACCGAATAAATAAATATCTTTTACAGATGCATTTCTTAAGCTGATAATAGTTTCTGTTAAACTTTCTTCTTTCCAAGTATAAAACGTCCAATAACCTGCTAAAATAACAGTTTTCGGTTTTTCGTCTGTAATTATCTTGAAAATAAATCGATTAATATCTCGACATTTTGATCGACTCTTGCCCGGAATCGATAACATTGGCGGACATAATCCTGCAGTCAACTGAGTGAATCGTACTTTTGCTTCGAGTGATTTTATTCCTGGATATAAATGAGCAGCATGTGAATCACCCCAGAGTATAACACCGTCTGACTTCGGTTTATTGGGATTATCAACACATGATCCAAATTTCCATTCAGTTCTTTCTGTATCAAGAAAACAAGATCGAAAACGATAATCTTTAAAGAGACTGTCTCGATCGAGTTTGATATCCAAAAATGGAAGCGAAACATTAGCAGAACGATGGGGAAATCCATTGAATTTATATGTTTGATATCCTATGATACCGAGAGATATCATGAGTAAACATGAAATTGTAAATTTCAATCGAGGAAAACTACCGAAACGCATGGGATTTTCGATAAATATTTTATTGAGCCAAGCGAGTAAAATGCTGAGACCAATTATATTGAAACGTGCGAACGATGAAGGCTCTCCACCATCGTAAATACGCCAAAATACGATTAAAGGCCAATGCCAAAGATAAAGTGAATAACTAATACTTCCTATTTCAACAAATAATCGAGAGGAAAGAATTTTTGTGTTTATCCAAGATGTATCTTCGATAGCAATCAACAATAGAGTTCCGACTGTAGGAAAAACAGCCCACCAACTTGGAAAAGGAATTCGTTCGTTAAGAAAAACTATCGATGCACCAATCAAACTTAAACCAATAACTCCCATGAAATTACAGAACAACATATTATTTCGATCGGATTTAACTTTGTTCTTTAATAATTCTAATTGATCAGATCGTAAGGCTAAACAAGCACCGATCAGTAATTCCCAAGAACGAGTCATTGGCGAATAAAATGCTAATGATCGATTTGTTTGTACAATAATAATATTTGATATAAACGAACATAATGTTAAAACAAGTGCTACTATATGTAAACGACCGATCTGAATGCATAGATGAGAGCATAACAAGGGCCAAACAATATAAAACTGTTCTTCGATCGCAAGTGACCAAAGATGAAGTAAAGGTTTAGTATTTGATTCTTCATCAAAGTAATCCGATTCACTATATAATAAGAAATTTGTTGAAAAACTAGCAGCTGAACTGATATGAATACCAAGTTTTTTATATTCATCAGAATATAACAGATGCCAACCGATGATGTAACAAGAAATCAAAACGATGATTAATGCTGGAAAGATTCGTCGAACTCTTCGACAATAGAATATTAATAAACTAAATGAATTTTCTTTCAATTCATTGTAAATAATCGAGGTAATTAAATAACCAGAAATCACAAAAAATATATCAACTCCAACGAATCCGCCAGGTAAAACACTTGGAAATGTATGAAAGATAAGTACTGAACAAACAGCTATGGCTCGTAGTCCATCTATATCACGTCGATATTTCATTCTGAAAAGAAATGACAAATAATATAGGTTCTCTATCATTTAAACTTCTTGCCTTTTTTATTCCCTCGACTGTGTATTGCTCCTTAAAATATTCGCATTTTGGAAAAATAGAGATTTTTCATATGGTCTGATGTTATTCCCTTTTCTGAAAGAAAGGGTTATAGGCTTCTAAAATGGGTAGGAAAAAGTCTTAAAACTTTGTTTGTCCGGTTCAATCAGGAAACAGTGCGTAGTATAGTGACTAATATTGACCATTTATGGTCCGAAGTTAGTTGGATCCAAGGTTATCGGGCTCGGGGAGTTCGAATCTGATGTCCGAACATCAAAATTTTGCTGCTGGTATTCTCCAGCTGGAGTAGTACCAACATACGAAATTCCAATTTTCCATAAAGTTTGATCAGAGGTATTCGGGTATGAGGAATTCGAATCTGATGTTAGTTTTCGACGAAAATCATGTGTTACTGCCGCTTTTAAAATTTACTACCTAGTATTTTCTCTCGGTTTTTTTGAAAATTCATGAAAGCCTTGTTTGGTATTTACAGCGGACATCATGAGCGGCTAGTAGTGAGTAGCGGAGCAGAGCGACGCTGACAAACTACTAGACGTTTGTTGAGAACATTCGTGAGTAATGAAGAAAATCAGAAATGTAGCTGCACTTGTTGTCGGAGTGGATCTATTTACTTGAACATATGTTGCTGGGAAAATTAAGATGATAGTTGTATCGCGTATACAGGTTGATTCACCTATTTTTGCTCATTTTTCTTCAGTTTATTGTATTTCTTCTGAAGTTGAAGAGCATTCATTACTTTATCGAGCCATATATTTTCGTTTCATTTTATCTCTCATCTTGGTCCTGAATTAATTAAAATCCTAGGAACTAGTCGTGGAAATTTTTTTCAGCAGTAATATTTCTATCATGATATTTCCACATTTCAATATTTTCTTGCATTACTGATAGAACAGGAAAGTTTTATTTTGGTATGGGTAGATAGAGCATTTAATTGTCTATCATAGCATATATTGTCAGGTCACTTATTCTCTCATCCTGGATAAGAATGAAATAAAACTTTGAAAGACTTGAAAATCGATAATTTTGTCCATTTTTATCAAATGATTTTAGTCACCTGGGGATATATATCATCTTCGGTTTTCATATCAGTAGATAGAGCGTTGTTTCCTCTCTCCAATCGTATTATTTGCCCACACTTTATCCGAGTTTTTATATAACATATGATAGGCTTCACAGCTAATCATCCATGTGTGTAACGAAAAAATGCAGCGGCGGTAAAAAATTGAAAATTGAAATAAAATTTCCTACGCCAATATACGACATTTTTTCCTGATATTTTGTACATACACTAGTTTGCTTGATTTATTCAATTTATAATAATTTCCGTGATAACCAGTTTTATTTTTAATTTAATATTCTTCAACAGATAAATATTACTGCTGAAAAAAATTTCCACGGCTAGTTCCTAGGATTTTAATTAATTCAGGACCAAGATGAGAGATAAAGTGAAACGAAAATATATGGCTCGATAGAGTAATGAATGCTCTATCTACCCATGCCAAAACCAAATGCTCTTCAACTTCAGAAGAAATACAATAAACTGAAGAAAAGTGAGCAAAAATAGGTGAATCAACCTGTATTTGTAGGTGAAGAAGAATTCTGATTTTCCTGAAGAAAATATTGCAGAGAATTGGCTTAGTAGATTTGCTACTAAGAGTATATGTACACTTGTGTGTCTTACAGTTTTAGATAGAAAAACGTCAGTAATAGAGAAGTTGTGGGTAGTAGATCATCAGATAGTCATCAGCAGAGAAGCGTAATGAGTTGGTGTTTCTGTTGGAGACTTTGCTTCTTATCAATGTTAGATTGTGAATAAAGTATAGAAG
>Ga0209960_1003980_pt1 | contig 11869 bp, 11 predicted proteins | sample ThiBiot_500_plan_2_FD_183947 | JGI IMG/M metagenome (GOLD analysis project Ga0209960, IMG submission 183947) | Wastewater bioreactor microbial communities from Cape Town, South Africa - Thiocy_expt_500_plan (SPAdes) | ecosystem: Engineered > Bioreactor > Thiocyanate-remediating >... | reverse complement strand
AGAAAAAAGAAAAAAAGAGTGTACAATTGAGTGATTCTTTTTGGATTTGAAGAATCACAAGTCACACCAGATTGTCCACATAAATTATTAACAACATTCCAAACCAAATTTCCTTTTGATATTAAACCATTATAAAAATTTGTTAAGATTATTTGCTCATTCGAATCCAATCCTCCTATTTTATTTCGGATAAAATGGGTGAGAAAAAAAGTTGCTTCAAAAATAGAAAATGAAAGAAAAGAAGAACCTAATTGACAATTGATTCCAGAATAAGGAGATACACATTGACAATAAAAATTTCCATTCAATCTTGTTGAACATTTTCCTCCATTTAAACATTGATTCAAGGGACAACTCATTTCTATTTGTTATTTGATTTTATTTTTGTATTTGATTTCAAAAAAAAAAAAAAGAAAACTTACGGCATTCAGAAGAAACATTGAAATAATCATTTGATGAAATAAAAGAATAATTTGGAATTGGACAATCCCAATAATTTAATGATAAATATCTATTTATATTGTTTAATACATGAAAATTGATCACACCAAAAAAGAAAAAGTAAAGAAAAATTAAAAATGCATACAAAGATTGTAAATAAGTTAAACTTATAAGTTGGCTTGAAATTGGTCCTTGAAGTCCTTTATTACTCAAATTTCTATTTTGATTTTATTGTTTATTATCTTCAATAAATGGCTCAAAAAAAGAAAAGAAGAAAAAAAAAGAATACAATTGGATGACTCTTTTTGGACTTGAAGAATCACAAACAATTCCAGTTTGGCCACATAAATCAGTTGAAAGATCCCAATTTAAACTTCCATTTGATATTAAACCATTATAGAAATTCATTAAAATTGTTTGTTCTCCTATCTCTAGCCCTCCTATTTTTTTTTTATTTCATTTCATTTTCAATAAAATCAGAGAAAAAAAAAAATCAAAGCTCACCACTTTCACATTGAGTCCCAAAAGAAGGTGATAAACATTGACAATAAAAGTTTCCATTTGATCTTGTTGAACATTTTCCTCCATTTAAACATCTATTAGTAGGACAACTCGAATCTTTTTTATATTTTTATACTTAGATAAAATCTAAATTTTTATGAAACAAAAAAAATTCTTATTGTCATACCACATTGACTTTTTGTTGAAGAATAATCATTATAATAACGTGAATAAGATGGAATTGGACAATCCCAATAATTATTTCCAAGGTATCTATTAAAATAACATTAATTCAGAATATTGATTCAAAAAATGAGATTTCTTACAAAGTATTTGATGGTAAAGTTAAAACAAATGTTGGAATCGTCCCAGATAATTGATTATTATTAAGTTGGCTAGGGTTGATTTTGAATTGATTTTGAGTTTTTTATTATTGAATGCAATAAAAGGAATTTAATTTTGTTTTTACAGAGATTGCAAACTTGTTAATTTTGCAAGTTGAGTTGGGATTGTTCCAGTTAATTGGTTAACATAGAAAACTCTAAGTTTTTTTTTTTTTTTTTTTTTGAGGATAAAGAATGTGAAGGAATTATTTTTTTTTTCTTACAACTCCTTTAAATTTGTTAGATTTCCAAGTTGGGTGGGGATAGTTCCAGTTAATTGATTGTAATAGAGGTATCTAGATTCATTTTATTTTTTGAGCTTTGAGTATAAACCAACTTTAAATCATAAAATAAAATAAAAATAAAATAAAAAGGAAATAATTGTATTTGCATTTACAAATATTGTAAACTTGTTATATTTGCAAGTTGAGTTGGAATTGTCCCTGAAAATTGATTCGAATAAAGAGATCTATTTGTTTTGTTTTTTTTATTTTGGAGGAAATTTCTCTTCATAATATGATGCAAAGAAAAATGAATTATAACACTTACATATATTGTAACTTAGATAAATTTCCAAAACCACTCGGAATTGTCCCTGAAAGGGATCGAGAATAGAGATTTCTATTTATTAAATTCGTTTGAAAACCAAAAAAATGAAAGAATCAATAAATAAAGTGAAATACAATTGAGTAATTCTTTTTGGATTTGAAGAATCACAAGTTACTCCATATTGTCCACACAAATCATTCAAAACATTCCAAACTAAATATCCTTTTGATGTCAAAGAATTATAAAAATTTGTTAAGATTGTTTGTTCGTTTGAATCCAATCCTCCTATTTTATTTGGTTTTTTTTTTCAAAAAATGAAAAGGTTAACAAGAATTGCAAAAAAAAAAAAATTCAGAAAACAATACCGAATTGACAATTAGTTCCATTATAAGGAGAAGGGCATTGACAATAATAATTTCCATTAAATCTTGTTGAACATTTTCCTCCATTTACACATTTGTTGGTAGGGCAACTTGTTTCTAGTTTATTTTTATTTTTATTTTTTGTGTATGAAAAAAGAAAAAGAAAAAGAAAAAGAAAAGAAGAAGAAAAAATACTGCATTCAGAAGAGATATTGAAATAATCATTTGATGAAATAAAAGAATAATCCGGAATTGAACAATCCCAATAATTCAATGATAAATATCTATTATCATTTTGTTAGAAAAAGAAAAAGAAAAGAAAATCAAAAAGTGAGTTTGAGAGAGTACAAAGATTGTAAATAAGATAAACTAAGAAGTTGAAATGGTATCGATCCTGAAAGTCCTTTGTTGCTGAGATTTCTTTGATTTTGGTCACATTAGATCTTCAAAAAAAGAAAAGAAAGAAAGAAAGAAAGAAAGAAAGAAAGAAAGAGAAAATACAATTGGATGACTCTTTTAGGACTTGAAGAATCACAAGTTACTCCAGTTTGACCACATAAATTAATTGAAACATTCCAATTTAAACTTCCATTTGATGTTAAGCCATTATAAAAATTTGTCAATATTGTTTGTTCATTTGAATCCATTCCTCCTATTATTTTTTTTTATTTCATTTTCTATAACTGAGAAAATAAACAAAAGGAAATAACAACCCAAAGAAAGAAAAATAAAGTAAAATGAACCTGTTAAACATTGAGGATTAGAAGAAGGGAATGAACATCTACAATTATAATTTCCATTTAATCTTGTTGAGCAAACCATTCCAGTTTCGCATTTGTTTGTTGGACAACTTGAATCTATATTTATTTTTGTGAAAGGTTATTTCTTTCATCCAGAAAAAAAAACTTACCACATTGACTTTTTGTTGTTGGATAATCATTATAAGAAATAGAATACGAAGGAATTGGACAATCCCAATAATTGGATGCAAGATACCTACTCAAATTTTGAACGTTAGTTATAAATATTTGATTTGAAATGAAATAATTTCTTACAAATAACTTGATGGTAAAGTTAAAACAAATGTTGGGATTGTTCCTGATAATTGATTATTTTGCAATTGGCTATTATGATTGGAAGAAATTTTAATTGAAAAAAAAAATCTAAGAGAAACGGAATGAAATAAAGAGAAATGACAGTTCTCTTAAATTTATTAAATTCGAAAGTTGGGCTGGAATAGTTCCTGAGAGTTGATTAGAATAGAGATCCCTATTATGATTGGTTTTGGTGGTGAGAAAAAAAAGAAATAGAGTTAAATTCAAATATAAATTAAGCATTATATTATCTCACAGATATTGTAAATTTATTAAATTTCCTAGTTGAGTGGGAATTGTCCCTAACAATTGATTCGAATAAAGATATCTATTAATTTTTGTTTTTGTTTGGGTGAAAATTGAGATCAATTTTAAGAAATCTTGAAATCCCAAATAGAAATGAAATTTACAGATATTGCAAACTTGTTAAATTTCCAAGTTGGGTCGGAATGGTTCCTGAAAATTGATTGGAATTAAGATACCTATAATTTAATGACATTACTAGTTAAGAAACATAAATGAAAATCCAAAATCAAATAGTATTGAAAAGCATATAAAATGAAAAATGAAAAATTGAAAATCAAATGAATTATGAAACTTACAGAGTTTGAAGCTTTGTTAAATCTCTAAATTCAGTTGGAATCGTCCCTGAAAGGGATTGAGAATAGAGTTGTCTATTTTTCATTAATATTGGAGCAACAATATCAAAATTTTGTTCATTAATGTGAACAAAAAGAAAAAAGAGAAAAAAAAAGAAGAAAAAAGGGATAGCATACAATTGGTAAACTCTTTTAGGATTTGAAGTATCACAATTCACTCCAGTTTGACCACATAAATCATTCATAACATTCCAATTTAAACTTCCTCTTGATGTTAATGAATTATAAAAATTTGTCAATATTGCTTGATCATTCGAATCCAATCCTCCTATCAAAGAAAAAAGGTTAGAAAAATCAAGGACAAATCAATGAGAAAATGAAAGAGTCAAGCAAAGATACCATTTTGACAATTAATTCCAGAATAAGGAGAAGAACATTGGCAAACATAATTTCCATTCAATCTTGTTGAACATTTTCCTCCATTTACACATTTATTTAAAGGACAACTCATTTCTTTTATTTATTTATTAATTTTACTAAAAAGAAAAAGAAAAGAAAAGAATAGAATAGAATAGAAAGAAAATCTACGGCATTCAGAAGAGACATTGAAATAATCATTTGATGAAATAAAAGAATAATCTGGAATTGAACAATCCCAATAATTCAATGATAAATATCTATTAATATTATTATTATTATAAAAATATCAAAAAGTGGTGTATTAAATAATCTTTGAAATAAAATCAAGAAATAAAAAAGAATGAAAAGCAAAAATTGTAGATGTTTTACAAAGTTTGTAAATAAGATAAGCTAAGAAGTCGAAATGAAATTGGTCCTGAAAGTCCTTTATTCCTCAAATTTCTAATGAATTTTGTTTTATCTCATGGAAAGAAGACGGAAAAAAAAAAAAGGAAGAAGAAAAAAGAATAGAATACAATTGAGTGACTCTTTTAGGAATTGAAGAATCACAAACAATCCCAGTTTGACCACATAAATCAATTGAAAGATCCCAATTCAAACTTCCATTGGATGTTAAACCGTTATGAAAATTTGTCAAAATTGTTTGTTCTCCAATTTCTAATCCTCCTATTTTTTTATATTTTTTTTTCATTTCAAAAATTATCAATGAAAAAAAAAAAAAAAAGAAGAGAAAAGGAAGAAGTAAACGTGGAAATAAATAAATAAAATCAAAAAAGCTTACCAATTTCACATTGAGTTCCAATATAGGGTGGTAAACATTGACAATAAAAATTTCCATTTAATCTTGTCGAACATTTTCCATTATTTAAACATCGATTTGCTGGACAGCTTAAATCTATTTTTTTTTTTTCAATTTTTTCGAGAAAAAAAATATATTTCTCTTTCTTTCTTCAATTCTTAATAAAATCTTAAAATTTTCTTACCACATTGGTTTTGTGTTGTTGAGTAATCACTATTATAACGGTAATAATAAGGAATTGGACAATCCCAATAATTGTTTGCAAGGTATCTATTTCAATTTTAAAGTTTAATTAACAAGGCTTTGATTTAAATAGAAAATTTCTTACGAGTAATATAATGATAAAGTTAAAACAAATGTTGGAATTGGTCCTGAAAGTTTATTATTTTGGACTTGCCTATTTTATCCAATGCATTTTTTTGTTTTTGAAAGGAAAAGTTTATCAAACAATGAAAGAAAAAGATCATCAAGGAATCAAAGAATGATGAGTTATATTCTCATACAAATATTGTAAACTAGTTAGGTTTCCAAGTTGAGTTGGAATCGTTCCTGATAATTGGTTGGAAGAAAGATACCTATAATTAATTAATGAAATGGTTCAAGTTAACTTTTATTCAGAGAAAGGAATAGATCATTGAAAAAAAAAAAAATGAAAGAGATAGATAATTATTCCTTACAAATAATATAAATTTGTTATTTTGCCGAGTTGAGTTGGAATTGTCCCTGATAGTTGATTAGAATAGAGATATCTATTGTTTTCAACAAATTTGTGAGATTTGCAAATTATGAATTGTATAATCTTACAGAGTTTGTAAATTTGTTAAATTTCCAAGTTGAGTTGGAATTGTCCCATAAAGTTGATTGGAATAGAGAGATCTATTGATTTTATTAGAAATGATGTCTTTCAAAAAAAAAAAAAAAAAAATGAATTCTAATACGTACAGACTTTGTAACTTTGTTAAACTTCCAAATTCAGTTGGGATTATCCCTGAAAGTGCTTGGGAATATAAATTTCTATTTTTTTTGAATTTTTGAATTTTTGAAGGTCAAAATTCGATTTAGATTCTGATTTTTTGCTTTTTTTTTCAAAAGAAAATCAAAAAGAGAGGAAGAAAAAAAAAGAAATACAATTGATAGATTCTTCTTGGATTTGAAGAATCACAAGACACTCCATTTTGAGTACATAAATCATTCAAAACATTCCAATTTAAATATCCTTTTGATGTTAATGAATTATAAAAATTTGCTAATATTATTTGTTCGTTCGAATCCATTCCTCCTATTTTGTATTCAATGAGAAAAAGAAAAGAAGAAAAAAGACAAAAGTAAAAGAAAAAAAACCGAATTGACAATTAATTCCATTATAAGGCGAAGTGCACTGACAAGAATAATTTCCATTAAATCTTGTTGAACATTTTCCTCCATTTAAACATCGATTTATTGGGCAACTCGTTTCTATTTGGATTTATCATTTTATTTTGATGGGGTTTGTTTCGAAAAAGGAAAGAAAAGAAAAAGAAAAAGAAAGAAAAAAGAAATGAAAAAAGAAATGAAAAAAGGAATATTACGGCATTCAGAGGAAACATTGAAATAATCATTTGATGAAATAAAAGAATAATCTGGAATTGGGCAATTCCAATAATTCAATGATAGGTATCTATTTTCATTTGAGTTAGTTGATTTTTTTTTTTTCTTTTTTTTTTTCAATTATTGAGATGAGAAGTAAAAATTCGAAATGCATACAAAGTTTGTAAATAAGATAAACTCGTGAATTGGGTTGAAATTGGTCCTTGAAGTCCTTTATTACTCAAATTTCTATTTTAATTTTATTGTTTGTTATCTTCAATAAATGGCTCAAAAAAAGAAAAAGAAAGAAATGAGAAAATACAATTGAATGACTCTTTTAGGGTTTGAAGAATCACAAACAATCCCAGTTTGACCACATAAATCATTTGAAAGATCCCAATTTAAACTTCCATTGGATGTTAAAGAATTATAAAAATTTGTCAATATTGTTTGTTCTCCAATTTCTAATCCTCCTATTTTTTTATTCAAAATTTGGTAAATAAATAAAATGACATAAAATCAGAAGTGATGAAAGTGAACCAATTTCACATTGAGACCCAGAAGAAGGTGGTGAGCATTGACAATAAAAATTTCCATTAGATCTCATTGAACATTTTCCTCCATGTAAACATTTATTTTCTGGGCAACTTGAATCTTTTTTTTTTTTTTTTTTTTTTTTTTTTTTGAACTTTAGATAAAATCAAAATTACCCTTTCTTTTAAATCATAATCATTATAATAAGAAAAAAGAAATTATAAACTTACCACATTGACTTTTTGATGTGGAATAATCCATGTTTCCATAATAATAAGAAAAAGTATAATAAGTAACCGGACAATCCCAATAATTAGATGAAAGATATCTATTCAAATTATTGAACATAAATTCAAACTGTTTTAATTCGGATTAAAGAAATTTCTTACACATATTGAGTTGAAGGTAAAGCTGAAATGAATGTTGGAATTGCTCCTGAAAGTTGATTGGAATCAAGATATCTATTATTTTATTATTATTATTATTATTATTTGTTCAAATTTTAGAATATTCTGAAAAAATGAAATAAATGAGATAAATTCCCACAGATATTGTAAATTTGTTAAATTTTGAAATTGGGTTGGAATTGTCCCTGAAAGTTGGTTACTATTTAGGTACCTGAATTTTTTGTTTTTTGGTTTTTTGATTTTTCATTTTTCATTAAAATAAACATTGTTATTTTACATTTGATATAAATTTGTTAGGTTTCCGAGTTGAGTTGGGATGGTTCCAGAAAGTTGATTGGAATACAAATATCTATTTAATTTTCAATAATTAATATAATTTATGAAATTTTTGAAATCGAAATAATGGATTGTAAGCTTTTACAGATATTGTAAACTTGTTAATTTTCCAAGTTGTGTTGGGATTGTTCCAGAAAGTTGATTATTATGAACTTGGCTATTGTTTTTTTTTTAAAAAAAAAAAAAAAAGAAAAAAATCATTGGATTTTATCTCAAAGAGAATTAGAATATGAATTTTATTCTCTCACAGATATATTAAACTTTGTAAATTTCCAAGTTGTGTTGGAATTGCTCCTGATAATTGATTTGAATACATGTATCTATTTGATTTGATTGAAAATTGCATGAAAATAAAAACGGAATAAAATTTATAGAAATTACAGTTGTTGTAACTTTGTCAAACCACCAAATTGGGTTGGGATTGTTCCTGATAGTCCTTGATAAGCAAGAGATCTATTTTTTTCCAAAGTTTGTTCATTTAATGTAACAAAAAGTAAATAAATAAATAAAAATCATACAATTGGTAAACTCTTTTAGGATTTGAAGAATCACAAGTTACACCAGTTTGAGTACATAAATCATTCAAAACATTCCAATTTAAACTTCCTTTTGATGTTAAACCATTATAAAAATTTGTCAATATTGTTTGATCATTTGAATCCATTCCTCCTATTTTGTATTCGATGAGAAAAAAACAAAAATTAAGATAACAAAAAGAACCTAATTGACAATTAATTCCATTATAAGGCGAAGTACATTGACAATAAAAATTTCCATTTAATCTTGTTGAACATGTTCCTCCATTTAGGCATTTATTGGTAGGGCAACTTGTTTCTATTTTTTATTTTATTTTTTAGGAATTGCTCAAATTGCTGAAATGAAAAGAAAGAAAAAGAAAAAGAAAAAGAAAAGAAGAAGAGAAAAAATACTGCATTCAGAAGAGACATTGAAATAATCATTTGATGAAATAAAAGAATAATCTGGAATTGAACAATCCCAATAATTTAATGACAAATATCTATTTATATTGTCATTATTATAAAAATATCAAAATTTATGTATCATTTAATCTTTGGAATAAAATCCAGAAATAAAAAAGTGAAATTGAAATGAAAATGAGTGTTTACAAAGATTGTAAATAAGATAAGCTTAAAAGTTGAGTTGAAATTGGTCCTTGAAGTCCTTTATTACTCAAATTTCTAATTGATTTGAAAATATTTTTTTTTGATTAAAGTGTTTAAAAAGAAAAAGAAGCAAAAGAAAAGAAAAATACAATTGGATGACTCTTTTTGGACTTGAAGAATCACAAACAATCCCATTTTGACCACATAAATTATTTCCTACATTCCAATTTAAACTTCCATTTGATGTTAAACCATTATAAAAATTTGTCAATATTGTTTGTTCTCCAATCTCTAATCCTCCTATTTATTCATCCGTTTCAAAAAGTGATCAACAAGGAAACAAAGAAAATACAAAGAGAAAAAAATAAAAGTTCACCTATTTCACATTGAGCACCAATAGAAGGAGGTAAACATTGACAATAAAAGTTTCCATAATTTGATCTCATTGAACATTTTCCTCCATTTAAACATTTATTTGCTGGACAACTTGAATCTTTGGTTGTTTTTTTTTTTTCCTTCTATTTCTTTCAAAATCTCAAAATCCACTTACCACATTGATATTGTGCAGTGGAGTAATCATTATTATAACGCGAATAATAAGGAATTGGACAATCCCAATAATTTGATGAAAGATATCTATGAAAATTTGGAAATTAAAAATAAAAAATATTCAATTTCAAAAATTTCTACAAATAAGATGATGGTAAAGTTAAAACAAATGTTGGAATTGGTCCTGAGAATTGATTATCGTCAAGTCGACTATTGTTTTTCATTTGAGTAATTATTGGAATTGAAGAAAAAATTTGAAGAAAAAGAAAGAATAGAAAAGAAAAAGAAAAAAAAAAAGAAAAAAGAATTTGTCATACAGCTCATTAAAATTTGTTAAATTTGCAAATTGGGTTGGAATGGTTCCTGATAATTGATTAGAATAGAGGTGTCTATTATTATTAAATGATTGTTATTTTTGTTGAAATTTACTATTGTTGTTATCAATAGATTTAATATTTACAAATATTGTAAGGTTGACAATCTTCCAAGTTGGGTTGGAATTGTACCATAAAGTTGATTCGAATAGAGATATCTATTTATTTGTAATAAAGTTCAATCTTTTTTTTATTATTAAATCAAAAAGTTATATTGTGTAATCTTACAGATATTGTAAACTTGTTAAATTTCCAAATTGAGTTGGAATTGTCCCATAAAATTGATTGGAATTGAGTTCTCTATTTGTAGGAAGAAAAAAAAAATGGTTGTATTCATTGAAAAAGAATTTCTAATGCACCAATTTAGATTTTTGTTCTCATACAATCGTTGTAAACTTGTCAAACTCCCGAGTAATGTTGGAATTGTCCCTGATAATTGATTACCAGAAAGTTGTCTATTTATTATTCATTATTTTGATTTTTTTCTGAATATTACTCACGAATTAATCTTTTGAAATGAATTCTCACAAAATTTGTAAACTCTTCAATTTGCCGAGTTGAGTTGGAATTGTCCCTGAAAGTGGATTCGAAAAGAGAGCTCTATTTATTTATTTATTTATTTTTTGGAATTTTTAATTTTAATGTCAAAAAAATGCAGTTTCTTTTTCAAAATATCTAATTCTTGAAATATGAATTTCAAAACTTTTACAGTTGTTGTAAATTAATTAAATTTGCAAGTTGTGTTGGAATACCTCCTGAGAGTTGGTTACTACCAAGATTTCTATTTTTATTTTTTATTTTTTTGAGAACAAAAAAATGGGTTGTGAAATTTACAGTTGTTGCAAATTTGTCAAGTTTCCAAGTTCTGTTGGGATTGTTCCTTGAAATGAATTGTAATAGAGATTTCTATTTTTTTTTTTTTCTGAATCATTATTTTTCCTCTTTTTCAAACTAAAAAAATAATTGAAAGTTTCAACTCAAACAAATTAAAAGAAATGTGTCATTTACAGTTGTTGTAAGTTTTTTAAATTTCCAAGTTGGGTTGGAATTGTACCATAAAAACTATTAGAATTCAGATTTCTATTTATTTATTTATTTATTGGAGGATTGAAAAGATTGAGATTTATTTTCATAAATAAAAAATGAAAGAAATAAATGAATTTTATGTCTTACAGAACTTGAAGCTTTGATAAATTTTCAAACTCAGTTGGAATTGTGCCACCAATTGACTTTGAATTAAGATTTCTATTTGTTAATTCAGATTTAAACAATGTTGTAGCATAATTATCAACATTTATTTCCTCGAAAAAGAAAAAAGAAAAAGGAAATACAATTGGATAACTCTCTGAGGGTTTGAGGAGTCACAAATTACACCAGTTTGACCACATAAATCATATCCGGTGTTCCAAGATAAATAATAATAATAATTTGAAGTTAATGAATTGTAAAAATTTGCCAATATTACTTGCTCATTAAAATCCAATATCCCTAAAGTATTGAACCCAATAAAAAAAAATAATAATAATAAAATTAAAGTTAAAATTAAAAACCAATTCAAATTAAAAATGAAGAAAAAAAGCAAAGAAGATAACGGAAAGAAGAATAAAACGAAACCAAAGGAGAGTTGGAACAGAACACAAAATAGAAGTAGAGTCTTGGAACAATTCATTGTTGAGTTGTTTGGAACTGTTCAAGGATTTTTTTTTAGAAAAAAAAAAAAAAAAAAAAAAAAAAAAAAAAAAAAAAAAAAAAAAAAAAAAAAAAAAAAAAAAAAAAAAAAAAAAAAAAAAAAAAAAAAAAAAAAAAAAAAAAAAAAAAAAAAAAAAAAAAA
>Ga0209960_1003979_pt1 | contig 11874 bp, 11 predicted proteins | sample ThiBiot_500_plan_2_FD_183947 | JGI IMG/M metagenome (GOLD analysis project Ga0209960, IMG submission 183947) | Wastewater bioreactor microbial communities from Cape Town, South Africa - Thiocy_expt_500_plan (SPAdes) | ecosystem: Engineered > Bioreactor > Thiocyanate-remediating >... | reverse complement strand
TATGTTATGAAGTAGTAAATCTTGGGCTCAATGCTTATCAATGAGGAATGAAGATTCAAGAAAGCAAGAAAGAAACCTTTATAATTCTGGAAAACTTACGATTGTTCTTTTGAAAACTGGATTTCTAATTAAAATTAATTATAATCGAAGTTCACCTCTACCAATCCTATTGTCTACTATTGCTCTTCTAAAAGAGTTTGATCTCCAACAATGTTTAATAACAATATGAGGAATAGAATCATCACCATCATCCTGTTTGCTTGTCTTTTGTTTCGATCTTCACTTGGTTCGTTTTATTTCTTTCTTTTTCACTTTCGAAATGATCATAATATCGATTCGGTTTGAATTAAGTATTTATATTTATCAAAAAGGAGCGTTGGATTCAAATGATCAAATTATATTAGTGGATTGGTATAATTCTTTAACATCAAAAGGGAGTTTAAATTGGAATACGACAATTGATTTATGCGGCCAAACCGGTGTTGTTTGTGATTCTTCAAATCCTCAAAGAGTTATACAATTGTAGTCTTTTTTTTCGATATTGTGGAATTTTTTTTTTTTTGACGAGATTCCAATAATATAGATCGCTCGTTTCTCGTTCACTTTTTGGAACAATTTCGACAGAACTTGGAAACTTAACACTATTACAGTATTTGTAATATTAATTTTTGATCTAAATATTCACTAAAATTGCATTTCTAGAGATCTCTCTTCTAACAAATTTTCAGGGACGATTCCAACTCAACTAGGGAGCTTAATAAGTTTACAATATCTGTAAAAATTTAATATTTCCAGTCCTGTTCTGAAATTTATTAACGGAATTTGAAATGGTTCTTTTTATTATCTCAGATGGCTCAATTTCAATCAACTTTCTGGGACAATTCCAACACAACTTGGAGGCTTGACGAATGTAGTACGATTGTAAGAATGCAATTATTCAATTATATAATTAAATTAAATTCAATCTCTCTTAGTCAACTCAATAATAATAATCAACTTTCAGGGACAATTCCAACAGAATTTGGGAGCTTAAAAAGTGTAACGCTAATGTAAAAAAATTCAACTCCCCATTGATTTGTTTTCAACAGAACTTTATAATTTCAACTCCTATTTATTATTTTTTTGAATATTAGTTAAATCCCAATTATATAGATCACTCGTTTCTTGTTCACTTTCTGGAGAAATCCCAACAGAACTTGGAAACTTAACATTGTTGCAATCTTTGTAAAAATTCAATTATTTATTTTCTAGATTTATAGAAACTAAATTTATGACATTTTTCTACCGTAGAGATCTCTCTTCTAACAAATTTTCAGGGACGATTCCAACCCAACTAGGGAGCTTTCCAAATATACAATATCTGTAAAATTTAATTCGAATTAATAATAATTATTCTGATGAAATTGGAAAAAAAAATTTTTTTTTTTTTTCCTGATCCCAGATGGTTCAATGTTAATCAACTTTCAGGGACAATTCCAACTCAACTTGGGAACTTAATAACGTTACAACGAATGTAAAAAAATACAATTATTGATTTATATATTTGAATGAAATTCAATCCCTTTTACCTTAGACAGTTCAATGACAATCACCTTTCAGGGACAATTCCAACTCAACTTGGGAACTTAGTAAATTTACAATACTTGTAAAATACAATTATTAATTTATGTTTTGAATTACAATTCAACACATTTATTTTAAAAAAAAAACAACAAAAATTCAAAACTCAGAAAACTTGCATCAAACTATTGGGATTGTCCAATTCCTAATTATTCTTCAAGGCAAACTAATGATTATTCAACTGCAAAAACTCAATGTGGTAAGAAAATTTGTGAAATTTTGAAAGAAGAAATAGAATAAATCAACCAACCAATTTTAGATTCCAGTTGCCCACCCTATCGATGTTTACATGAAGGAATATGTTCAACAAGATTAAATGGAAATTTTAATTGTAACTGTTCTCAATCATTTCCTGGTTCTCAATGCCAACTTGGTTCGCTTTTTTTTTCTTTTTTTTTCTTCTTGTATTCATTTTTTGTTTTATTAATTTATATTTATTTATTTTGAAAAATGAATCCCTTAGGAGGATTAGAGATTGGAGAACAAACAATCTTAACCAATTTTTACCTTTCATTAATTTCAAATGGAAGTTTAAATTGGGATCTTTCAACTGATTTATGTGGTCAAACTGGTGTCATTTGTGATTCTTCAGATCCAAAGAGAGTTGTTCAATTGTATTTTTCTTTTTTTTTTTCCAATGAATTTCCTCGAATTGTTTTCTATCTTAGAAATCTCAATTCCTTTTCAATTTCTGGAACAATTTCAATTGAATTTGGGAACTTGAGAAATCTACAACAGCTGTAAATCCAATTATTAATTTATATTTGAAATATAATACCTTCTATGTTAGGGTCCTCAATGACAATCAACTTTATGGTCCAATTCCAACACAACTTGGGAGCTTAACAAATTTGCAAACTCTGTAAAAATATGATTCTTGATTTATGTATTTTGAATGACAAATTCAATCCACTCTATCTTAGATACCTCTATAATAATAAATTGGATGGGACAATTCCAACAGAGCTTGAGAGCATAACAAGTTTACAATATCTGTAAAATACAATTAGTCATTTCCCTTTCTTTCTACAGTTATTAAAATATTCGTGTCCTAGATATCTCTATAATAATCAATTTTTGGGGACAATTCCAACTCAACTTGCGAACTTAGCAAATTTACAAGAAATGTAAAAAAAAAAAATACAATTATTATCCCAAACTAAATTCAATGCTTTCTATATTAGGGTTCTCCATTATAATAAACTGAATGGGACAATTCCAACACAACTTGGGAGCTTAAAAAATTTAACGCGAATGTGAAATATTCAACTCTCCATAGATTTGTTTATCATATTTTTGAAATAGATCGCTCGTTTCTTGTTTACTTTCTGGAGAAATACCAACCCAACTTGGAAATCTAACATCGTTACAATATTTGTAAACGCTTAATCATTCATTTCCCAGATTTATCGAAATTAAATTCACCACATCTTTCTATCGTAGAGATCTCTCTTATAACCAATTTTCTGGGACGATTCCAACTCAACTAGCTGACTTCCCAAATTTGCAATATCTGTAAAAATTCAATTATTTAATAATTATTCTGAAATCTATTCGTTAATATAATTTGAAATGTTTCTTTTATCTTTACCATAGATGGCTCGATGTTAATCAACTTAATGGGACAATTCCAACAGAACTTGGAAACTTAACAACCTTATTAAGACTGTAAAAATCCAATTATTGATTTCTATTTGAATCTCAATACTTTCTATCTTAGATATCTACATGATAATCAACTCACAGGGACAATTCCAACACAACTCGGAAATTTAAAAAATTTACAACAGCTGTAAAAATACAATTATTAATTGATGTTTTGAATTTCAATTCAACACATTTATTTAAAAAAAAAAAAAACAACAAAAATTCAAAACTCAGAAAACTTGCATCAAACTATTGGGATTGTCCAATTCCTCCTTACTCCCAATCAACAAATGATTATTCGACTTCAAAAAGTCAATGTGGTATATAAAATTTTGGCTTTTTTTAATAATAATAATAATAGTAATAATAATAAATAGATTCAAGTTGTCCATTGAATCGATGCAAAAATGATGGGCAATGTTCAACAAGGTTAAACGGAAATTATTATTGTAGTTGTTTACCTGGATATGATGGCATTAATTGCGAAAATGGTTTATTTATATTATATTTATTTTATTTTCTCTTCAAAAACGCATTTCAATTCAGTGATTACATGTACATTGATATCAATTGGAAATGCAAATTTTTCAACCACTTTCGCAAACAATATTGCATTGGGAAAATGTGATGATTCATATTATGGAAGTCCAACACTTTATTGTAATTTAACTGGTCATTGGAATCAAACTATAAATGGAAATCCTTGTTCAAGTATTTCTCTTGATTTTTTTTTTCCTTTATTTTTTTTCTTCTAAAGATAAATGCAAAACCAAACCAAAATATATTTTTTTAAATAAAAAGAAAAATTTGGAGCAGCGGAATGTAGATGCGATTTAGAATGTGGGAAATTAAGTATTGATAACTGTAAACAATGTTATAGAATGGGAGGAATGGTTCTTGGTTTTAATTTTGGAGGATGTTATTGTCCTTTCGATAATTCATTCCTAAGTTTAACTACTTCAAATCAAAAACAAAATTTATCTTCACCAATTTGTCAAAATCCACTTCCAAAATGTTCAACATGTTTTACTTGTAATCCAAGTTGTTTGAATTGTTTTGGTCCAAATCAAAATCAATGTACTTCTTGCACTTCCAATTTTGATCTTGTTACCTCAACTCATCCTGATGGTTTTTTTTTTTTTTTCTTTTTTCTTTTTTTCTTTTTATTAACCCATGAAAATTAAAATAGGAAGTTTAAAAACAGGAGAATGTAAAAGTAAATGTGATGAAGCAGAAGCAAGAAATTCAAATGGAAATTGTGAACCACCAAATTGTTTAAAATTAAACAATTGTTTGAATCATGGACAATGTTTATTCACGACATCAAGTTTAGATTCTTTTCCAACATCCTATTGTAATTGTGATGATGGATATGAAGGAAATGATTGTTCTCAATTATCAAATTGTGGATGTATTAATGGATATTGTTTTGTTAATTCATTTGATAATCTTGAATGTAAATGTAATTACGGTTGGAATGGAACTGATTGTAATAATCCAATTTTTGATTTTTCACCAAAAACAGATTCAATACTTGGTGGATCTCCAATTGAAATTATTATTCCTTCTGGAATTTCAGTTTCTCAACCAAATTTAAAATGTTCATTTGGAGAAATTCAAGTATCATCAATTTTTAATTCAGATAATGGAAAATATTATTGTAAATCATCACCATATCATACTTCAAATATTTACATTGATTTCAAAATTTCAATTGTTGGTTATCAAAATGGAAATTTCTTTTCAATTGGATCATTTTATTATTCAAATTCAAATCAACTTATTCCAAATAGTGTTGAAACATTAGATAATTATATTTTTACAATTGGAAAATCAAAATCAATTTCATGGGATTCAATTCAATTTGGATCTGAAGATACAATTACAATCAAATTATATAAATGGAATTGGAATTATTTGAATTTTGATCAAACAATTCAACCAAAATTAATTGTTGTTAATGAGAATGTTACTTATGGATCAAATAATGGAAATATGGATATCACATTGGATGTGGATAATTTTATATGGAGTTCATCACTTTATATTTTATCAATTGATTCAACTTATAAATCAATTAATAGATTTATATTACCAATTCAAAATGGATTTGATTATGATTCAACTTGTCAAAATTTTGTTCAATTTGATCCAATTCTAATAAATCCAAGTACAACTTGTCCACCAAGACCACCAACAACCAATCCTCAATTCACAATAGATCCAAATTGTAATTTAAATTCCCCATTAAGCTGTTTTTTATCTCCAAATTTTGATCAATGTTCAATTTATAATTATCCATTACAATCTTCCATTTCAATGAAATGTTGTTATTTAAATATTGGAAGTGGAAGGTATGAAGTCTCAAAAATTATTGATAATTATGGGATTAGAAACGATAGAAGTTTCCAATCCGTTAAGAATTTTATTGGAGATATTTTACCAAGAATATTTTGTTGTGTTAAATCAAATATTTGCCATTTATTTCAAAAGAATAGAATTGTCAAAGACAATCATTCTAAAAGATTGATAACCTCAACTTTGACATCAAAAGTCGGAATATGTTATGGAGACCCACATTTTATGACATTTGATGAACAAGTTTGGAGATTTAATGGAAAAGGAGAATTCATTCTTTTGGAACAAATTAATAATCTTGAAGAAAATATTCTTGAACCAAATGGATTAACAATTCAAGGAAGATTTTCACAATTATCAACGAAATTGGTTACAATCTTATCAGCAATATCAATTAAAGATGGAAATTCAAGAATTTCAATTTATTTAAATCAATTTGGAAATATGAATATATTTTTAAAAGATTCACAAATGATATCAATTGGAAATTCATTTATTTCACAAGATGGAATATTAATATCAAGAATTGAAAATTCAAAATATCAAATTCTTTTACCAACTTCTAGTGTTTCAATAATTATTATTTCAAGATTTTCAATGATAAATTTAATTGTGATAATTCCAAATTCATTGAAATCCAAAACAAGAGGATTATTAGGAAATTGGAATGGAAATCAAAATGATGATTTTATTTTAAGAAATGGAAATATTATTCCAATAACATCTAATTTTGAAACACTTCATTCAAATTTTGGATTGAAATATATGATTAATGAAGATGAATCGTTATTTATTTATTCAAATGGGACCAATTTCAATTCATTTAATGATAATTTATTTATTCCAAATTTTGAAATTGATTTTGGAAGTATTGAATTTGAGAATCAAGCAAGATCAGGATGTATTGGATCAAATTTAATTGATTTGGATGCATGTTTATTTGATGTTTCACAAACTCAAAATATTTTGGCATCTCAATTATCTTTAGAAATTGGAAATGTTTATGATAATTTGAAATCAGATTTGAATTCACCACCTCAATTTATGAATTTATTGGACAATTATGTTGTTAAATTAACAGAAGAAATTAGTATTAAATTTTCAGTAATTGATGAAGATGGAGATGATATTATTGTTAATTCAAATACTAGTTTATTAGGAACATTAAATTCAGAACAACCAATAATGTCATTTGATTTTAGTATTTCAGAACAAATGTATTTATCAAATTCAATTCCAGATTTAGAATTAATTGCAACAGATTCAAATGGTCTTTCATCTTCAATTTTAATTTCTTTCACTCTTGATCATTTTGGGTTTGATTTCCTTTTTTTCTTTTTTTTTTCTTTGTTTTTTCTTTTTCTTTCCTTCCCTTTCTTTTTCATTTTCATTCATAATCAAATAAATGATAGATGTGAATCAATTGAAGGATTAAAAAATGAAGCAATTCTTGAATTGAAATCGTATTGTATTTCAGAATGTAATGATCAATGTAAAAAAGTAATTGAAAAATATCAAGAAATGGAATGTTTTGATGACCTTAAGAATTCAATTGGGGAATTGTTGATCAATTCACAAAAATCATGTTGTGAATCAAAGCAAATAACATGTGAATCACCACAATCATCAAATCTTAGTGGAGGAGCTATTGCTGGAATTGTTATTGGATCAGTTGTTGGGGTTGGAATCATTGTCGCATTGATAGTTGTAATTTTATTAAAGAACAAATCATTTAGAAATCAATCAAAAAAACTTGAAAGTGATTCTCAAATTCAAATGAAATAGATCTCAAGATTAAATAAATAAATTTAAATTTTGATAAATTTTAGAATTTATTCTACTACTTTCTTTCATTTTGTGTTTTGAGGAATTTTGATCAAATGGAAATAGTTATTTGTCAAAATCCCAAGATGATTATTTGATAACTCACAAACACCATGAACTTCATCAAGAGATGAATCAAAAATGAATTGATCAGAAACATTTTCATTTTCCCCATGTTTGTAAATGTAAATGTATCTTTTGGATAAAAAAGAAATGAAAGAAAAGAATGATGTTAATAATTTGAAAAAAAAATGAATGAATGAAATAAAACCTTGAATGATCAATTATTGAAATAAAATTATATTGGTTTCCATAAATCATAAACTTTTTCTCTTTTTTTGAAGCCTGAACAAATCCAAAAGCTATTTTATTAATTTGAAAAAATAAAATTAAAGAAAAAAAAGAAAATAAAATAAAAAAGAAATGGTACCATTAAAAGAAGCAGTGTGAACAGTTTTGAGTTGGTCATTGATTGAATAAATAACACAATCAACACCAAATTTCAATGCCAATGTTGGATTAGTCAATTTATTTCCACAACTTCTTGAAACTGAAAGTAATTCTTGATTGGTATGAATTTTTTTAATTGATTTTCCATCTCTTGAAAAACTTTGAAGCTGATGATAAAAAACAATAATTAAATATCTAAAAAAAAGAAGAAAAGAAAAGAAAATTATTTCATACAGAAAAGGCTTCACCAGCTTCATCACATTCTTCAATTCCAAGGAGACTTGAAACTTGAGGAGCTATAAGAAAATAAATATATCTCAATACAAATTTAAATAAAGAAAGAGAGAAAAGAAGAAAAAGAAAGAAAGAAACTTTGAAGGTTTTCATTTGATGTCAATTTTTCAAGTTTTTCAATCACAGAAGAGAGTTCTGAAGGATCAACAATTTCTAAAACTCCATCATCAACCTCAAAAACTTGAATCCATTTATCTTCTCTTTCTTTTTCTAAATGAAGTGTTAATAAAAATCCTGTTTTTACTTGTTCAATTGTCCAAATACTTTCCATTGGGATGATTCTAACATTTCAAAGAATGAATTAATTTTTTTTAAAAAAAAAATAAAATAAAAAATTATTGTCAACCTTGAATGGAGCTTTCCTTCAAGAATATTATTTTTCTCTGTGACCATAATAGAATTATTTGTAAATGAACATTTAATTTCAGACTTTTGAATGGTTGATGGTAATGGAATAGAAATTGTCACTTGATCAGAAGTTTGTTGCCAAAAGTACTTGATCTCATTTTGATTTTCATCTTGAGTTTCTTCTTTATTCATATTGACATCATGATCAAAAGAAGTGTATTCTCCTGATACGAAAAATTCTTCTCCATTATTTACAATATTTGACAAAAAAGAAAAATGTTTTCCTTTGAGAGATGCTAAGACAACTGCAGATTCTATTTTTAAAGGTGATTCATAACGAAATGAAATCAATTGAACTTCGAAAAGTGATTCAGTTTCTCTATATATATTTTTAAATTACAATTTTTCAAAAGAAAACAAGAAGCCAAAACTTAAAATTTAAAATTAAATGAACCTTGTTGTTGCACTTTTTATATTTTGTGGATAAGAAAATAAACAAAGGATTTCATTTCGTTCATTAAATTGTTTTGAAGAAAGTAAAATGGATCCACAATTATCAGTATCTTTGTTATTCCAGACATATTGAAGCTCAACCATTTCCCTATTATCTGAAATATTGAAAATAGAAATTTGTCTTCCATTTGACACAAGAAATGTGTTGATTGATGAGAAACAGATTGAAGGTGGGACAATAGGATTTGAGAATTCATTTTCAGGTATTGTTTCCATCACTTCATTTGAAGGTTGATTAAGTTTTAAAAGTTCTTTTTGAAATACTTCATCATTTTTCTACAAAAGAAATAAATTTTTAGTAAAGATTTATTTATGAATTCGAATATCTTTGAAAAAACGATAAAATAAATCATACCTCATATTTCAAAACGAATAATGATAACTCCTTTGTGAAATAAAACACAATATTTTCATTATAAGGATCCGGATAGAGATGATTAAAAATTGCATGGACATAAAGTAGATTATAGTTTGTAGTTAAAGGCTAAATTTATAATAAATGAATCAATAAGTATGTGATTAATAGAAGGTTGATTAATTGATTGATTTTAAAATTCTAACCTTGAAAGTTCCAATTTCTTTCTCAAGAGGAAAGCTAAAGAAGGTTGATTCTTCATCCTTTGATCTATTAAACATTAAAAAAATTGATTCATATTATTGATATTTCATACATTTATTCTGAAGGAAAGTAAAAATCAAGACCGAAATCAATCAAAAATTAATTAATATAATAATGAAAAACTATTGATTCCCATTTTTTAAAAGAAACAAAGTAAATTTTTTACAATTTGAAATATAAGACTTGAAAGAAATTGAAATAAAGTATAGAAAATAATATAGAATCAAGTTAAAGAAGATGTTAAGAACCTTAGTTTATAGCCTTCGAATTGCGCATTCAATAGCCGCTCCTCCACCTCGAATTCCTCCATTCCAATGACTCTTTTCCTATTTATTTTAACTTATGAATCAATCAATTTTTATATTTATAAAAGAGTATTTTTTATTGTATTTATAAAGTTTAGAATCAAGAATTGATTGAGTTTTTATTCATTGATGGTTTTTAAAATTATTAATTAATTAGAAAATTTTTGTTCAAATTTTCTAAAAGATTTTTGATTTTTAATTATTGGAGATGTCCTTTTATCAAAGATTCATATCGATCAAAGATGAATTGATTTTTATGAATTGAAAATATAATATGAATCACAAAAATTAATTAGAGGAGATGTCTATTGAATTTGAACTTCAATATTAATAATTTATTTGAAAAATCAATCACTCTATTACTCAAGATTCTATTGTTCAAGATACTATTGTTCAAGATGAAGAAGAGAAACGAACAAGATTAATTCTAATTTATGAGACTCTGCTACAAATGCTACAACAAAGCTCACACAGAAAGCCAATTCTTCAAATGATAATCCGAAACATGGACATCAAGGATGCCTCGTTTTTATTTCCAAAATTTGTTTTCTAAACATCTTAATAATTCACAGAACACCATAAACTCTATTTCTATATGATTCTCCTAATAAAAAGTTTGAATCAAAGCTTCCAGAATTATATAAATAATTGAGAATCATTTGAATCTTCATCTTATCAACAAAAGTGAAGCAATGCATTCCATCTCTTGAAGTCGAAGCTAAATCTTTCAACATCATTGAATGAAAATCGATTATCGGCACAGATGCATTTCCTAATGAATAATAAGAGATATCATTGTAGATTCTAGATAATAATGGTGTTTGATATTGTTTATCAATTGGCTTCTTAATAGGATAGTGAGCATTCATCATCTTCCAAAGTAATGGAGCAATATTTCTTTTTGAACTTGGCTAAAAATTAGCAATGTTATTCATAAAATTCATAAATATCTGGAGTTTTGTCTCTAAGGGATGTGTTTGAACATGAGCGGCGATATTTAATATAACAAGATCGATAGTTTCATTCCTTAATACATCAATGATTGTCATATTTTCATTATCTGGTGAATCTGGATATCCAGTTGTATCCCACATTGGCGGAAGCCATCTATTTGATTATTTAATTAGAAATTTGAATTGAATTTTAAAGAAAAGAAAAGAAAAGAAACTTACAAAGCATAATAACGAATGATAGTATTATCTTCTTGAAAATAACGAGTTGTAAAATCAGCAAATTGAGGTGAACCTTTGATAGCTTCAGTTTTTCGTTCATATGGTTCGCGATAAATATGTCCATCTCCAAATATATATGATCCTGCCTAAAATTAAAAATTTGATTTTAAGAAATCAATTTCAAAGATTCAAATAAATAATTCTAATCATAATTTTTTGTTGGAAAGAAAAGAAAAGAAAAGAAAATTTACTAGCCATATTGCACGAGCTGTAGAATCTCCAACCAAAGCAATAGATTTTCCTTTAATACATGTTCTTGCTTCAGTTTGAGAATACTTTTTAAACCTACAATTCTTTGGACTCCACCATTGATCGACCCAACTTCCTTCAATCTCATCTCCTAATTGACGACATAATGGGAGTTCTTCTTTTGATTTTGCTTCTTCAACTTTTTCTTGTTCTTCAGGTTTCTTTTGGTCTCGCTCTTGTTCAAATTCTACTTCAAGCTTTAGTTCTACTTCTTTTTGAATTTCATATGGTTTGAATTTCAAAGCGACTTTGTCCTAAAAATTAGAATTTTTTAAATTTTAAAATTTTCAAAAAAAAAAAAAAAATAAGATAAAATAAAAGGAGAAAAACTTCAAGTAAATGAATAGAATAAATCCAAGAACATATTATTATGAACAAAACAAAAACTAATAGATTTTTAAGAAAAAGTTCTTTT
>Ga0209960_1003978_pt1 | contig 11874 bp, 10 predicted proteins | sample ThiBiot_500_plan_2_FD_183947 | JGI IMG/M metagenome (GOLD analysis project Ga0209960, IMG submission 183947) | Wastewater bioreactor microbial communities from Cape Town, South Africa - Thiocy_expt_500_plan (SPAdes) | ecosystem: Engineered > Bioreactor > Thiocyanate-remediating >... | reverse complement strand
CGGCTTGCTTTAAGGCGACGAGGCTGAAATCGTCGTCGACGAGTGCCTCGAGAGGCACGTACTTGGCAGGGCCGGCGATGTTCGGGATGAGCCGATGGAGATTGTCGACGACGGAGCGGCTGATCACCTCTGCCAGAGGCCCGTCATCCCCTTGATCCGAGCGTTCGAGTGCGCGGAGGTACTTCCGTCGCTGTTCCTTGAGGATGATCGCGGGCGGCCACCCGAGCCGGATGAGTAGAAGGTTGAGCAGGAGTCTTCCGCTGCGTCCGTTGCCATCGATGAACGGGTGGACGCACTCGAACTCGCGATGCAGCCGGGCCAGCTCTTCCGGAACCGCGGCGATGGTGAGTGATCCATCGGTGATCTGTTCTTGCAAGTGATTTGCTCGATCGACCCACGCGGTGATCTCGGACGGGATGAGCGGGAAGGTCGGGGGCTTCATGCCGCCCGCAAATTCCTGGATCTCATGCTGCCGCCAATTGCCTGGCCCTTCGGTGTCATGCGCATCCGGGTGTGGCGCCACCTCCCACACCTTCGCCATGGCGAGAGCATGGACGCGCCGAACCTCGGTGACGGTGACCAGACCGTCGTGCGACCACTCATCCGGGGCGACGGCCTGCTGGTATACCCACCGGGCGGCTTCGGCGTATCCGAGGACCTCCATGTAATCCTTCAGCTCTTTCGCCCCCACAGCGCGCCCCTGTTCGAGCAGGGTCTCGACTTCGCGGAGGACGAGAGTGTTTCCCTCGATCGCTGTCGAGTGGTGAGCTTCAAGATGCCACAGATGATCCCACAGCGACTTGGCTTCGTAGGGCTTCGGCAGCCCGCCGTAGTTCGCCAGCTCATCGATTGCGGTCGCGAAACGCTTGTAGATCACTTCACGGCTCGGTCGTCCGCGTCCCGGCCGTCCACTCGTAGAATTTGTCATCACCGCTCCGCCCTAAATCAACATCGACAACTTAGCATGTTGTCATCGCTGACCACTGATTAATCAACAACGACAAACTCAAGTCCGTCAGGCGTCTGAACGCACAGGACCGGGTCTTCGTGAGGAGATAGCTTCCGCCCAGAATCCTCGACCGTTTTGAGACGCGGCGCGGAGCGGTCGAAGCCCTCGAAATGATCGTCGAGCCTGAATCGGCGTAGGCTGAAATCGCGTGCTGAAAGCGGCGCGCGGCCGCGGGATCGCTCCTCAATCGCTGCCACGTTTCAGCCACGAATCGAACCGAATCGACCTGATCGAAACGGACGCCGCCGGGGTCACAACCCGCGGAATCACGCGGTTTCAGTTGACTTCGATTGCCATCGGCGCGATTTCAAATCCCTCCGTCCCCGCGGAAAAATCCCAGATCAACGGCTGTTTATTTCGCATCTGCCACGAAATCCGCCATTCTGCCACGTCGGCGAAGCGTTCCGTTCTGGGCGATCTGAGCTCGATCATGAGTTCCCGCTCATCAACCTGCTCGGTTGCGGCTGGACCGGGCGAAGGTTCAGTGCCGCTGCCCGCGAGACCGCGAGCGCATATCCCTCGGTCTCCAGGGGCGGGGCCATGCGAAGGCCTCCGTTCCTCCACAGCGGCGGATTCGGGCGCGTTCTCCCCACGGCGTCGGATGCGGTGATCGTGGCTGCGCCTCCATCGGGATGCTGGCCGCATGGGAATCCGCTACTACGCCTATGCCTTCGATGCCGACCTTGCTCAGCAGGCGGTCGATGACCCGCACAGCATCCTCTCCAGCGACCCGCTCGCTGACGCGTGGGGCCTGGAGCCGCACGCGAGCGTGAGCGTCGCGACGTTCGAGCAGGGCTCACCGAAGCGCGACATGCTCTATCTCGACAAGGCATGGTCCGCATTGCAGTCCCTCACGCGCTCGGGGCCCGGAAGTCCCGCCGCCGGCTCGTGCTACCGGATGTTCGAAGGGAACGTGACGATGCACGTCATGGGCTGGGACCCGTGGGTGAGGACGATCCTCCCGGAGGAGGTGCCAGCGATTCGGACGACCTCTGTGCGATCGACGAGGACCAGGCGCGAACGTGGGCGCGCACTTGGCGAAGCCGGCACGACGAGCTCCGCTACGTCCTCGACTACCTCACGTGGGCACAGGAATTCGTCGAGTCGCTCGCGACAGACGGTCGCGGGATGGTCTACCTCATCGGGTGACTCAGCCCGAGCTATCCGCCGCCGCGTCGACGGATGTCGGTGTGTTCCTTCACAATGGACGCGTGCCCGCCGTCGCCCAGGTTCTCGAGCTCGCTCAGCTTGCGGAGCGCGATGCGGCGTGGAAGCTGCTTCGAGCCGACAGCGCACCCGTGGTCGCCGGTCTTCTCGGCGCCCACCTGGGTGGAGACGAGCGCCGAGTCGACGCTGAGGAGCTGTACGAGCGGATCGATGCTGACCTCGAGCGGCTCCGTGCGCAGGGACTGATCTTGCCGCTGACTGCGAAGGGGTACTGCGGGGAGTGGCGATCGGCCGGCTTCCTGGTGCGTCGGCCGTCATCGGAAGCGCGGGGTGAGACGCTCGAGCTTTCCCCGGACGCGATCGCCGGGATCCGCTTCTTGCAGGGTCGCGCCGCCCCGCGTTCGAGTGTGACCGAGTCTCGGCTTGCGAGTCTTGCGGCGCAGGTCCGTCGCCTCGCGATCGACACCGATCCTGACGTGTCAGCGCGCATCGCACTGCTCGAGGAAGAGATCGAGTCGATTGAGCGGCGGATCGAGAGCCTGCGTTCCGGTGACGAGTCCGCGATCGATGAAGACCGGGCGATCGAACGCGTTCGCGACGTGCTGGCGCAGGCGGCGGACGTGCCGGACGACTTTGCTCGGGTGCGTGCTGAGTTCGAGATGCTGAATGCATCGCTGAGGGCGAAGATCGTCGAGTCCGATGTCTCTCAGGCGGCCGTCGTCGACGAAGTCTTCCGCGGAATCGACCACATCTCCGACTCGGATGCAGGCCGCAGTTTCGCTGCTTTCTCCCAGCTCGTCCTTGACCCTGCACTCGGTGCGGCGTTCGAGGCCGACATCCGCCGCATCCTCGACCGCGGATTCGCTCGTGATCTCACCTCGGATGAGCGCCGGGCACTGCGCGCCTTCCTCGCAACGCTCAAGGGACGAAGCGCGGAGATCCACGATGTCATCACATTGTTCGCCCGGGCGCTCCGCCGCTACGTGCAGTCGCAGGACTACCAGCGCGACCGGGTCCTGCGGACTCTTCTGCGGGAGGCTCAGCACGCGGGGGTGGAAGCCGCCGCACACACGCGTCCGTGGCATCCGACGTTTCTCACGCTGGATCTCTCGGCCGTTGCGCTGTCGAGCGTCGGGGCGATCGACCTTCACGACCCCGCCGAATTCGCCGCCACCGAAGAGATCGTCACGCAGACGACATCCCTCGCGAGCCTCGAGGAGCTGCGGGCGATCGCTCGCGAAACCGAGATCGACTTCGACGAACTCACCCGGAACGTCAACAACCTGCTCGCCGAGGTGCCCTCGTGCACCGTCGCAGATGTCCTTGCTCGATACCCCGCGACGCAGGGGGTCGGCAGCGTGATCGGACTTCTCTCGATCGCCGCCGAGCAGGGCACTGTTGACGATGAGCCCGAGGTACTCGCTTGGCAGGGCGCCGACGGAGTTCCGCGTGCGGCGATTGTGGCCGCGCACCGATTCACAGGAGCGGTGGCATGACCGAGTCGACCACGGCGGATGTCGCCCCCGACGAGGACGGAGGCCTCTGGCGTGGCGACGCCGGCGAACTCCCTGATCGGACGAGGCGCGTCTTGCTGCGTCTGGTGCGTGGCCCGTATCTTTCCGGAGCGCGCGAGGCGCAGCTGTGGGCGGTGCTGCTCACCGACGAGGCTGTCCTCCGCTCCCGGCTCGCCGATTTGTTCCTCGAATTGGTCATCGATCGGGACAACGAGTTCGCCTTCGTCCGCAACGCTCCGTCCGAGGACGCCCCGAAGGCAGTGCGGTCTGAGGCGTTGACGTTCCTCGACACCGCAATGCTGCTTGTCTTGCGCCAGACGCTGCTGAGCGAGGAGGGTCGCGGTCGGGTGATCGTCGGGCAGGCGGAGGTGTTCGAGCAGCTCGCCGTGTTCCGCACCCCGGACCGTGATGAGAAGGACTTCGCGAGCCGCGTCAACTCGTCGTGGAACAAGATGCAGAACAAGCTCCGCGTGCTGCACGCCGTTGGCGATGACCGTGCCGAGATTTCGCCCGTGCTCCGACTGCTCGTCGATGCCGACCAGATCCGCGCGATCACATCGGAGTACCACCGGATCGCCCGAGAGGGCGGAGGAGAATCCGCTACCCCGTCGACGGATGCCGAGGATGACACAGAATGACGATGCTGAGCTTCCCCACCGACGAGCCGGAGGTCGATCCGACCAGGCCCGGCCAGTGGCGACTCGCCCAGATCGAACTCGTCAACTGGGGCACGTTCGCCGGCCACGTCGCCGTGGATGTCGCGCGTGTCGGCCACCTGTTCACCGGCGCATCCGGATCGGGCAAGTCGTCGCTACTCGACGCGATTGCCGCCGTCCTCACCCCCGATAGGTGGTTGCGTCTCAACGCGGCGGCTCAGGATGGCGCTTCCCGGCAGAGCGATCGGACGCTGATGAGCTATGTGCGTGGCGCCTGGAGCAAGGAAGCTGACGAGACTGCCGATCGGGCCACCACGACCTACCTGCGCTCGAAGGCAACCTGGAGCGGCATCCTGCTGCGCTACGAGAATCTCCGCGATGAACCGGTCGTCCTGCTGCGGGTGTTCCACGCACCAGGCACGCGCACCGAACCGACCGCGTTGAAGGACGCACGGATCTTCACCCGCGGTCACGTGAAGCTTCTCGACGTGAAGCCGCACGTCGAAGGCGGAATTGACGCGCGTCGCATGTCGAAGGCCTTCCCCGACGCGCTGATCACCACCGGCGGGAGACACGGACGCTTTCACGAGCGGATCATCCGTCAGTTCGGCTTCCGCGGAGATGCGACGCTTCAGCTTCTCCACAAGACACAATCAGCGAAGAACCTCGGCACCCTCGACGCGTTGTTCCGCGGGTTCATGCTCGACCAGCCAGGGACCTTCGCGCGGGCCGAGACCGCCGTTGAGCAGTTCACGGAGCTCGATGCCGCGCACAAGCACGTGGTCGACCTGAGGAAGCAGGCTGATGCGCTCCGCAAGGTCGACGAGGCGATCACCGCGTTCGACTTGGCCGGCGCTGAGATGGCGGCGATCTCCGATCTGCACGAGGGGGTCGAGCCCTTCACAGCGGGACTCAAGTTGCGGCTCGCGAAGGAAGCCGCGGGCCCCGCACGCGCCGCGCTGGCGCGCGCCGAGAGCGACCTGAGCGACGCCGCGCGAGAGCAGCGGTTGGCGGCAGAGGCGCTGGAAACCGCGAAGGTGCGGGTCCGGGACGAGGGCGGCGCGCGCGTCGAGCTTCTGCAGGAGCGGATCGACAGTGCGCAGCGTGCCGAGGACGTCACTAGGCAATATCGAGCTCAGTTGACCGCAGAGCTGATGCGCATCGGCGCACCAATGCCCGAAGACCCCGAGCAGTTTGCGGAGCTCCTTGCCGCGGCCGTCACCGAGGTTGCGCGCGACATCCCCGCTGTGTCGTATGAGGTCCGTGACGCCGCGAGTCAGGCGCGTAAGGCGCTGGACGAAGTCACCAGGCAGATTCAGGCGCTGAGAGATCACCGGAGCAACCTCGACGAGAAGCTTCTGAACGCACGGCGATTCCTCGCGGAGGCTTTCGGTGTGCCGGCATCGACATTCCCCTTTGCGGGCGAGCTGATCTCGGTCGCCGAGCAGCACTCCGCCTGGCGCGGCGCGGCAGAGCGAGTGCTCGCTCCGTTTGCGTCGACGCTCCTCGTGCGGGACGAACATCTTGTCGCCGCACGTCGGGCAGCCGACTCGCGGACACTCGGTGTCCGGCTCGTCATCGAAGCGGTCCCGCACGCCGTCGACGAGCCGCGTCGCCCCAAGGATGCCCGCTCGCTCGTTCATCGCCTCGCGGTGAGCGATGGGCCCTTCGCGTCCTACGTCCGCAGGCGCATGGCCTCCGAGTTCGACTACGCCTGCGTTGCGCACCCCGACGAGCTTGATGACGTCGAGCGTGGCGTCACGATCGGCGGCCTGGTCAAACGCAACTCACGCAGGTATGAGAAGGATGACCGTCACGAGGTCGGTGATGCCACTCGATGGGTGCTGGGCCGCGACACCCACGCGCGGCTCGAGGCTTTGCTTGAGCGTCGGCGGGAAGCGATGGCGGCGATGGAGGAAGCATCCGCCCGCGACGCCGAGGCCGACTCCTTTCGTCAGGACGCTGTCAGTCGGCGCGACGTCTTCACACGCGTATCGACGTTCAGCTGGGACCAAGTGGACCTCGCATCCGCGATGGCGGTCACCGCGGCCCAGCGCGACGATCTCCGGGTGCTCACCAGCGAATCGGGGACTCTCCGCGAAGCACAGGAGGCCGCGGAGCGAGCGACCCAGCGACTGGACGAAACGAACGCGAAGCACGCACGGGCGCTCGGAGCCCACGCTGTCGCCCGCAATCACGTCGAAAGCATCGAGGCACACGTCGCCGAACTCGAGGCCACCCCATATGCACCGGTCGAGGAGCGGATCGCCGACGCCCTCGAAGGCCGGTTCCGAGCCGAGCGACGCTCCGTGAGCCTGGAGACGGTGGACGAAGTCGCGCGAAAGGTGCAGTCGGCACTCTCGAAGGAGAAGGACGCCGCGGCCAGCCGTGCAGCGGATGCTGAGGCCAGCTTCGCCGGGCGCGCCGCCGAGTTTCGGCTCGGGTGGTCCGCTGCATCCGCAGAGTTGACTGCTGACATCCGTGACCGCTACGGCTACCGGGAACTGCGGGAGGGCATCCTCGCCCGCGGCCTGCCCGAGAAGGAGTCCGAGTTCCGCAAGCTGTTGCGGGAACGATCGCAGGACGTCGTCGCACACTTGCTCAGCGATCTCCGCGACGCCCCGGGTCTCATCCGCGAGCGAATCCTCCCTGTCAACGCATCCCTGGGGCGGTCCCCGTTCGAGGGAGCGGACCGCTTCCTCGAGATCGATGTGAAGACGACGCGGACCCCGGAGGTCGACGAGTTCCTCACCGACCTCCGCCGCATCGTGGAAGGCAACTGGGCCGACGAGTCGGCGTCCGGTGCGGAGCAGCGATTCGCCGTGCTGCAGCGCGTAATCGGTCGACTCGGATCCAAGGACCGCGTCGACATCGACTGGCGCAACCGGGTGCTCGACACGAGGCTTCACGTGAGCTTCCTCGCGCGGGAGAAGGACGTCGCCGGCCGCGTTGTGCGGGTGTATGACTCCGCAGAGGGCTTGTCGGGTGGTCAGCGGCAGAAGCTCGTCATCTTCTGCCTCGCGGCAGCGCTGCGGTACCAGCTGACTGAAGAAGAGGACGAGGTTCCGAGGTTCGGGTCGATCGTGCTCGATGAGGCGTTCGACAAGGCTGACAGCCGATACACGCGTAACGCGATGGAGGTGTTCGGAGAGTTCGGATTCCACATGATCCTCGCGACACCGCAGAAGCTGCTGCAGACGCTCGAGCCGTACGTGGGTGCGATCACGTCGGTATCGAATCCCGACCGCAACGCCTCACGGCTCGCGAACGTGGTGTTCTCGGTAGATGAGACTGAGGTCGCCGCCCCGCCGCACGCGGAGTCGCGCGCGTGACCACGCTTGTCACACCGTCTGACCTGCGCGCGCGGGCGAAGAAGCTCTTCGACCGCGATGCCCGCACCTGGGCCGCCGACCAGCAGACCGATGTCGTGCTCGAGGTTCCGCTGCGTCCGCCAACGGAGCGGGAGGTGCTGGACGATCTCAATCGGGTTCGACAGTGGGTTGACGCCTGGCGCGGCGTGAGCGAGGGCTGGGGTATCGAGCTCGAGTGGGTCGTCCGCAATTGGTCACGCATCGGGTCGCAGGAAGTCCCCGTTCGCGCGGTGCTGCGCGGTTCGGATTCGATCGCTCGAGCGGCGGGCGAGACGGATGGCTGGCGACTTCTGGTGGCGCGACTTGACGAGTTGAGAGGCCTGGCCGGTTCCGACGCCAGCAGTGTGCTCCGCGCCAGTGCCCGTGCGATCGCCGATCTCGATGGCGCCGATTTCGACAGGCTCGTCCATGTGCTGGCCTGGTTGCGCGAGAACCCGGAATCGGGTCACCTGGTGCGGGAACTGCCGATCCGCGGCATCCACACCAAGTGGATCGAATCTCGCCGCGGACTCGTCGAGGCGTTGCATCGGGCGGGAACCGGTGCGCCCGGACTGGGCCTTCGCGAGCTGTCGCCGCTCATACGGATCCGTGCTCTCGATCCGTCGCTCTCGTTCCAGGGGCTCACCGATGTGTCGGCGCCCGTCGACGACCTTGCGGCAAGCACGATCCGGCCCGAGCGCGTGTTCGTGTTCGAGAACCTCGCCACTCTGCTCGCGATGCCGGATGTGCCCCGAGCTGTAGCAGTGCACGGTGGTGGTCACCGCGTCGATCTCGTCGCCCGCCTCCCGTGGGCGCAGACGGTCACCTACTGGGGCGATCTCGATTCGCACGGATTCGCCATTCTCAACCGACTTCGAGCCAGGGGAGTGAACGCAACGTCGGCATTGATGGATATGGATACTCTGTTCGATCACCGTGATCTGTGGGGGATCGATCCGGATCCGAACGTCGGCGTGTTCGAGGTGCTCACGTCTGATGAGCGCGCGACTCTCCGGTCGCTGAGCGCGGAGGGCAACGTACGCCTCGAGCAGGAGCGCGTGCCGTGGAGCTATGCGCTCGCGCGGCTCGGGGTGTGTTGACGACGCATCTGATCGTTGCCCCAGCACGCTCCTATGACCTGTCGGTGAAGCGTGGTACCGTGATCGCAACAAACGCAACCTCCTGCGTTTACGTGTATTGAGGTGATTTCCTTGTCTCGCGCTGCCGTCGTTGAAGAGACGTACCTTCCCAGCAGGGGAGTCGAGCTTGCCCCTGTGCTGGACTTCCTCACCGCCCATGAGGCCGCCGGTCGGGCTCTTCCCGAGCCAAGGTACTTCCTTGCGGGGGCGCGTCCAGGCGACCAGGTCGAGCTTCCGGAAGAGGTCTACCTCGCTCTCCGCAAGATCGTGGACGCGATGCAGAGCGGGCTTGCCGTGTCAGTTGTACCCCAGACAACACGGCTCACCACCCAGCAGGCAGCGGATCTCCTGAACGTGAGCCGCCCGACCATTGTGAAGCTCCTCGACGAGGGTGAGATCCCGTTCGAGAAGGTGGGAACGCACCGACGCGTTCTCCTCGCGGATCTGCTCGAGTACCGCGAGCGCCGGCGTGAGCGTCAGTACGACATGCTCGCCGCCACGCGTGACGCTGTCGACGAAGACAACGTCGAGCAGACGCTCGAGGACCTCAGAGCGGCGAGGAAGGCGGTCGCAGCGAGGCGGGCTGCCCGGCTCTGACCTCGCAGGCTGACAGGATGGGGTCGTGTTCACGGCGACCCTCGACACCAGCGTGCTGTGGCCGAGCCTGCAACGCGACTTCCTCCTTTCGCTCGCGGTGGAGGGCGCGTATCGACCGACCTGGAGTTCGGCGATCCTCGAAGAGCTCGAGTTTCACGAGGAAGTCAAGCTCGTGAAGCGGGGGATACCCGTAGCGGAGGCTGCCAGCCGCGCAGCAACCCTCATCGCCGCGATACGGCGAGAGTTCGCCGACGCTGAGGTCGAAGGCTGGGAGCCGCTGGAAGGTACGTTGGGGCTTCCCGATCCGGATGACGAGCATGTGGTCGCTGCGGCCGTCATCGCGGGAGCCGGAGCGATCGTCACGGAGAACCTGAAGGACTTCCCTGCAGCCAAGATTCCGCCGGGCATCCAGGTGCTCAGCGCCAGGGAGTTCGCGAAGAACACTGTCGCGCTCAACCCCAGGCATGCGCTCGCCGCGCTGCAGGAGATCGCGAGTCGTTCCGGCCGCTACGGTGCAGCGCTCACCGTCGAGGAGATCCTGGACACGTTGCGCGACCGATACGGCATGATCGAAGCCGTCGAGATGATGGTCGAAGCTGCGTCCGCGTAGCCTCCAGTTCGCATGACTGAAGAGCGGGTGCAGCCACCTGATTTCGCGCCGATCACCCGCCATGTTTCTGCCACGGATCGAACCCGGCTCACCTGATCGAGGAGCAAGTCCGCGACGTCAGAACCCGCGGAATCATGCGGTTTCGGCCCGTCTCGGTTGTCGTCGGCGCGATTTCAAATCCCTCCGTCTCCGCAGAAAAAACCCCGGTCAGCCGGGGGTTTTCTCGTTGGCGTCAGAAGAGCGAGAGTCCGCTCCGGGGCCCGTTTTTGGGCTCCAGGTTGCCCCCAGGTTGCTCCCGACGTGTCTGTCAGGCGCTCACGTACTCTTGCCGGACAGCGCCCCGCGTGGCGATCTCTATGAACTCGAAGTCGTGGTCGGAGTTCAGGATGACAGCGTCGTTGACGACCGCGTATGCCGCAATGAGGCAATCGAACGCCGCCGCCGCGCGCAGGAGCCCGGTGTCCCACAGTGCCTGCTGGATGCCGAGGGCTTGCTGCTCGTCGGGGTGTTCCCATGCGGGTAGGAGCTGCTCCATGTCTGCCCGGAGTTCTTGGTACTCCTGCGGGTTCCGCGCCGAATGGCAGTACTCGAGAACTTGCGGCGGGCAGGTGATGATCAGGTGCGAAGGTGAGAGCTCGCGAAGCCTCGCTGCAATCGCGTCGCTCGTTGCGGCCTTCTGCCAGATGCTGTTGTCGACGAGGTAGGTCGTCACTGGCCGGCAATCGCGGTTGCCGGCGGGATCGTCGGCGCGCCGATCTGGTCGGGCTCGAACGTGCGCGCGATGATCCGCTCGACGGCCGCCGGTTGACGACGGACGGCAATGAGAGTGCGCAGGGCGAGATCCACCGTTTCGCGATTGGAGGTCGTGCCGGCGAGCTCCTTCGCTCGACGCAGCTCGTCCGGGTCGATATCGATTGACGTGACGGCCATGACTCCTCCTCCGATTTATATAGAGGAGTATATAGGCTCTCTGCCCGCCTAGGATGCTCGCATGAGCACCGGTCCCGATGATCAGGCGCTGGCATCATCTCGAAGCCTCGGCGCCGTGTGGGCCACCGTCAGATCCAGAGCTACGAGCGCAACGGTGACGTTCCGTTCGGCGTGGCTGTCACCGGCGGTGGATGCCTGTTCGGCGCCGTGATCCCCGAGGGTGTGCGGGTCGAGGCCGGCGGATTCATCATGGACGGCGGATGCCTGCCCGCTCCGGGTCACTAGCCTCTTTGATTCCAGAGCGACGCGGCGCCGCCCCGTTCGCTGGATGCGCCCGCGCCGCGTAGGGTGCGTGATTGTGGGTAAACGTGTCACTGCCGCCGATGTCGCGCGGTCGCTGGGTCTGTCGCGAGCGACCGTCGGCTTCGTCCTCAACGACACTCCGGGACAGTCGATCTCAGAGGCGACGCGCGAGCGGGTGATCGCGGAGGCGCGGCGCTTGGGATACCGACCCCACACGGCGGCGCGAGCGCTGGCGAGCGGTCAGAGCCACATCGTGCTCTTGCTGCTGCCGGACTGGCCGGTGGATCACGCCGTGCGCTCGCACCTCGATGAGGCATCCCTCGTGCTCGACCGAGCCGGGTACTCGCTCGTGACGATGACCCCCCATCCCGGCGGTCAGGCGGTGCCACTGTGGGAGAGCCTCGCTCCCGACGTCGTCATGTCACTCGCGCCTCTCTCCGACGCCCAGTACGCGGCGATCCAGGCGACCGGTGCTGTGACCCTGGTTCCCGGACGCGACGACCACGGGCTCGAAGGTGACCTCGGATTCAGCGAGGGTCCGCGTGTGCAGGCGGCACACCTCGTCAGCACCGGTCGCCGCCGCATCGTCTTCGCGGGTT
>Ga0209960_1003977_pt1 | contig 11874 bp, 15 predicted proteins | sample ThiBiot_500_plan_2_FD_183947 | JGI IMG/M metagenome (GOLD analysis project Ga0209960, IMG submission 183947) | Wastewater bioreactor microbial communities from Cape Town, South Africa - Thiocy_expt_500_plan (SPAdes) | ecosystem: Engineered > Bioreactor > Thiocyanate-remediating >... | reverse complement strand
AAAATTAAAAAAAAAAAAAAAAAAAAAAAAAAAAAGAAAGAAGAAAGAAAGAAGAAGAAAAAAAAAAATAGATGCTAGACCAACTGAATGATCCAATCATGCCCTGTGGGATTCGAACCCACGACTTCTTGATTAGAAGTCAAGCACTCTATCCAGCTGAGCTAAGGGCACTCTGCTGTTATTATTTCCCTCTTTTCTTTTTTCCATTTTTCTTCCCCATCACTCCCAACTCTTTTTTTTTTTTTTTTTTTTTTTTTTCTTTTTTTTTTTCAAAGTTTTTCATTCCCTTTTCACAACTTTACATTTCAAAGCATTTATTGTCTATTTTTCTTTTATTTCTTCCAACAAACACATTTTATTTTCTTTTATTCATCTTCAATTAAAAAATCTTGGATTTGTGATTTCAAATTTTCTCTATTTGAAGCTGTAATAGACGATTGAGCAACATAAGGTGGAAGAATAATTTGTTTGGTATCTCGAATTGAAATTTGACAACTATAACAGAGAAGACTATAAATATCAAACTCCTTTTCACAACTATCTTCTTTCTTTTCTTTTCCATTACAAGAACAATTTTGACATCCACTTTTAACTTCTCTATTTATGAAACAAATTATTAATTTTTATTCTCACAAAAAAAAAAAAAAAAAATCAAACTCTTGATTTTCTAATTTTTGAGCTCCTTTAGAATTTGGTAAGAATACAACACTTCTTTTCCAATGATCAATTGAAAGTTGTTTAGGACTAAAATATTATATTTTATCATTGAAATCTTAATTGGTGTTAAAAAAAAAAGAAAAGAAAAGAAAGTACAATTGACAAAGAGGACAATAATCAGTTGGGTTAAGTTTTGTTTGACCAAAAGAAAATTTTTCAGAAGTTTTAGTGATAGCTCCAACAGTTGAAGGAAAATCTTTTTGAAGTCCAGTTACAAAAACTATTATTAAAATGAAAAAAAAAAGAAATTAATAAGATCGTATGTGTCATCAGGAAAATGAATAAATTTTTTTTTTTAAAAAAAAAATTACCTTCAGTTAAATGATCAATTGAAGTTTTTGGGTTGACAGCTTTTGTTGTGAAAGTTGGAATAATAATAGGTTCAATATTTTTATAGTAATTAAAAATTCCAATTTCTTTTGAAAGAATATCTTTAAGAGGTCTGAGTAACTTTAAATCAGGAAATCTATTATCCATTAAACACGTTTCAAGGGGTAAAGTATATCCTCTTCCTTTACTTGTCAATGAAATAACTTTAATTGCCAAACGTGTAGAATTTTCTCCATAAAATACTTTTGTACAACTATTAAAAAAAAAGTTTAGATAAATAAATCAACAATTTCAAAAATAAATAAATAAATAAATAAATCAAAAATAAATAAATCAATAAATAATTTGTACTTGTGTTTTCTAGCTAAAGAAATAAGTAATTGATTTCGAAGTTGTGATAATAAATCTTCTTTTGCAGTAATTGTTTTAATTTGACTAAATACTTTGAGAAGAGTTTCTTTTGGAGTACCAAAAGGATTCTTTGAATGTTTAACTTTCACTTCTACAAATATTTAAATTTAAATAATGTGAGTAAAAATTGAAATCTAATTTTTCTTTCTTTTTTTTAAAATAAAAAATTGTAGTTAAAAAAAAAAATTACGATTAAAAAATTTCATTGGATCTTCTTCTTCCTTTGAATCTAATAAAATGTAATTTGAATCATCTGTTTCTGAATGATTTGATTGAAATACATCTTCTAAAGGTAGATAATCAAATGGAAATTCATATTTTGAGACAAATGATTTAATTCTTTCAAGTGCATTCTGATTTTATTTTATTTTATTTTAATTTATTTGATATTTTTGAAATATTATTTCATTTATTTTGTAAAAAAAAAAAGAATATACCTCTGTGGGAAAAAGGACATCTTCTGAAATATGACCAACAATTACTTCAATTCCAAGTCTTTGTTTAAATGTTTCAATTTTTAAAACCTCTGAAACAATATGTACTAAAGCACTGTATCATTTTTTTTTTTGAATATTGTAAATTTATTTCATTCGAAATTAATTCAATTTAATTTTACCTTGATGAAGGTCCACCAGAAAAACAAATCATCACTTTATCTCCTTTTTGAATAGCTTTTGCTTTTCCAAGAGAGGATCGAAAACGATGGATCACATATTCTTCAAAGCAATTTCTTTTTGAAGGGAATGAAAAATTAAAAAAAAAATCAAATATCAAATTTGCAATAATAAAAAGTACCTGCAAAATGATTGTCTAATGAAAACTTTAGCCTTTTCTGTTTTACATTTTATACATACTGATTGGGTTGGACGTTCTATTAAAGAATTAATTTCTAGTTAAATAAAAAATATAAATGAAATAGAAATTGGGGTTTGAAATTGGCAAAGGAAGGTGAATTGGAATAAAAATTGAAATTGAGAAATTGGAATTGGAATAATGAAATGAACATTCAAAGAAAAACTAAAAGAAAATCGAAATTAAAATTCAAGTTGAAATTAGAATTAAAGTTGCAAATTGAAAGAGAGAAATTGAAGAAGTGAAAGCCACCTGGCTGTGGAATCGTGTCGTCTTTCTCGCACATGACGCAACTTGACCTATTTTTTTAAAATTTTTAAAGTTTTCTTTAAAAAAAATTAAAATACAATAAATAAATAATTTCAAATTTCAAAAAAGAAATGTAATTTTAAATCAAAATTAAAGAAATTAATTGAGTATTAATAAATTTTGATCAAAGGTCTAATTTATCGATTAATGGCTTACTTTTTTTTTTGAAACTTTCCGAAAAAAAAAAAAAAAAAAAAAGTTGAGAAAATGGCGGTGAGCGTTATTTTTTTTCCAAAAAAATTCAAATTTCTTATTTTTTCTGTCTTTTTATCAATATTGAAATCGAAAATTTTAAAAGAGACTTATTGAAATTCAAAATGAAGTCTTATTGTTACTTTTTCTTTTGTCAATTTTAAATTCTATTTATTTATTACTTGAAAATTTTTTTTTTTTAATTTTTATTTTTATTTTTTTTCAAAAACTTTTTGATAAAAACAAATTTTGGCGCAAAAGCAATTAATTGCAATTGAAAAAAAGCAATTCAATACTCTGAAAAAATAAATAATAATTACTATTAAATTTAAAATAATGAGGAAAATAAAATTATAATTAGGAAAGTCAAAAAGCCAATAATGACCTTTTTCTCAAAGAAATTGAAGGACTGAAAGGGTAATTTTTATTTATTTTACTTTCCTTTTCTTTTTCTTTACTTTGACCTTTCTTTTTTTTTTCTCCATTGATTTTAGACTTCAGGTTTTATCAGGAACCCTTCAATATAATAGTACTCTTCTTTCCTTTTTTTTTTTTTTACAATTATCGATTTTATTTCAAATTACTAACTCAATTTCAAATAGTAAATACGACTCTACAAAATGCAAAAGAAGAATTTGAAACAGGATTGAAACAAATTTTGGAAAAAAATGATAAATTTAAAATTGAGTAAATTTTTTTAAAAAAATCTTTTGAAAAAAAAAAATAAAGAAATAAAAATTGATAGTTTTGGTTCCCCATCAAGTCATTTTCCTTCAAATTCTTCAAATCGTGAACCATTGTCTCCAGTTTCTTTTCATCCTTCAAAACGAGCATATGGTCAAGTAACTAAAGTTGCAGGAGAAGAGAAATGGCGATGTTTTGATGGAACTATTTATGAAAGCCCTCATCATGCTTATCGACATCTCAGAACTTTAAAATTACAAAATAAACTTCACCCAGAAGAAAACCAAAGCCCTTCAAGTATTCTTTTTTTCGTTTTTTTTTTTTTTTTTTTTTTTTTTTTTTTTTTTTTTTTTTTTTTTTTTTTTTTTTTTTTTTTTTTTTTTTTCTTTTTTTTTTTCTTTTTTTTTTTCTTTTTCTTCTTTCTTTTCTTTTTTTTAAAAAAATAAACTGACAAATAAATAAATAAATAAATAAATAAAAGAGAACCTAATAGAGACAGAAAATGAAGATGAAAAGAGTGTTAATCAAGTTGATGATAAAAAATCTCAAAATGAAGGACAAGAAAAGTCAATCCAATCCAATCCTCGCTCAAATGTACCGCCCAATCCACTTCTAAATTTTCCTTTATGTACTCGACTTTTTGGAATAGTTCAATCTCAACATACTGGAATTGATTTTTCATTTTTGAAAACTATTCCATCACTCTATTTACTTTTATCAATTTGGGTCAATTTTCCAATTGCAGATCCATCTTTATTTGTAACTTTTTTCAGACTTTGATTTTTTTTTCAAATTAATTTTTTTTTAAAAAAATAACAAAACAAAAAAAAAAGGAACAAAAAGAATTTCTATTAATCAAGGATAATTGGGGACAATCAGCTCCAATAACGCCACCAAAAAGTTCTCAAGATATTCAAATTAATTCCACTCAAGATAATAATTTATTAGAAGAACATTTGAAAAGGTGGAAGAAGAATAAAAGACAAAAAATTTTGTAATTTCGTTTTGTTCTTGCGAATTCAACCAACTTTTGATTTTTGAAAGTTGATTTCAAATTCATCAATGAATATTCTTCCCTTTTTTTTCCAAACTATTTTTCCTTTCTCTTTGTTTTTGTGGACCAAATGAAAATTAAAATAAAAATAAAATCAAACAATGACCAATTCATAAATACAAAAGAGAAGAATAACAAAGAAAGAGAAAAAAAACAAAAAATTCATGAATCATTGTTTCATTGTGAAAGAAAAAAAAACATGGTGGAAAACAAACATGGCGAAATAATTTTTTTTGTTTCTTCAATAGGAGTTGAGTGCGAGCGATGTCTCTGTTTGATGACTTTAACCGATCAGATGGAGCCCATGCCATCAATTACTCTGATAATACTTATGAAACACCTGAACCTGTCATGGTAAGATCTTCTTAATTCCTTTATTTTTGAAAAACAATTTTTTCTTTGATGATTCCAATTTATTTATTTTTTTTTTATTGATCTTGGTATTGTTATTTATTTATTTAAAAGAAGAATTTTTTTTAAAAATAATAATAATAATGCATTCAATATTCACTTTAACTGTTTTGAATTAATATTTATGCTTTTTTTATTTCTTTATTTTTTATTTGCAATATTTGAGTTTGTTAACATGAGAATAAAAATAATTAGCTTGAGACAGGGTTTGTCAATTTCCGTTCAAAAGAAGAGGAGACACCCATGTTTGCTTTGACAAAAGTTCAATTTAAACTTGGAGCAAAATTATTGTATATGGTTGTTAGTAATAACATTATCGCAATGGCTTTAGATAATAATCATGTTTTGAGAATAGATCTTGAAAAAGCTCATGAAGTTGATGGTTTCTTTTCTTCTCCAGAAAAAATCTCAATAATGCCCAATCAAAAAAATTAATAAAAATAAAAAAGATATTGAAGTCACAAGAAGAGAAGAAAAAATTCATAAGTTGTTTTTAGATCCCACAGGAAAACATTTAGTTATTGGACTTGAAAATGGAGAAAATTTATATCTCAATCAAAAATGGAAAAAACCAAAACCACTTTCAAAATCAAAGGTAACCTAATTTCCCTTTCTCTATATGATTTTCTTTCTCCTATTTGTTTATTTATTTCTTGAATCACTTAAAAAAAAATTATAGGGAGTTGTCATTGAATCAATTGCTTGGAACAAAGCAAAAGGAGGAGAAACTTCAACTCGAGAAATTCTTTTTGGATCAAATAAAGGACAAATATTTGAGACATCAATCGAACCCACTGATGAATTCTTCAAAAAGGAAGATAAATATTTTAAACAAGTTTATAAAATTGATGAAACTGTACCTATTACAAGTCTTTATTTCGAACCTTTTCCTGCAAGTTCAAGAAAATATGCAATTCTTTCAACAACTCCAAATCGTATTTATCAATTTATTGGAAATATTGGTTCAGGACCTGGTCCAATTTTTGAATCTATATTTTCAAATTATCTTACAAATCCAGGTTTTTTTTTCTTTTTTTCTTTCATTTTTTTTAATCCCCTTTCCGAACTTTCAAAAAATGTTAAATTTAATGAAATAGGATTTATTGAACTCCCAAGTCAACTTCCTTATAGTGAACTTCACTTCTTCTCTCATATGCAAGGAATACCAAAATATTTTGCTTGGCTTGTTGGTTAGTTTTTATTTTTATTTTTTATTTTTTATTTTTATTTTTTATTTGATATTATATATTTTATTTAAATTAGAACCCGGAATTTATCATGGTAATATTGTATTTGGATCTCAAGATACAATTATGGATGGACCAACATTAACAAGTTTCCCAAATCTTTCAAATCAAAACAATCGACCAATTTCTATGGTCCTTACTGAATTTCATTTCGTTTTATTATATCCTGATAGAATTGTTTGTGTTGGAAGATTAAATCAACAAAAAGTTCATGAGTCATTCTTCCCTCCGGTTATTATTTTTTTTTTTTTATTATCCATTTTTTTCTCCCTCCCTCCAATTAATAAATAAAAATTTCAATAAAAAATAGAGGAGTGGTGAGGTTCAAAAAATGGCATATGATTCAATTAACAATACATATTGGGCATATACAACAAACACAATTTTTGAATTAGTTGTAACAAAAGAAGATAGAAATGTTTGGGAATTATATTTAGAAAAAAAACAATTTGAGACTGCTCTTCAATATTGTAAAGTAATATATTTTTATTCATTTGTCTTTCTTTTTCCTTTTTTCTTTTCCTTTTTTTTTTTTTTTTTTTTTTTGTAAAAAAAAAATAATTTATTTATCAAACTTTTAGGATGCAGCTCAAAAGGATAAAGTTTATACAACACAAGCTGATTACTTTTTTAATCAAAACAAATTTCAATTAGCAGCAAATTATTATGCATTATCACAAAAATCCTTTGAAGAAATTACTTTGAAATTCATTAATAAAAGAGAAAATGAAGCCTTAAAAGCCTACCTAATTAAAAAACTTGAAACTTTTAGATCTCAAGATGTAACTCAAATTACTTTGATAGCAACTTGGTTAGTTGAAATATTCTTGAATCAAATGAATGAATTACATGAACAACTTCAACAAATCCGACAACAACAACAACAGCAAAAAGACAAGAATGTATCTCAACAACAATTACAACAAAATCAACAATCAATTGAATCTGAATTAAAAGTTTCTCAAGATGAATTTAGACAATTCATTTCACAAGATCACATCAAGGTAGTTTTTCTATTTTTTTCAACAATTTCTGTCTTTACTTTAAATTTAATTTTTTTTTGAAAAAAAAAAGAATGCATTGAATCCTGCAACAACTTATAATCTGATGGCAAGCCATGGAAGAGTTGATGAAATGTTATTCTTTGCAGCATTAATTAAAGATTTTGAAAGAGTTATTACTTACCATTTTCAACAAGGAGATTATCAAAAAGCTCTTGTTATTATGTCAAAACAAGTTTTTTTTCATTTCTTTTCTGGAATTTTTTTTTTTTTTTTTCAAAAAATTAAAATTAAAATCAAAAAATTAAAAAAGCCATCAAAAGAATTGTTTTATAAATTTTCTCCATTACTAATGGAAAAAATTCCTACTGAAACTGTTAATGTTTGGATATATAATGATCTCGATCCTAAATCTTTAATTCCAGCAATTATGAAATATAATCAAGGAAAAAATCCAACAACATCCCAAGTTGATTTCTTTCTTTTCTTTTCTTTTTTTTTTTTCTGAAAATGTAAATTTTTTTAAAACAAAATTAAAACTTTAGAATCAAGCAATAAGATATCTTCAACATTGTGTGCAAAATCAAAATAACAAAGATCCTGTCATTTACAATTTACTTCTTTCATTATATGTTCAACAACAAGATGATAAGAATTTAATAGCTTTTTTAAGTAACGATGTACAAATTAATTTAATTTAATTTAATTTAATTTAATTTAATTTAATTTAATTTAATGTATTGATTTTATTTAGTTCTAAATATTAAAATTTTCATCTTTTTAGGCTTATCAAGAAATATTTGATCTTCAATATGCTCTTCGACTTTGTATTCAAAATGGAAAAACTAAAGCTTCAATTTTAATTTATTCTGCTCTTGAATTATATGAAGAAGCTGTTGAATTATCTTTAAAGGTTTCTTTCTTTTCTTTTACTTTCTTTTTTTTTTTTGTGTGTATTTAATTTAATCTCAATTATTTTTTTAGAGTGACAATTTAGAACAAGCAAAAGAAAATGCAAATAAACCTGAAGAAGATGAAGCACTTAGAAAAAAACTTTGGCTTCGAATTGCAAGACATGTTGTTGAAAAGGATAGTGATATTAAAGAAGCTATGGCATTTTTGAAGGAATGTCCTTTATTAAAAATTGAAGACATTTTACCTTTCTTCCCAGATTTCGCTTTAATTGATGATTTTAAGGTATTTCCTTTTTTTTTTTTTCTATTCTTCCATCCTTTTTTTTCATCCTGATGTAAAAAATCTTTAGGATGAAATTTGTGCTGCATTAGAAGAATATAATCGACACATTGGAGGATTGAAAGAGGAAATGGATGATGCAACCAAGAGTGCAGAAGCTATTAGGATGGATATTCGTGATATTAGAAATAAGTACTTTTCATTTAATTTTTTTATTTCCAAACAAATGAATGAACAAATACTAATTTTCTTTTTTTTCTCTTTTCTTTTCAAAAAGGTATGGATTTGTTGCTGCAACTGCAAAATGTAACTTGTGCTCTTTCCCAATTTTAACTCGTCAATTTTATCTTTTCCCTTGCCAACATCTCTTCCATTCTGATTGTTTAACAACTGAGATTATGAAATCCATGACAAATACTCAAAAACAAAGGGTAATAGATTTATCAGATAAATTACAAAAAGAATCTTCAGTTGTAAAAGTGACAACTTCTCAAGATGATGTTCTTTTAGAATCTAATCAGACTAGAGTAATTTTATTTCATTTTATTTCACTTTATTCTATTTATGTATTTATTCATTTTATTAATAAATATAGGCCAATTTGGATGATTTAATTGCTTCTGAATGTGTTTTATGTGGCGATGTGATGATCAAATCAATTGAAAAACGTTTTATTGGAGACAATGAAAGAGATGTTATTCAAAGCTGGGAACTTTAAAAGAAAAAAATCAAAACAAAAAAACAATTATAACTTCAAAAAACATCTTGATGTGATGTATATAACCAAAAAGTAAAAGAAACAAGAAAAAAAAGAATATTTTTTTTTATTTTCTAATTTTCTAATTTTCTAAATTTATATATATTATATTTTTCAAACTTATTCACAATTATTTATATAATCCATTGAAAAAATATTAGTACAATGTAAAACAAGAGAACTCTATTTAGTAACCAAAAATATTGCTTGAAGGTATTATCATAGATCCAAGAGATGAAACGTCTACATTTGCTTTTGTGTTCCATTTTGTTTTCAATTTTTGAATCAAGAACATATTTTAAAGGAGTTCGTCTTTGACAGATTAAAGAGAAAGTAAGAATTAATAGAGTTGAAACGAATGCTCCGATATACCAAAAGTAAATATAAAGTTGGTTTGGTAAATAACAAGGTAAAACTTTGAAATTAAGTTCATCTCCATCATTTTTTTCTGCAACCAATAAAGCAAAACTTTTGAATTTTTTTTTTTTTTTTTTTAGGTTTAGAATTTGAATTTTTCAGAAATAAATAATAATAATAATAAATTCAAACCTTGGTCGTAGATTTCCTTGAACCCAACTAAAGGTTGCAATAGTATACTTCAAATTGAAAGAAGAAGAAGAAATTGAAAAAGGGTTGTCAAAAGAAGAATAAATGAAAATAGAATTTGAACCTCTTCAATTTTAGGAAATTTGTTATGAGGATAGTAACAAAAATCATGATCATCTCCACTAAAAATAAGGGAAGGGGAAAAATCCTCGAAAATTTGAGCAGTGTGCTAATTTGAATTTATTGAAAATGGTGCAAAAAAAAAAAAAAGGAAAAAAAAAATTTCACCCTTCTAAAAACTATATTTTGATATTCTGTTCCATGACCTTGATTGAGATCTAAAGTTTTTCAAAATTTATAAGAGTTTCAAATTGAAAAAAAATGAATAAAATAAATTTGATAATACAAGGATTTATAGTTGATCTCCAAGGTCCACAATCAGAATAATCAGGTCGAAATAAAGGAATATGAGAGAATAAAATGTCTGTTGGTAGTCTATCTTTTGTTTATTTATTTATTTTTCAATTAATTATTGAATTTATTAATCAAAAAAGTAAAGTATTTTTTCTTTTCTTTTGAGAATTTAAGCTTACTTTGAATACTATTTTTAAAATTGTTATATTCTTGAACTCCTTTTGGACCTGAAGTTGTTCCATAACCTTTAATTATTGAAATTGAGTTAGAAAAAAGGAGAGACAATAAAATGATCACAATAAAATAGAAACCTAGTGTATTTAGAAAAGTAATTTTAATGCCCTTCATTTCTACAAATTGATTTAGGGCACCAAAATATTGCTGGAATCTCTTTGATTCCTTTTCATACTTATTTTCTGTAATTCCAATATCATGATTTCCTGCTAGATAGATAACTTCAAAACCTTTTCTTTTTCTAAAAATTGACATCATTCTATCATACTCTATTTTCCATCTATTTTATTCTGTTTTAATTATAAACCAAAAAAAAAAAAAATCAAAATATAATAAAATCAATACTTTTTATCATCTTTTTGTTCCCTTCCACCATCAAAAAGATCCCCTAGAAAGAAAACTGCATCAAAATTGAAATAAAATTGTAACAATCTAAAATTCTTTTTCTAATTTTATTTTTTGTTAAAGTGATTCAAAATTTGATTGAAAAAATAAATAAATAAAAAAAGAAAAAGAAGAAAGTTAAATACCATATAAATATCTGAATAAAACTCGACCACTGGCATAATATACCTAGGGTAATCATAAGAAAACGAGTCCGTAACTTGTGGATCACCTATTAAGATTGCTTTCAAAGGTGACTTTGAATGTGAACTATCTAATGCTGGCCATTGACAACTTAGAAATGAGAAATGGAAGACTACAACTTCAAATATGAACAAATTCAATATCCAGAAATGTAATAAATATCTTAAAGGTTTCTTCACCTTCGGGTCAAAAAGTTTATAAAACCTTATTTTTGATTTTGTTGTTGAAAAATTTGAATTTTATATACTGTTTGATGAATTTATGGTTGAAAAAGTAGGTTTGATTGAGGGTATTGTTTTCAATAAGAAGAACAAAGAGATTTCTTACAAAGCCATTCAAAGAAAAAAAAAAAAAATTTTTTTTTTGAAAACCTTTTTTTTTTTTTTTCTTTCCAAACTTTGAAACCTTGAACGTTCAACACCAAAAAATTATGAAAAAAAAGACATGTATATATTGTTTTTTTGAAAAATGTTACTTGCAATGCAAAAAACGTAGTCCACATCAAATTCTTTTTTCATTGATTTTTCAACATAATTGTGAAGGATTCCTTTTGAAATTTTTTTGCCATTGTTATTCAATTTCTTTATGTTCTGATCCATACATATTGATTGAAAAAATGTTCTTTAAATCTACTTCCTTAATCATATCGAGTTGTTGGAGCATGTTTAAATTATTTTCAAAGCCTTCATAATATTTGATGACAGCATCATGGAGTTTTAAAGACTGAATTTCTTTTGAGTTTATAATTAATGAGTTGCATTTTATGTTTTGGATGTCAATAGTTGTGAATTGGAGGGCATCTAAAAGGATGTAATCCAATCGAAAATATTTGGATGGTTTAATATCAAAAAAATTAATTTGTCTTGCATGTACTGAAAATGTTGAGTATTCAGAATCAAACTATTTTTTTTGATTGATTTCTTCAAAATGAAA
>Ga0209960_1003976_pt1 | contig 11876 bp, 10 predicted proteins | sample ThiBiot_500_plan_2_FD_183947 | JGI IMG/M metagenome (GOLD analysis project Ga0209960, IMG submission 183947) | Wastewater bioreactor microbial communities from Cape Town, South Africa - Thiocy_expt_500_plan (SPAdes) | ecosystem: Engineered > Bioreactor > Thiocyanate-remediating >... | reverse complement strand
AAAAATCAAAAAGACTTGTTTTTAAATATTAAAAAATCGATATTTAGAGGTTCCTACTCGAAGCACTTTCTCTTCTTCAGGTATCCTTTTTTCTTTTTTACCACAATCGCTTTAAAAAAAAAAAAAAGAAAAAGAAAAATTTCAAATAATCAACAAATAAAAGGACATCAAAGTAAAAATATGTTGCCAGCTACATATATGGCATCTAGTCTTTCCCCAAGTAGGGGAGTCACTGGAGGTGGAGGTGGAGTTGGCGACAGTAACTCTGAATCTGACCTTGATGAAGAAGAATCTCATGATGAAATGAAACCACAAGCAGAAAGCTCAAACTTTGACAGTACTACATCTTTTTCTTCTTCTTTTGATTTAATGAATCATGTTTCAAAAAAAAAAAAAATAAGATTTCAAGGAAAAGAAAGTCAAGAAAAAAGAAAAAAAATCACTCAGTCTTAGTGCTAAAATGGATCATGATATAATCGAAAAAGAAAAAGAAGAACCTGAACTTCGTAAAATGAAACCAAATTCACGATCACAACCATCACCACAACCATCTCAACAAAGAGAATTCCAATCACCACCACCTCCCCCATCACAAAGCTCAAGTATGCAACAATCATTCTCTCCTCCTCCTCCACCATTATCATTACAACCATCATCATCACAACCTATTAATCCTAGAACTTTGTTGACTATGACTATCAAATTACAAAAAGCTCAAGGCTTCTTTCTCCTTGATGATAATTTAGCAAGTTATTTCTTTTCTTTTTCTTTCTTTTCGATTATACTTTCAAAATTAAATGTTATGTTCTTGCAAATAGAAATCCTTGAAATTCCATTGAGCGCCCTTAAAGAACAATTACAAAATTTAACTATTGGAGGAGACGATGAAGAAACAAAAGAAAAGATTTTTGCAACAACTCTCGCTTTGACATTCTTAGCAAAAAAACTTTCTAATCTTAAAGAAGAATGGGAAATGGTTGATGGAAAAGCAAGAAAATGGTTAAATTCACACAAACTTGAGAATCTCCCAGACATTTTTGCAAATTCTGAAAAACTTGTCATTTGAAATAGAGAGAGATTGTACAATCAAATTAATTTTTTTGTTTATTGTTCTTATAATAACTATTTAAAATCAATCAAAATCTTTCACTCATTCTAGATGCTACAGCTCTTAATTGGGCATATACTTTGCCTGGAGGACTTCCTATTAAACAATTTTTTTGAAAAAAAAAAAAATTAAAAAAAAAAATTTTATAAAATTGAAACAAAATAAAATTATAATAACCTAATATTAAACTGACTAATGCATCTCTTGCAATTTTAATATTTTGAAATGATCCCAAGATATGAATGTGTCTTTAAAAAAAAAGAAATTATTTAATTTATTTTATTGTTTGAATCATTTGAATAAAGGAAAAAAAAAAATTACGTTTCAGCAAGAACAATTCTAGTTCTTGAAACATTTTCAATTGTAAATTTTGTTTTTCCATCTTTTCCTGCAACTCTTCCAATTGCTCTTGAAAGATGATCTCCTTGCAATGTTTTAACTATTTTTTTATTAATTTCATTGTTGAGTTAGAAAGATAATTCAATAAGAAATCAGAAATAAAAAAAAATCAGAAATAAATAAAAATCACCATCTTTAATTTCAAAACTGTCAATATATAAATCATCAAGTCTTAATAACGCTAAAGCATCCTAAATGAATAATAAAATTTTATATTTGTTTTAGAATCAATTAATTACTAAATAATATAGAAATGTGTTTTTTTAAAAAAAACTAACATCAACATCAAATCCTAACATAAAAGCTCTAACAAAATCTGCAGCTTTTTGAAGTGCACTTTGATCTTCTGTAAGTTCTGAAGTCTATTTATTTATTTATTTATTTTGGATCCATAAGTATATAAATTAAATCAAGAATTACTCTAATTTCAACTCTCCTAGTTTGTAAATTCATTCTAACTTGTAATTTCATATGTTCAACAATTGGTGTATAAATTTTAAGCCAATTTTCTTTTAAAGGTGTATATCTATGTGGTGGAACTGCAATTTTTCTTGTTTCTGAAGTTACTCCCTATATATTTTCATTCATTTGATTGTTTTATTTGATTATTTTTATTTTGTTTTATTTATTTTAGTATTAGAAATAGAAAAGAAATAGAAAATTTACAGATAATTCTTGTGCAGAAAGAGGTGCAAATCTAGGTTTCTTTTCTCCTTCAACTTCCATTCCAAGATTTGATCTCTCAATTGATGAAGATTCAATAACTTCTTCATCATCTTCAATTTCATCAACATCGTCTTCAACTTCTTCAATATCTTCTTGATACTCTCCTTCACTCATATTCATTTCATCGTCAGACATGTTTATAATTCTTCTTTTTTTGTTTCTTCTTCTCTTTTCTTCTTCTCTTACAAGGTTTCTAAATGAAAAAGAACAATAAAGAAATTGATTAGAGAATAGTTAATGAACATTATTATTTTTATTCCACGAGGAAATTTTTTCATTTGTCAGTTTTCTTAATTTTTGATCAAATTATCAACTTCTTTTCAAAATAACATTGTCAATCTAACTTTTCACGTAGAATTCAATTTCCACATTAATTTTGATGTTAAAAGAATAAAATTGTTCTAAAATTTGAGTTTTTTAGAGCAGCAATTGCACAATAAAAATCACAATTTTTTCTTTCTTTTCTTACTTTTTACTTTCTTTTTGAACTTCAAAATTCTTTAAAATAATAACATTATTAATCTATTTTTTCACATAGAATTCAATTTTGTTATTAAAAATTCTGCTATAAGAATCAAAGTGTGTTAAATTTCAAGTTTATAGAGCAGCAATTGCACAATAAAAATCAGAGCTTTTTTTCTTCTTTTTTTTTGCTTTTACTTCTTGAATTCAGGAAAAAATAATAACATTATTAATCTAACTTTTCACATAGAATTTAATTTTAACATTCAAAATTCATGTTAAAATAATGAGAATCGTGTTACAATTCAAGTTTATACAATAGCAAAGTAGTTGAAACAAAATCACAACTTTTTTTTTTTGTCTTCCTTTCTGAAGTTCAAAATTCTTAAAAATAATAACATTATTAATCTAACTTTTCACATAGAATTCAATTTTGTTATTTCCATTCATGTTAAAATAATGAGAATCGTGTTAAATTTCAAGTTTATAGAATAGCAAGAGTTGAACAATTTTTTTTTTTTTTTTTTTTTTTTTTTTTTTTTTTTTGTTACCCAAAATGGTGAGAAGCCATGTGCCTTTTTCTTTGTTGTTTTGTTGATTGTCTTGAAGCTCATGATCGAAGAAAGCGACTCAAAGAGCAAGACAAAGGGTTAACGAAAGAAGAGAAGCTAAGGAATCAACAAGAGAGAAAGCAAAGAGCTGAAGAGAAACGGAGAAGAAGAGAGAGAGCTGAGGGAAGAAGTTGATAAGAAAAAAAAAATAAGGTAATTAGAAAGATTTATAATAATTTGATTGTGACCGTTGAATGGAATGTTTTTTCTTTTTCTTTTTTCTTTTTTTTTTGTTAAATGATTGAGTTGTAAGAGTAATATATTGATAATAGAGAACAGAAGAGGGAAAGAGTGAAAGGTGGATGGGTTGTAGAGAGGAGAAAGAAGGTAATAGTTGTAGTTTGTTGGAAAATATCTTTGGTCATTGTTTTTTTTTTTTTTTTGGTTGACTTTGACTTTATAATTGATGAAATCCCACAAATAAACAATCGAACGAACCCAATTAATCCTATTAGTTAACTAAAGAAATAATTAAAAAAAAAATGAATAGGAAGTTGTATAGAAAGGATTACAAAGTATTAGCTTTAAAGTTTATAAATTTTATTTGTTAGCTAACAGGGAAGAGAAGAATTTAGTTTATTTATATTGGACGATTTTTTCAGTTGATACCTTTCATTTTAAGTTATATTTTTGCTCGAAATACAGATTGATAGATAAAGAAAGGATAGGAGAGAGGATTAAGTAAAGGGAAAAAAAATGTCTCTCTTTTCAAAAATATCTTTAGGTATTTCTAGAGAAGAAATTGAAGAAATTCTTAAATCAGATATTGATATAAATGAGAAGAGTTCAGATGGTCGAACTGTTCTGGATGTTGCTTGTAGATTTGGAAATCTTGAGCTTGTAAAGTTATTAGTTCGTTGTCCTACAATTAATATGAATGAGAATAATAGAGGTGGTGCTTCACCTTTTGGAATTGCATGTCAAGAAGGTCAATTAGAAGTTGTTAAATTTTTACTTACTGATGAACGTGTTGATGTTAACCATGTAACCTATGAAAATGTCTCCCCTCTGTTTATTTCGTGTCAAAAAGATAGAGTTCAAATTGTCAAAGAGTTATTAAAAGATCCTAGAGTTGATGTTAATTTACCAAGGAATATGGGTGCAACTCCTTTATATATTGCTTGTGCACAAGGAAATTTTGAAATTGTAACAATATTATTAAAGATGGAGAATATTGATGTAAATAAAGAATCGATTGAAGGAGCAACTCCCCTAGCAATTTCTTGTCAAGAAGGAAGAGTTAAGATTGTAGAATTATTAATAAGAGATCCAAGGGTTGATATTACAAAATCTTCAGAAACAGGAATTACACCATTTTATGTTGCTTGTCAAAAGGGATATATAGAAATTGTGAAAATGTTTCTTCAAGATAAAAGATTTCATTTGAATGCAAATACAATGTTACCTTTATTCATTATCTCTCAAGATGGTCATCTTGAAATTCTAAAGTGGATTCTAGCAATGGGAGAGGATATTCATACCACCTTGATGGATTCCAATAATCAAACACCAATGGATCATGCACTACGATTTTCAACTCAAGGAAAACAAGTATGGGAAAAGAGTGATGAAGAGGTTGAACAAAGACAAAAGAATTGTCTTCAAATTTATAAATTATTACAAAGTTATATCCAAAATCCAAAAGATGTTCAAAGTAAATTAAGGAATGAACTTTTTATTTCAGGTTTTGAATCTTTTTCTTTATTTTTCTTATTTTCTTATTATTTTGAATGGATGGATATTTATTTATTTATTTATTTATTTATTTATTTATTTATTTATTTATTTATTTATTTATTTATTTTAAAAAAAACAGATCAAGAAGCTGCTGAGATCTTCTCAATGATTGTTTTAGTATCAGACCGATTTTTTGATTTTGTATAATCGATGTAAAAAAATTAAACGTAATTAGATATACTTTCTTCAAATTTTAATTTAAGTTTTCTCTTTCCTTTAACAAGGAGAATGTCCGAAATAACTTGGACAATTGAAGAACAAAGCATTCAAATCCATTCAAATTCAAATTTTCGGATCTCTTGATCAACTTTATATTTATAAAACAAAAAAATAAATAAATAAACAAGAAAAAAATTTTCCTTCTTATCTTTTCAACATTCTTTCTCTTTCTCTTTCTCTTTCTCTTTCTCTTTCTTTCTTGAGTAACATAACAATAAATCGTTTATTTATTTATTTATTATTGATTCAATTTGAAAACGTTTTTATTTTTTATTTTGCAGGGTCTTACAATTCAATTCATTCATTTTGGAATCAATATAAAACAAAAAACTATTTCTCATTTTAAAATTTTGTTCATATTTCAATATCAAATCCAAATTCAATTCTAACATTTTATGATGATACTCATTAATATTCAATCTATAGATCTATCTTTAAAGAATGTCTTGAGATCCTTTTGATGTGAAAAGTCAAGATCGTTCCTCCTGTCAAAATAAATAAATACAAAAACTATTAGTTACTATTTATTTAGAAGTAGAGATGTTCTATTTCTATCTCAATTGAATCAATATTTTTCTATTTTTCTATTTCTATTCAATGTGTTTATAATAAGAAAGAATTCAATGATTTACGTTTCAAATAGATATAGATTTATTATAAGCCCTTACTTTTCCCCCTGAAATTCTCAACTATAAATAAAATCACTTGTTTCAATACAAAACAATACAATAAACATCAACGAACTAATACAAAATTATAACAGTTTGTTTTAAAGTTTGTTTAAAGTTTGTCTAAGACTTATAATTATTGTTATTATAATTTTCCAATTGATGTTGTGGCTTTGAATTGAATTGTATTGAAGTTCTTACTGCAATTTCTTATTACAATCCAATTCTAATTTCCAATTCTAATCCTAATTTCAACTGTTATTCAATCTTCTGAATGAGTTTTTATCCTATTCGTTGATTACAACTTGTATCATTAACTTAAAATTTGATTAAGATGAAAGTTGATTATAATTGAAAAAAATTTGGAAGAATAATCAATTATGCTGCATAATTGATTATTTTAAAATTGCCCAACAATACAAACCTAATAGTTTAGAAAAACTTTAAAATCATTATCATAAACTGATTATGAATTAATCATCACTTCAAAGTCAATTGATCAAACTTGATCTACATTGATTGAATTGGATTGTATCTATATTGTACTGACTGAGTTGATTAAGTGAGAAATTGAAATAAATGCCATGGCTATAGTATTTTTTCAAGGAATGAATTGAAATTGTAATTGCTTTGACTTTGGAACTGAATTACACCTTATTGATCTAATACCTTCTTTAAAAAAGCTCTATATATGCTCTAACTACTTTTTTATTATTCTAATAGTAAATAACACTTCGAAGTATTGAAATTGGAATTGCCACATTGAATCAAGTCAAGTCTTTGCAGTCGTAGTAACAATCAATTCAAAGTATACATCTTTTTCTTTTTCTAATGCATCTAATATCTATATTTAACATCAATCACTTACTAAATCCATTATTTTATATTATACCTTTTAGGATGTACTACGTGTTGAACGTCTTTCACATCTTTTTTAAGTTTGTCTTTGAGACAATTTATGAGATTGTCAAGTTTCCTTTCCAATATATTACCACAAAGGTTTCAAGCTTGTTAAAGGATCAAGGCTTTTATCATTATAATTCAAAAGTAGAGGAAGTGATTGAAGTGATCCAGACATTGAAGAGAAAAGCAGGGAGTAGTCAAGAATTAGCAGAGTTGGAAGCGGCTGCTCAATTGTTGAAAAAGTCTTCATCATTGAAAGACCTTGCAGCAATTGGATTACCAAAAGCATTATCTTTAAGAGATACAAATAGTTTTACTTCTTCTCATTGGATTTCTCAAAATTTTCCTGATTTATTCTGGGCTTTCACATCTTATGTCAATTCTGAATTCCCAGTCCCTCCTCATTCTCAAAGAAATCAAATCAAAAAGAAAGTCTTGAATTCACAAGAAGTAAAGGAAGCAATTAAAGTCTCAGCAAGTAAAACAAATCGTTCAGAAAGACAAGTCAAACAACATGCAGCAAAAATATTTGAAGAAATGGCAAGTGATCCAAGAATGTTTATCATGCGTATCATGTCTTACTTTTTAAGAAAAATTCTGAGAGTATTGTATCCTTTCGGAATGAATGTAGCTGTTGAAGATCTTGAAAAAGTTAAGGAAACTGCCAGAACAACCCCAATCGTTTATTTCCCATGTCACAAAAGTTATCTTGATTTCCTTGTCATTTCTTACATTTGTTTTAGTCATGGACTACCTTACCCACATGTTGTTTCAGGAGAAAATTTAAATATTACACTTGTTGGAAGATTACTTCGTTATGGTGGAGCATTTTTCATTAAAAGAACTTTTGGAAATGATGAACTTTATCGAACTATTTTTAATGAATATGTCAGACAATTATTAATCCATGGAAATTGTATTGAATGCTTTATTGAAGGGGGTCGTAGTCGAACTGGAAAAGGTTTTTTTCTCCTTCTTTACTTCTATTTTAAAAGATAGTAACAAATTGACTTCATTTTTTTTTTTTTTCAATGAATAGTTCTTCATCCAAAACCTGGATTTGCTAGAGTTGTTGTCGATGCTGTTGCAGATGGAATTGTTGATGATGTTCATATTATTCCAATTTCAATTGTTTATGATAAAGTTGTAGAAAATTATTCTCATATTAAGGAGCTTACTGGTTTGATTTTTTCTATTCATTGATTTTTTTTTTAAAAAAATTATTCTTAATTTAAACTAACTTTGAAAAATTTTAGGAGGAGAAAAACAAGCTGAAAAATTATATACTCTTCTTACAAGTAGCTTTCAATTATTAACTAAAGCTTTCAAAAACAAACTTTGCTTTGGTCAAATTAATATTGGTTTTGGAGAACCTATTTCAATTAAAAAATATCTTTTAAATGAGGTATATCAATTAAATTGATTTTTTTAAAAAAATCTTTAAATTGTATTTTTAATTATTTTTCTTTTCTTTCTTTCTTTTTAATAGAGAAGCCGCCTTTCTGATATTACAAGTGATCAAAGAAAACAATTAACAAGAAATTTAGGGTATAGAACTTTGTATGAAATTAATTATTCTAGAACTATTTTAACTGCCACTCTTGTTGGTACTGTTCTATTAACACAATATGGAAGAGGAATTAGACATGAAGAATTATTAAAAAGAGTTAAATGGTTAAGAAAAGTACTTTTTCATTTTATCGAATTTTTTCTTCACAAGTTTCTAATGTCTTTCTTTTTTTGGAAAAATAGGAAGTTTTAACCAGAGGAGGTAGAGTTCAACAACAAAGTGATGATGAGATTGCTTCAGGACTTAATTCAATTATGGAAAATGTTTTTGAAGTTAGTTTTTTTCTTTTTTCAATTATTAAAGTTATCAAATATCAAATTTTAAAACTATCAATTTAGACTTCCACCACTTCCAATTCAAAAAAAACAAGACTTGTAAAAAGACATAAACTTATGCTAATGTTATCACTTTATTCTCCTGCAGAACAAATGGAATTGGCACTTTACAGAAATCAATTAATTCATTACTTTGTTTCTGAAGTATCATTTATTTATTTCTTTATTCATTATCAAAAAATCAAAAATTATTTATTTATTTATTTATTTATTTTCTTTTTTCTTTTCTTCCTAGGGAGTCATTTCTTGTGCAATGTATGCTTGTGAAAAAAATTCAACATCATCTCCAGCACTTGTTTCAAAACAAGATCTTTTTGAAAAAGCAGAATTTTTAAGTAAATTATTGAGACTTGAATTTATCTATAAACCTTCTCCAACAATCAATGAAACTTTTGATAATACAATTTCTTTTATGATTAGAAGGTTTCATTTTTCATGTTTATTTTCATTCCCAATAAAAAAAAAACTAAAACATTTTTTTTTTTTAAAAAAAAGAAATGTATTTGAACAATCAAGTGAAGACAATTACTGTGTTAATGAAAACCCTCCAAATGAGGAAAGTGGAGGAACTTTTGTCTATTTATTCTTATGCTCTTTATTTTGGCCTTTCATTGACTCATATTGGCTTGCAAGTGCATGTTTATTAAGATTATTACCAAATAGAATGCTTGATGAAAAAACTTGGATTCGATTTGTTCAAGAAGTTGGTGAAAGACTTTATTTTGAAGGATTAATTGATTTATATGAAGCCATTTCACATGATACACTTAACAATGCTTTAGTTTTATTTGAAAGTTGGAAAATGATTCAATTTATAAATATTGAAGGTCAACCTTCTCAACCAGGAAAAAGAGTTATCCAATTAACTCCAGAAGTATTTTCTTTTTTCCATATTTTGTTTTTTAAAAAAAAGCTAAAAAAAAAAAAATTTAGTTTCGAAATGGAACTGAAATTGAAGCATTCGCTGAAAAATTGGGAGTCTACAGAAAGCATGTTTCTGCTTATCGTTCCCGTCGTTTTAAAGGAAGGTGTGACAACTATGTCATTGATGCAATTCAATATATCAAAGCTCATTCTGCAACAACAGAGAAGTAAATTTGGTTGAGGAAAAATTTCAAGACTTTAAATGTTTAACAATTTGTGTTTCATTCTTTTTTTCTTTGTTTTATATTTCATTTTGTTTATATTCAATAAATCTTTCTAAGTTTAAAACTGTTTCATCTAATCTTCCATATAAATCACGATCTTGTTTTGCAACTTGTTTCAACTTTTTATTTTATTTTATTTTTATTTTATTTTTTAAAAAAAATTTAAAAGTTTGAAGAATAAAATGAAAAGTAAAATAAAAAGTACTTGACTTTTAAGTTGAACTAATTTTGTGGCCAAGAGTTGTAGGATTCCAAGTTCTTGAAAGATTTGATTCCTTTGAGTTTCTCCAAAAATATCAAACATAGAGTTTATCCTAAATTTTTAAAGATTTAAAGTTTTTTTTTTTTTGAAAACGAGAAGTTTTCAAAAGAAAATGAATCATACAACTCTGTAACAACCCATAAAGAATTGTAATTTAGATTTTCTAAAATAATTTTTACAATCTCCTAATAAAAATCAAAAAAAAAAAAAGTAGAATGAGCAACTAATATTAAATTCAATAATCAAATAATCAAAATAACCTGACAAACTTGATTTGAAGGAGCCTTCGTAGCAATGATTCCAAGCATTCCAATACAGTTAACTTTTGTTGTTTCCAAGGGAGAAGTACGAAGACAACCAACTAATGCTTGAACATGTTGCTCTAATGGATTCTAAAGAAATCATATAAGAAAAATAAAAATATGTAGAATTGATAACAAAGATTAAAAAAAAAGAAAGAAAGAAATAATTACAATTGAATGATTTCTCAATAATGACCAAGAAGTTGCAGTCATTTCCTCTAAAAATAAATTGATATCAACTCTTGGAATAGTAGAGATTTTTTGTGCAGTATTAAATAGTTTCTCCCAGATAAATTGAGTATTTCCAAGTTCTTGATCTTGAAATAAAATGCACATATTATTTAAACAAGCGAGTGCTCTTAATTGAGTTTTATTGATAAGTTGAATAATTTCTCTTCCTTTATGTGTCGTTGATAAACTCTTATAAATTGTTTCATCTAAAAAGTCAATCTTTTGAATAGTCTATTTTTTTATTTTGTTTGTTAAGATTTTTTGAAAAAATTATAAAAAATTATAAAAAAACATGATTCCATTAAAATCTTACTTGCTCTTTAATTAATTGTGATTTTGAAATAAATTGATAAGATTGCTCATTTTCATTTGTTTCAGTTTCCATTTTTGTATCAGTTGTATCTTCTTCCATATCCTCCCATTCGTCTAATGAAAGATTTTATTTTTCAGGTTTTTTTTCTTTCTTTCTTTTTTTTCAACATAAGCGAATACCATCAACAGCATCTGAGGAACAGATATTTGTGAGAAATTCAAAACAAATTTGTTGTGCTTGAAGTTGAGAATGTAAGGTATCAAGGAAAGTCTGTTTTTTTTTTTTTTTTTTGACAAAAAGTAAATAAAAAAAATAAAGTGGGGAGTAATAGAAAAAAAATACAGCTTTTTCATCTTCTTTCGCTTCCATAATTTGTTCCTGAAAAACAGAAAGAATAATTATTATTGGTTCAATAATATAAAATAAAAAAAAAATACAGGTTGGAGGGGTTCAAGATATTGAGGAAATTGTTGAATTAAAGTTGAAAGTTTCATTGAAGCATCAAATTGAATTGATTTTTCAGTTATTGGAAGTAGGGTTACCATAATATGACCTTTTGTATGTGGAGTAAATGCATCTTGAAGATTATGAATTGCACCTTTTGAAAATTTTATAAAATTCTATTGAGATATTCTGAAAAATGAAAATTTTAGGAAAAGAAAAATTACTAGCGACAAGAATTTGAGGGAGGATAAGATATTCTGATTTTCCAGATGTATCCAATGATAAAAATTCAAGTAAATGTTGACAAAATTTTGGATTTTTTGAAAAATATTCAGTTAAAGTTGTATTATCTTCACTAATTGTATTGAAAAGTTGAGCTAATTTTTTTTTTTTTTTTTTTTTTTTTTTTTTTTTTTTTTTTTAAATTTTTTTTTTTTT
>Ga0209960_1003975_pt1 | contig 11877 bp, 13 predicted proteins | sample ThiBiot_500_plan_2_FD_183947 | JGI IMG/M metagenome (GOLD analysis project Ga0209960, IMG submission 183947) | Wastewater bioreactor microbial communities from Cape Town, South Africa - Thiocy_expt_500_plan (SPAdes) | ecosystem: Engineered > Bioreactor > Thiocyanate-remediating >... | reverse complement strand
CATTGACTTGTAAAAGGAATCAGATATCGCAGATCTTTTTTTTGTAAATAAATGTAATTACATTTCGATCTACATAATGTATAATATGGTGAGGTTATATTGAAAGGAAAAATGGGGATTTACTAAAATTGAATGGAAATGCACTGCGATTTTTTTTTTTTTGAAGCTTTGTCTTCACGAACAAACTGGTGAACAACATGAGTGCTGTGGCTTGGAGCTGGAACGCGTTCCTTTTAGCCACCGTTAGTGGCATGTCCACAGCTGTTGGTAAGTGAACAAGTAATTTTAGGTATTTTCTTAGCGTAGCGATCTCTCAATTTTGTTCCTCGTAAAACTAACGCATCTCGTTTTACCAACGTCTTTGCAATAAACAATTGATGCATATTCCGAAAATCCTATGTTTTATTATTTTTTTTTTAAAAATACCCCCTTCGGATCTCTCTAATCAGATAATCACAGGCGGCTTACTAGTAATATTTTTTGGAGCACCCAGTGCTAATAAACTCGGTATTATGCTGAGTGCATCATGCGGTGTGATGTTGTACATTTCATTTATGGATCTGTTACCTGAAGCGCAAGAAGAAATTGGTTACATGATGGCCAATTTATGGGTACATATTAATTAATGTTTCGCTCTTAATCATCAAAAAATCGAGATTTATTCAGATCAGTCAAAGAAAGAATATTCTTATTAATTCTAATATCAATAATATATATATTGTCGATATATGCCACTCTAATTGTGGATATAGTTCTTCGTTGGTATGATCCTATTTGGACTTGCCGCGCATTATTTCCCTGACGGTCACGACCTCGACGACGAAGGACACGGCCACTCGCACCAGCACAATAACAACCAAAGCAAAAAAACAAAAAAAAATACACCCGCAAAGAACAAGTCGAATGGCGATAATAAAGCAAAGAAGAGTATTGTCCACGATGCGCGAACTGAAGAGCAGGTAAATCTTTTCAATGAATTATTCACCGACTATAATGGGCCCATATTCTTACGACTATTTATGGTATAGCGTGAAGTCGGTCGTGTTGGATTTGTCACCGCTCTAGGCATCAGTTTGCACAACATTCCTGAAGGCATTGCTGTCTACGTCACGTGCTTGAAAGGTAAGAACTTTTCTGTGAAAGTCATTCGAATAGTTCAGTTAACGTGTTCTTTTATAGGCATCGAGTTTGGAGGTCTGCTGATGCTTGCTATCGCCGCGCACAACATCCCCGAAGGAGCTGCTGTCGCATCACCAATTTATCACTCGACTAAGAGGTACGCCAACATCCCCCATTTGCCTTATTTGGTAAAATATCTAATATCACTGTCACGCGAATAGCAAATGGAAAGCATTCAAGTACAGTCTCCTGAGTGGTATTTGCGAGCCACTCGGTGCACTCGTGTTCGGAATTTTCTTCTCACAGTACATGACCGATCACGTGGTCAAATCACTCTTGGCTGGCGGTAAGTGACTCTATTGATGACAATTTAATGACACTTGTCAATTCCGTAGTCGCCGGCATTATGGTGTTGGTCAGTTTGCGTGAGTTATTGCCGACTGCGCTCAAGTACATGACTGCTGAGGTGAGGACTAACAACTCAAACAATAAAACAGTTGAACTAACGGTCAAATAACAGCGCGTGATGTTGTGGACAGCTGTTGGCATGTTGTTCATGAGCGTGTCAATTTACGCCTTGCACGGCACTGGTGGTCACAATCATAGCCACGATGGGCAAGATCATGGACACGTGCACGTCAAGCTCGAACACCTGCCTCATCATCATATTCATACTCACGAGCAGCACGAACACGCTCACGCGCACGGCCACTCTCATAGTCACGACCACTCGCACGATAATGTGCACGCGCATGATCACGCACATGACCACAGTCACGATCATTCACACGGCCATGCGCATCATGTTCACGATCACGCTCACAAACACTGAGAGCGCTTGTGTTTAAATACATCTTTATAAAATAGTGTCATTGAGCTGATTTATTTGGGTTTAGACTCAATCAGGATTGGCTAAAATGTGCAACGCAAAGTTGATTTGTGTAGTTTTCGTATTGAGACTCTCGTCGATTAGTCGCGCAAATGTCACGCGAGCTTCGGCTTCACTTTCAGCCAATGAGAACGCTTTCTTTAAATATGTTACATCTTGCAGCTCTCGGAGCTGTGGTATTCCCGTCAACAACATCTAATGACACTCGTTAGTTTCAACCATGCTAATCTCATTGCAACGTACCATAACAAACAGATTGATGAATGTGTTGGCGTGTTTTCGTAGTATACAATACGCGTCTTGACACAGTTTAATGAATCGTGCGTAGTTCGAGCTCTTTTCGCCGCCCACGACGTAAACAAAGTCAGGTGTCAACACGAACGGCGCTTTTTCTCGCTTGTAGACACCGAACTTCATTATGTTGCCGAGGAAATGCGCAAAATCAATGTGGAACAATTGACCCGACTTGCACACCATGATGTTCTACATGGATTTGTTAGTCGCAATTGTTTCTAATATGAATCTACTCACGTCATTATGCCTGTCGCCGATGCCTATAACATACGTCGCCACACAGTACGCAGCGCAGGACACGAGAAAATTTTCGACGGCATCACTGTACAGCCTCGCTTCGCTATTGTGTTTCTCGAGCCAGTTTGTGATTGATTTCTTGTTGAATGCGCCAGTGACCCCACCAGCTTCTTTTTGGATCTTGGCCGTAGTATCTGCGTTCAGAACTGCTTCGAGCATGCCCGTTTGCCAACCAGTGGCCACACAACGATAAATCGTCATTTGCAGGTCCATTCCAGCTTCTTTCCACAACTAAAATTGTACGGTCAGAATGGAGTTGTTTTCAACGGGAAAATTACTTACGCGATCCATAATACCAAACATCTGAAGCGTGAGGACGTCTTGTCGCATGTCATCTCCGCACTTGAATATGACTTGAATAGGATCGGCGAGGTTATCATCATTTTGGAATACGAGCCATAAGGGGACCTGATTGACACATTAAATGTGAGGCAATGACTGGTCAATTACTCGCTGACTTACAGTCGCAGAGGTTAGTACTCGACAGCGGTCAATTACAAGCCCTTTGCACACCATTGACGAGTTAATGGGCAATGCAAACGAGGGCGGTAAATTTTTGCTCATTTCAATCAGTTTCTTACGTAGCAGCCCTGTACGCGCCTGTGGAGGAGCTTCGAAGACCGCGGCGTGAATGCCTGCGAGTACACTGACCAGTGTCACTTGATCAATCAACAGCCTGCGTTGAGAGCCGGGCAATGACGCGATTAAAAACCACACTAAGAGGCCGTATTTGCCTTCAAGCTCTGGGTTCTCCATCTCAGCCTTTGGACGTTATTACTAACTGGGATCAAAAATTACCATAAAAGGAAAAAATACCTGCAAATGCCAAAACAAAGCGTGTGCTATTAATGGAGGATTCTTCAATGCGCGTTCGATTAGAAACATTGCCAAGGCACTCAAATGGAATGGCTCGTGTTTTAAGACCTGATGACAGGTGTCAAGTTAATGACATTTGGGTGGATCTGCACTTGACTTACTTGGACTAATTGCAGCAAATATTGATAGAGCTCATAGTCGCTTAGCTTTTTGATCGATTTGACAGCGAATTCGCGCACAAGCGTGTCGCTATATTTAAAGTCAAGTAGCTCTAGGGCGTTGATTGGATCGATCGGGAGCCAATTCTTAAGCAGCCTAGACGATCGTATTCGATTAAGTGGCGCCGTACACCAAATTAGGAAATAAACTTACCCATGCAGTTCTGCTACTTGGTCTTTGTTCGTCCAATCGCAAGCCATGCACACTTTTGCGAGCGAGTTTGCGTCGATGGTTCTCGCGTAGAAACGGTGTTCCCAAATGAGGAACTTTTCGTCCTCACTTAGTTCAACCAGGGCATCTAAACCGTCACATGTTTAAACTTGTTGAACGTTCTCTTAATTCGTTTTACCTCGCTTAAGTATAGCCAGTAGCTTGTGTTCCAAATATTCTGGCACGTCAATCGCGTCAATCTGTCGTGGAGTGTGCACCACGTGGTCATCGCTGTTGAAATTCAGCATTGTTTCGGTGAAATTTATGGCGCTGCGGTAGACTAGTGGGCTCGAGGGCTCTTCTAATTGAATTTTCAAGGCGAGTGGTGAACGTACATTGACATCACAATTGCCTGTTTAGGAAGTCAGTCGTGACGTCTATAAAAGGACTTGCTGACCTGTAGATTTAGATTTTTCCCGCTCCCACAGTTTATGTACGAATGAGCCAGACTTGATGCGGCCTGTAAGGTCTGTGACCACGTGATTCACCCAGCCAATAGGCACTTCAGTTTTGCCATTGCTGCAATACACTGTTAAGCCTAGTCTAGTTTCGCGAGGGAGATGGCACAGCTTGATCTTTGTTTGAAGAATTTGGTTCCAGTATGGGGACAGCTTTTCGCTTGTTCGAACAGGTGTTTCAATGAGTGCACCGCCATAGTATAGAGCAAGTTCCACGGAGCACATGTACCGCACATCGACCGAGTCGTCGTTGTCGAAGCATTGCGCGAAGAGCTTTTGGTTGAAGTTTTCCAAATTTAGAATCATCACCTCCAAAGGCTTGTCGACAGATGCAATATCTATGCAATGTTGTACGACTTCACGAGCATCTAGTTTGACCCCATGTTGACCACGTGGACTAATAATTTCCTTATTTGGAAGTGACTCTGCGTTCGTCTGCTTGGGAATGTAAGTGACTTGTTTCTGGCGAAGCGATCGTTGTTGATAGTTTCCATGACTAGAGGGGCTTCGGTACGTAGATTTTTCCCGCTGCGAAGACGTGACATCGAGTTCTGGGAGTAAAGTATTTTTGTCTTTTAGATGGGGAGCCTTAGGAGTACTTTTGGGAGTCGCAGAGATTGTTTTGGAAAGTCTATTATTGGGCATTGGTTGCAGTTCGACGCTCATTCTTTGCGCAATGTCCGTAAACGATTTGACATGCTTAGCCACAATGCCGGTTCCATTGGACTTGTTGCTATTTTTAGGGGTACTATTGACGGGTGCTTCAATAGCATTTCGCCTTGGGGTCACGGGTGAGCGATGGGCGCCTACCGTACTACCGGACCGAGGTGATGATACAGGGGAGTCGATTGCTGTGGGCGAAGTCTGAGCTGGCGTGTACTTGACACCAGCCCAGTTTCCGCCATTTTTTCTGGATCTAAATTGCGTTTGAGAGGCACTGGTACAATTCAAGTTCAGCGGCGGTACTGGTGAGTGACCATTCGTGGAAACGGTGCTCGAACTACTGGCTGTGGTGTGATGTTTGGCTGTCCCTTTAGGCACATACTTGACAGGCGAGCGTTGATAATGATTGTATGATGGTGCTCTATGACTGCTGACCTTACGATGAAAGTTTTGTTTGTGGGTTTTAACGCTGTTAGTGTTGTTGATCGTGTTCCATGTAACAGTCTTGTGATTGCCTTCAAACAGCGGGTTTGCGCATGGATTAGACCCCTCATAGAGCATGTTAAATCGCTCTTCGTGAGTTTCAAACTTTACTGGAGGGTTTCGTGGAGGAGGTGCTGGCGGTACTTTAGGCAAGTTCATTATGGACTCCTTATCACCTCCGTTCAATCGAGACCTCTCTAACAGGGTCATGTACTCCTCATCAAAGTACGAAGGGTACTTATTTTCGTTCTCGAGCGCGGATTGGACAAGCTGCGTTCGCTCCACGAGGGCTAGTTCAACCTTTCTTCTTCGTTTGACGTTCTCTCGCACGACGACCAAATCTTTCAAATGCACGCTTAGATTTGTAATATATTCTCTACGACCAAACACTTTTACTACATAGGCGTCCATAATATCTGGTAAAAAAGTTTAGTAACTGACTCGGATGTGGCACTGATTTCTGACCTTTAGCAGAATCTGCGTTGACATGTGCTTTGATTAGTAATGTCTCAATAGCTGTGTCGAGTCTCGTATCGACAGGACAGCTCACGGCCTTCGAACGCAAATTCAACTCGAGAAATATTTTCGTTTCGGCGAATCGGAAGTGAACTGTCAGTGCGGCTGGAAATCCTACGGGCAACGGGGCGTGTGTAATTTGACTCATCGGAATATATAACCTGCTCAGTCCTTGCAAGTGTTTTGCATGAATGACACGCGACCAAATTCTAATAAACTATTTTAAGAATTGAAATGACAGTGACAGGCTATAAAAAGATGCTTTACCTGCTCATAAAGTACTTGAACGGGTGAAACTGCTCGCCGAGTATTTTGAATACGACTCGCGAGTCTAAGATTTGATCGACATCTGGCGCCTGTAACAAATCAATTAGCGTTCAAAGCACGCAGCGGAGTAAATAGCGTACGAAGATAGGACTAGATTGCCCGAGGTGCAAGATTTTCCGTTGAAAAGTTTTGCAGCCAGTCCAGTTAAACTTTGTAAACTCCAGCCTTTCAAAAACACGCGCGTCTCCTTCCTTGGCAGGCAATTCCAGCTAATATTATTTAATTAGGCACGTATCAGCAACGGCGATCGTACATACCGCGGGGCTAGACTGTTGCAATCGAAACTTTTTACGTGAGTTATTCATTGCTACGATCCACTTGCGAAGGTCTTCACTCGTTTTGCAGCACATCGCAAATACTTTTGTGGGTGTTACAAGGTAAAAGCACAACGTATTCGGTATCTACTCTCATTAGCAACCTACTTATGTTACTAATCATCAACTTACTTGTTGCTGTTCAGCAGAGCGAATCAAGCAATCGTCGAGTGAAATGACGTCGTCGCGCTTGTCTTGTTCGAGTCGTGCGGCCATCTGACTTTTGTATTGTAACAGTCGGTTGTGTTTTAACACGCACCACCTGTAGCAATGGGCATTAGAAGAAGATGCGCGTGTGAATGAACGTACTTTAATTTGCTCGATGAAAATGCACGTTCTTCTTTAATATTGAGAAATCCTTCCATATCGACGGCTGGATCTGTCGAATCTTTCTTCTACGCAATGGTTAAATATACTATGCCAAATCAATCCAATAAAGCTTACTTGAGCGTAGTGGAGCGAATTAACAAAGAAATGAAACCAGTCATTGACTTCTCTGACATCGGGTGAATGAATCTTAATCATTTTGTTGTCGTAACTTAGCTCGAAAATATCTTTGCGTCCTTCAACTTGTGCCACACTACAAATTGACAGCAATATTGTCTCGAGGGGCATAGTTTCCTAAATAAGAAATGAAATGTCACCGATGCTACAGTTTCGATCTTCATGCCTACATGTTCATCCTTGTATATCAACAACTGATAATCTTCGGTGACACGGAAATATCTTTTGTCATATTTTCCTCGTTTTTTCTTTTGTTTCATGAACAAATAACTCTCGCGAATGAGATCTGGAGTTGAAAAAAACATTCGGCTTTGTCGATAAGACTTGCGTTGTTTTTTGGCATCGTTGTTTTGACATTTCTCGTTGACGCTATCTCCGTTCTCAGTTTTAGGACTTCCAAGAGGTGATTCAGTAAGTATCGGATTAATACTAAATAATAGAGAGTTAATTCTTTGCAAGTGCGAGTCAACAAGTGTCAAAACGTACTTATCACCGGGGATGGGATAGATATGCAACTCTACAGGCAATTGTGATTCGAGTAAATGTTGAATGGTTGGGTGACTCGTGGAGAATGGGGCGTTGACATTTGTAAGCGGCTCGTCCTGTGCACAAAAAATGAGCTCTTAAATTACTATCAATTGATTTCAAAGTCGTAATATAAGGCATTAATATTAAAATATAATTGTCTCAGTGGTTGGACATAAACTATAAAACAAAGTTCATTTGACACATTCCATATTAATTTGTTTACCTGATTAAGAGCTATAGCAAGAGTATCCTTATCGAAGGCAAATAAAGTAGGACATTGTTTAATAATTGATTCCTATTAATTCGGTTTGTTTAGATATTTCTTTGAGGAGGGTTGTAGATTTAATCATTTTTTGATTATTCGGGTCAAAAAATCCCGATCAAGCAATTACCTTTACTTGAGATACAGTAAGATTGGGATGAATAATAACACCTTCTGTTTCACCAGAAGGCAAGTTGACATTCACAACGACAGATAAGTTTCCTTGACGCGATCTCATTTTACAATTTCTATAGTGCGTTTACATGTTCATCAGTGCATTGTTTGATGCTGTTACGGATCGCACTCTTTGTGCTTTAGTTGGCGAACGACAAAAGTAGAAAATTGTCAACGATTACAGAACTTTCAACAGTGCCACCCAAAACACTAAACGCAAATAATTTCAAAATTTATTCTTTGTTAGTGCAGTTATTCTAAAAGTCGCTGTTGGCACAATTTTTGTTAAGCATTGGATTTGCCAGACAATAGAAATTAGTTCAGTGAGTTACTCCAATTGAGGGAAGGCCAGATAACTCATACCAGGAGAGACATTATTGATAAATTTATTATTTTATGAGAACCTTCTTTTGTTAAAATTGATAAAAAAAAATATTCTTCTCGATTGTTGGAATATCCATTTTCGGACCCGTAAGCGCGTGACCGAAGCTGGCTTTGTGACGTCGCTCTTTTTCACGTTTGTTCAAACAAGTTCTACGGTTGAAACCACACAACACATAAGAAATAAGGAAGAGATGGAGATCTTGAGCAAACACAACGACATTACGATTCAAACTCACAACATTTTAAAGACCTTGGCAGCTGGTAATGCCCAAGACGAAGTGAGTTTTGTTGAAGCCCCTAATATTAAAAAAAAACAAAATTATACTTTGAGACCGATCCACAACTGGCAGTTAAAACCAAATTTAATTTTAAAGTGGTTGGTTTTATTGTATGAATTCATTTTTTAGCGCGGCATGTCGATTTGCTTTGTAGACGGCGAAACGGCGAATTAATAACTATTTTCTACCGAATCCGCCAGAGTTCTCGAAATTCTCACAACGCTTATTTGATTATGTCCTTGTTGTGCGGTACGATAACTAACAAAATTGTTTTTTCGTAGATGGAGCGCGGTTTAGAAATCGCCTTGTACAGAATGTTCGATGGATCCAGCAGTCCTCGTCAAACTGAGCATGCGGAAGTCGCTGCAGCCCGTGAGAGATTAGAAATTACAGGTAGGTGCTAATTTCTATATTTTTTATTTTGGATTTCTTCTGTGAATCCATAAGATCTTTCAAACAGAATTGTTGCGGCACTGTTGCAAACTTTTCTGACGAATTTAATTAGCGAAATTATTCTTGGGCCCCAATGCTAAGCCGGAAGATGTTGAATCAGCAATTCAAAAGAGCTTGTTTGAACTCAATACGAATGTGCTTGATCTCTTCATTATTTCAGTTTCTACGCTCAACCAAGCTACATTCCCTCTCATTTGGCAGGTTAGTATAATTATCAAATGTTGTAAAATAGTCGCTGATCCGTTAATTTGTAGAAACTCGAAGAAAATGTTAGATCTGGTTACATTAAGCACTTGGGGGTCTCAGAGTTTACTATTTCTGACCTTCAAACTCTTCTTTCGTACGCGCAAATTAAGCCGTTAGTAAATCAAGTCACGGCCACCTGTTGTGGTTCTGAAGTTCAAGAGATGCTGCGGTGGACCAAAGTTAATGGCATGGAGTTATATTCTCAGCCTCAATCTGACTCGGTGAGTATATTTAATTCTCTAATTAGCTACTATTTTGCGACTCCAGTACATGGCTCTCAAAGTAGTACTTTCGTCTGATAAAACATTGTTAATAGGGCTTGTCTGTTGAGCGACTCAATGCGAATAATATATTGGAGCGACGATTTAACCAACCATTGGCCGATAATTTCGACATTGATTGGGCATTGCGCTACTCGATTATGTACAACGAGCGATTTATTCTCGCGACTCAAGGCTATTTGTATCATTTAAAGAAGAATTAAGGCAGTTTCTCGCAGCTCGTTATGAAATGCAAAAGAGAGCCTAATATATGTAAATAACAGGTTTTGAAAAACGTTTGAGTCTTGCGAAGAAGAATGTATTATTACCAAAATCAATAAAATGCGTTAAAAGTTAGTGAGGTTAAACACGTGTATAGTAACTACCATACTATTAGATTTAGTCCTTTGGGTCTGATTTTTATTCTGTTAATCAATTATCACCGGGGGACCCACGTGGGAAATATTAAAGAATGTCGCTGTTGAAAATCTGCCAAATTTTGTTATATTTGATCAAAGATTAGGATGGTCACAGGAGCTTACATTTTCTTAACTCGCTTGGATACGCTCGTAGCAATTGACTTGGTGTTTTATGCAGTTCATGTTTGGATCGAACGACAGCAATTTAATTTGGAGATAGCCCTCAAACTTTCGAAAATAGTCAATATATATTATTCACTATGGAGCATTGCTTGGTTAGTATTGTGCTTGTATGCCTGGCCTTTCAGTGAATGGATCTTCGACTCTCAACAGCTTTGTTCTGGAGTGTCTCGCAACTCGTTGACGGACGTGATATTTTTCGGCTACTATGTATCTAAATTTCATGAATATTTGGACATCATTCTTGTACTTTTGGCACCAAGAAAGTATCCTCTACATCCGCACTTTCGTTATCATCATCTTACAACTCCCTTCTTCGCCTATCTTTTTCTTCACCATCAATGCGGTCACCATGTTGTTTTTATGATGGCTAATCTACTCATGCATGCAATGGTCTATGCGTACCTCGGCGGACTTCGAAATCGACCTGTTTTCTGGATGTGTCACGTTTGGGGGCACTTGCAATTACTGCTGGGAATAGGGACAGGGACCTACAGCCTTTGGAATAGGTGGAATAACTCTGGTTGCAGCTGTGGATCTGTTTGGAGCGAGATGATTCCTGTAGGTCTCTATCTAATGTACTTTATTCTTTTCCAATACGAATTATATTGGATCTGGCCACCGGTCGATAAGAAAAAGAACTCTAAAAGAGATTAATGCGGATCAAAATACGGGCCTCCAAAAAAATGTTTATTTGACGTTCGTTTTGCTATAATTATAAAGTTTCATCTTCTTCCAATGTAATACCAACAGTGTTCGAGCCGTCGTTTCCAAAATCAAATGTGTGACCTGCTTCAGCTCGCTCGTACTTGTTCTTTGACTTTGTTTGACCGAGCCAAGAAGGTGTCTGACACACGCCCTTACGATACAAAACGAACATAACTATTGTTATTAATAAAGCTGACCCAATGACGATTGTAGCAATGAGCCAACGAGGAGTATAAATATGAATTGTAGCGGTTGCTTTTATGCTCCACTTGACACCGTTGTAACCGGAGGCAAACATTGTGACATTGGCTTCATCCACATCTGATGTGGCTTGTAGAATAAATTCGGACTTGTTAACGAAATCAGGCATGTTTTTCCCGTTTAGTTGCCAGTTGATTAGTTGAGGAATAACTCCTCCGACAAAAGTTGCGTTAATTTCTATAACTCCATTTGTATGTATATAAATGTTTTCGGGGAAATTAATGAGCTTTGGCGATTCTGATGTTGCTGCGAAAAAAAAAAGTCACGATCTGCTTGTTTGTTCGAAGTAGCGCAGGCAATAATATTAAATTATATTAAAAGAATATTATATTAAATATGTAATCAAATACTTACTGCCATCGATTAGATAAGCAAGCGAAAATACGAAAACGAATAAAAAGGCGGATGTCGCTCTGATCATCACTACCATGATATTAAGAAATAAAAAGTTGCTCTGTTATGATCTATATCTTCAGAATTTTCTTGTGTTCTTATTGAACTTTTCTTTGGGATACAATAAACACGTGTCATGAGGTTTCGAAAGGAAACAAAAATTTTTATTTTTTTTTGACATCATGTTACATAAAAACAATACGATCGTATTAATATTTCATC
>Ga0209960_1003974_pt1 | contig 11878 bp, 19 predicted proteins | sample ThiBiot_500_plan_2_FD_183947 | JGI IMG/M metagenome (GOLD analysis project Ga0209960, IMG submission 183947) | Wastewater bioreactor microbial communities from Cape Town, South Africa - Thiocy_expt_500_plan (SPAdes) | ecosystem: Engineered > Bioreactor > Thiocyanate-remediating >... | reverse complement strand
AAAAAAGAACAATTGCAACGTGAACGCGATGAGAAGGAACGTCTACAGGCCTTGAAAGCGAACGACGAAGAGGCGTACATCAAGTTATTGGAGAAGGCGAAGAACGATCGTTTACGCATCATTTTGGAGCAAACTGATAAGTACCTCAAAGAAATCGGTGCTGCCGTCGAAAGAGAGCAAGAGACTATTGATGGTGTCGCTGGACCTGTGGATGCTGAAATGGACGAAGACGCAATGTTACCTACGAGCAAAACACGTGGCAACAAGGCTTACTACATGAACATTCACAAAATTCAAGAGGAGATTACGGAACAACCATCGATCTTGGTCGGTGGCAAGTTGAAAGAATATCAAATGGGCGGATTATCGTGGCTCGTCTCGCTGTACAATAACAGAATGAACGGTATTCTCGCCGACGAGATGGGTCTCGGCAAGACCATTCAAACAATCTCGCTGTTGTGCTACTTATTCGAGACTAAAGGCAACAAAGGTCCCTTCATGGTGGTCGCACCGCTAGCGTAAGTGTGCACTAATTGTTGATATGATTATGATGATTTAATGCTGGTGTAGTACGATTTCAAACTGGTCAGGAGAATTCGAACGATGGGCCCCGGCACTTGAGAAAGTTATTTTTAGAGGCACTCCTGCTCAACGCAAACAGATCTACCAACATTATATCCAACCTGGCAAGTTCAATGTTTTATTGACTACATTCGAGTACATTATCAAAGAGAAAGCAATGCTCAGCAAAGTGAAGTGGAACTACATTATTATAGACGAAGGACATCGTATGAAGAATCACGACTCGAAATTGACAACTACGTTGCAAAAGCATTATTCCGCTCAGCACCGCCTGATTTTGACTGGTACTCCTTTACAGGTAAGTCAAACTACCTCCCCTTGTTTAAATGCTTTTGATCCTATCGGATCCGCTGATCTGTTCGTTTAGAATAACTTACCCGAATTGTGGTCGTTGTTGAACTATTTGCTGCCGAATATTTTCAACTCGGTTAACAATTTTGAACAATGGTTCAACGCGCCATTTGCTACGACTGGAGAAAAGGTCGAAATGACCGAAGAAGAGTCGCTGTTGGTAATCAATCGTTTACACAAAGTCTTGCGTCCGTTCTTGTTGCGCCGTTTAAAGAAACAAGTCGAAAGTCAGTTGCCAGAGAAAGTCGAAAAAGTTCTCAAGTGCGATATGTCAGCCTGGCAACGAAAAATCTACGATCAACTTTTGCGCGGCGGATCTTACTCGGTTCAAGACGCTGAAGGCAAGATCAGCACGAAGGGCTTAATGAACTCATTGATGCAAATGCGAAAGATTTGTAATCACCCGTATTTGTTCTTGGAAGACAACTGGGAAATGGACGACAATTTGTGGCGTGTCTCGGGCAAGTTTGAGCTGCTCGACAAAACTTTTCCCAAGTTGAAGGCAGCTGGGCATCGTGTTTTATTGTTCACTCAAATGGTCTCTGTAATGACTTTGCTCGAAGATTACTTCAACTTGAGGGGATACACGTACTTGCGTCTTGACGGTAGTACCAAGTAAGTAACTAACCTATAAAAAGTGCTGTGAGTACCAGTAGAAACATTTTTTCTGCAAGCGAAATATTTTTTTTGTTACAATTTATTATGATTAATTTTTAGCCGAAAATATTTCCTTCCATTAAGCTAATTGGATTATAGGGGCGAGGACCGTGGCACATTGTTGGCGAAATTCAATGCACCTGACTCGCCATACTTTATTTTTATCTTATCCACTCGTGCTGGTGGTCTCGGTTTAAACTTGCAGACCGCAGATACGGTCGTCATCTTCGACTCTGATTGGTAAGTTATGCACAAAAGTTTAGAAAAAGAACTCCAGCCAGATCTAGTAATCCCGTTTATATCTTTCTAAATTAATACGATAGCGTTCATAACAACTTCGTTGCTTAAGCGTGCGTTTTACAGGAACCCTCAAATGGATCTTCAAGCGCAAGATCGCGCGCACCGTATAGGTCAAAAGAACGAAGTGCGCGTATTCCGTCTAATTACGATTGGATCAGTGGAAGAAAATATATTGGCGCGTGCAAACTACAAGCTAGACATTGATCAAAAGATTATTGAAGCAGGCATGTTCCACAAAGACGCTACCCAAGCGGATCGTCAACAGTTCTTGATGAGTTTGCTTAAAAAGACCAAGGAGGACGACGAAGAGCAAGACTTTGTGCCTTCTGATGATCAAATCAATCAAATGTTGGCTCGTACTGACGAGGAGTTTGCCTTGTTCGAGCAGATCGACAAAGAACGAACTGCGCAAGAAGAGGCCGAATGGCTTGCTAGGGGCAATGCGGGACCGCCGAAACCAAGGTATTTGTTATTTATAAGGCAAGTAATTATTAACGCACGTTTAGATTGATGCAAGAACACGAGCTTCCGGATTGGTTGAAGGTAGATCTTGAAGCAATGGAAAAACAGAAAGAAGCATCGAAAATTGAATATGGAAGAGGCCGTAGAGCGCGTACGAACGTCAACTATGATCTCGAAATGTCGGATCGCGAGTTCTATAAGGTAATGGATTTAGATCTAGGGGTTGTTGATTTTAATGGGAATGGTTCTTAAGGTCGATTCATGTCATATTTGATTTAATCCGCTGAGTTAAATAATTAATTATCCTTGTTATGCTTACAACACTCAAATCCGAAATTTTGTAACGAAACTTGATCACTAATTTTTTTTCGCTACAGATGATTACTGAAGAGGAGGATGATGGCGGTTCTGTTGGCACTCGTAGTGCTAAACGCAAGCGCGAGCAGCAAGAAGATGAAGCCGATTACTTGAACTTGGAAGATTCGAACGACGCTGCGGCACCTGCTGCAAAACGAGCGCGCATAGACCCACCGCAAAACAATAATTACGTCGCAAATAACAACGTTAATAATAACAATAGCGGTCACGTATCGAGCGGGGAAAAGAAAGAAAAATCGAAAAAATTGAATCGTAGCTTGAGACCGATCTGGAAGGCCATTAAGAAATCGAAAGACGAGACGGGTCGTGTTCGAAGCAAGATATTTATGGAATTACCGGACAGAGAGCTCTATCCTGATTATTATCAAGTAAGTAGAATCTGGTAGAGATACAAATAACGGTTCGGATCTCGTCGAAAAACGTTTGCCAAACAAAAATTTATTATATGATTAGTATGAAATAATAATAGTTGAACGATAATTAGAAATGGTCAATCATGTTTACACTTTTTTTTTCCTGATCTAAAAGGTTAGGATCCTACTAATATTCAATGGTCTAGCCTTCTTAAAGCAAGTTAATTAACTAATACATTGCATCTTAGGTTATTGTACAGCCTATTTGCATGAAAGATATCAAGAAGAAGCACTACACGGATGCGCAACAATTCTACGATGACTTCATTCTCATGTTCAGAAACGCGCAGCAGTATAATATGCCGGGGTCACTAGTGTACGAGGACGCAGGTGCATTGCAACAATTGATGCAAGGCCTCTATAATGATTTTTGTGCGCAAAATCCTGGTGGTCTTAGCGAGGCTGACAAAAAGCTTCGTCATTCCAAAAAAGGAAAGTCGGATGGATCTGCAGCACCCGTTGTAACACCATTCATTGACTTAAACAAAGGCGATGGCAATTTTAGGCCTGGTTCGTTCATCGACTTGAACGATGAGTAGATCCTGCATGGCGATCACAATGGATCTGACGGCAAAATCTGTGCCATAATTACGAACGTTTCCTGTAAATTTTTGCTGTAAGGTCATAAGAAAATTTTATCATTAAGTTAATTGTCTTGTTTACTACATTTTTGGTGCGAAAATAATATTTTAATGTTTTATTGTGATCCTGGAATAAGTTTGGTTACGTGAGATACAATATTTAGTATTTTATAATCATCTTCTCGCATTTCTTTGTTGCAGCTAGAACAACGATGTGATTTTACGAGTCCTGTCACTTGATCTGTTTGCCCACATCCGTTCTGAGGGCAAACTACCCAAAAACTGTCTTGTTCTTTAACTTTCATTCCGCAATCTTCTTTTCTGCAAGTATGTTGCAAGGTGATACCTTGAACTTTATCTACATCGCCCATTGGACATCTTACTTGCCACGTGCCGATTAATTGCGTAGTCATGTCTTACACTTCAAAATGAATTAGTTAAATGAAAGTAATATGTTGGAAATAAATACTCTGTCGTTCAATATTTTGCAAACTATTCGAAATCTCGTTATGAGAGTTGTGCCCTGCAGTACTTTAGAATTTTGGACTCCTACACATGCTCATTGAAATTGAAATTTAAAATCGTGTCGAAATATCAAATAAAAATGGAAGAATGATCAATTTTGTCTCCGATGATCGCGATAAGCGAAGGTACAAATTATTATACGACCCATTATCATCAATCTTCTTCCAACTAGATAGACACGACAACAAAATGAGCACTACGAACAAACCCACAGCCCTTACTGCCGACATCCAACGAGTTAAGCTCCATTTTGGCAACGACGTTTTCTACGTCTATGCTGAGCCAGGAAAGGCAGCATTGTTTAAGAAAAATCCATCTATGCCCCTTACAGACGTTGTAGAGGTCTTCGAAGTTTTTGAGGTACTTGAGTACGAGGATGTAAAGAATTTCATTTCTGATAATTTCATAAATAGAATTTGTACGAAAAGAGACGGCCGAGCCAAGGCTCATTAATGTGAGCATATGCGAATACTTATGCTATCTAAACAGGAAGAATTAATATTGAGCTTTTAGGGATAAATTCGGCACTACGGATAGTGACCACATTATCAAAAAGATTTTACTCGATGGAGAGATCGAAGGCAAGAGATACAGCGCCTAAAAAAAATAATAAATAGTGTAGGGTCACTTGTTTAAAAAATCTCCTTCCGAAATAAATATTTGCCTATCTTCGGCTTATATCCTCACTTGTTCTTATACTTCGACCCCAGAGAATTCTTTCAGTTCTTTTTTTTTCCCCTTTCCATCTTAAAAATGGTTCAACAACTAATTTGTACATTTTATTGGTCCGAGCAACTACGACAAGTATTTGTTATATTGTGATGTCACAAATATGAACTCAAGCGCGGTTTTGGTGAACAATGTTCACGGGTGCAGGTAATTTTATTTTATTTGTTTAAAAATTCAGATCTAATTAGTCAATTGGCGGATAGAGCGTTATCTGAGTTAATTAAGCCTACATTGGGCCCATTTGGTTTGGATGTTTATTTGCCTTCTGGCCAACGCACAAATGATGGTAAAAAAAAAATTAAATTAATTTTTGATCGAGCTTAGTATTGATAGCATTGACCATATAAAATACAAATACTATTTATTAGAAATTTAATAACGTTTTGGGATAACTATATATTTTTAAAAGTAATAAATAACATTTAGGCGCACATATTCTCCTGTCATTGCCTCTGCAACATCCCGCTGCAAAATTCTTAGTAGAGCTCTCTATGGCACAAGATGAGCTCGTCGGTGATGGTACCACTTCAGTAGTGATTTTGACTGGCGAGTTGTTGCATCGAGCTCTGGATCTCATTTCGAAAGGTGTCCCTGTCCATGTAATAAATCAGGTATGAGATAAAAAAACAATGGATCAACGAATATATTATTATAATAAAGAAGAGAAAGTTTTTCGAGCGAGGATCTAGATCTGCTACTTTCTATTAAGATCTTGCTATCTTAGGGGTTTCGATTAGCACTGAAAAAATGCGATGAAGTACTAGACGACATTGTAATTTATATAACAGATGAAAATAGGAGAAATATCCTCACCAATATTGCCAAAACTTCCATGAATTCCAAGGTATGCACTGACAAAAAGAATTATGAATTAATACGATATTATTGCCGTAGATTATTGGTGAGCATTCAATTAAATTCGCAGATATGGTGGTCGAGGCTATTTCCTTATTAGGCGATAGACCAAAGGTCAGTAATGTAAAAATTCTTTCTGTGACTGGACCGTCGATGGAAGCGACCAAATTAATAAAAGGATATGCTATGAAGAATAAGGTAATAAAATTATTTATATTATTTATTGTATTAATTTTGTTCTAAGGTTGGGCTTGGATGTCCAAAAAAAATTCAAAACGCAAAAATATTGTTGTTAAAGATGGGCTTGGAGAGGCGAGGAAATGACTCAGAGGGTATTATTTTATCAAATAATGGCACATATTTAATGTCGCACGACATTTAATTCAGAACAGAGGAATCGAACTCGACAGCTGTGTATGAAAATTTCCGCATCCGGAGCGACACTCGTACTAAATCGAGGCTACATTTATAACGTCGCAGAGCAGTATGTAATCATTCATAAACGCAATGACTAAATTAAGGCAACCGTAAGGATCTTAGCGGAGCACGGGATAATGTTCGTGGAAAATGTATCGAACGAAGAATTGGATCAATTAGCGCTGTTAGTGGGCGGATTTATAGTTGAAGATATAAATATTTTGGAACCAATTTGTGTAGGATTCGTATTATGCTTTGATTAGTAATCTAATTAAATTGAAAAATTAAGCTTGGATCTGCTGAGCTCGTAGAAGAGATAATCCTCGGAGATGAGAAGATAATTAAGGTACTAATGCCAATATAGTATATATATATATATTTACACTGGCATGTTTATTACTTATAAATTTTTGTAACACCAAATCCGATCCGCTGAAATTTCCTTTCGAAAAAAACGAACAGTTTTGATGATCAGTATTAAGAATATTATAGTTAACAGGATGTCCGAGTACGTCAGTCAACACAATTCTCGTTCGAGCTCCGAGCGCGAGTATCGTTCATGAATGCGAAACGAGTTTGCACGATGCCTTGAGCGTAGTAATAGCAGCTATTAACGCGGGCAAAGTTTTAGGGTATTTATTACTAGATGCATATCCTCATAATTTTTACCGGTTAATTTGCTTATTTCAGTGGAGGCGGATCGGTGTACATAGAATTGTCAAAAATTCTCAAAGAAGAATCGTTCAAGTACAAAGGTAAGGACATATATATATCAATATTATACTAGTACAGGATTAATACCAATATTCAGATAAATTGCAGCTAGTTTTTGAAGATTTTGCCTCGGCTTTGGAATGCATTCCATTCACACTGGCTTGTAACGGTAAAATATTTTTAATATAAAAATAGTATTATTGTTTCATTCTGACTGAGTTAATGGTTGTTAGGTGGATTTGACGGCGCAGCATTAATTTCCGAGTTGAAGTTGGCTCATAGCAAGGGTGAAGGTACATAGGCCTATTAAAATGAAATTATATTTTAACCATCCTTCTTAATTTTATTTTCAAAGAGTTAGAAAATTTCCAGTTTTAACATTAATTTGCGGCTCATTAGAAATATTACCGCTTTAATTTTGCTTTAAATCATAAAATTGGCGGGTGAGACATCATTAATATAAATTTTTTTATTTTTATTAGTATGGCGAGGGTTAGATCTGCTACACGGAGGAACTATGAATGTGATTGAAGGATCAGCATCGAGTCCGCCGCTGTTAGAGCCAGAAATTCTCATGCGCACCATACTCGCACTTACAGTTGAATGCGCGGATACGATTCTCAGAATACAATTTGTAGAATATGAGCAGCCTTACAAGTCTTTTGTAGTGTAATGTACATATCGGATATGTAGATAAATCGGTTCAATAAGAAATCTTTTTTTTAAAAAACTTGATCCTCTCATTATTTTGAGCAACTGAAATTTGCTGCTAAAGAAATTTAATACTTGGTAATAGTAATCAAATTAATAGTGGCTGATGTTTATTTTGTGCTTCGTTAAGTAATAAGCACGCAAAAAAAATATCAAATTTACTTAAATGGATCCCAAGCAGAACCACGGACTTGATCTGGTGGAATATCGCTTGGTGTTGCAGCGTCGCTTGCTCGTCTTCTACCGCCGCCTTTTTTCTTTTCTTTTTTCGCTTGTTTTTTGGCGTCTTTTTCTGCTTTCTTGCGCGCTTTTTCTTCGGCTTTACGTTGTTTCTTAGTCTTTTCTTTGGCCATCTCGTATTTAACTGCTTTAGCCTGCAAGTCAAAGTGGTCTTTAACTCGTTCTTTGCGAGTCGTTGGCGAGCCTGGAGGACGCTGTCCGAACGGATTCGCTAAGCGAAAAATTATCAAAACTTTTGTTAACCGTTGATATTTTTGGGATACGAGCCTAAGGCAGCATATTGTAGAATTCATAATTATAAATTTGAACGCATTTTAAAATTTTTACCTTCAGCGCCAGCGGGACCAGGGATTGTTCCATGAACAACAGATCCACGACGTTTGACCGGTTGGTTAGCCTCATGGGGGGCATTAGATAGCCAACTGTTGTCCATTGGCATGTTCGTTCCCGTTGGACTGCGGATCACAACCTCGGCATTCGGATCTGCGTTCCAAAAAGAGTTATTAGACATCAAATCAATTGAATATCAATAAATATTTATATTATTTTGCGTAGTTGGTGTATTTAATGCTATCCGTAGCGCGTTAAAACCTTGTGTAACAGCTCGGATTAAAATTTCCTTTTTAAGAACGGATTTTTTGCTTTGAACCAGCATGCTGGTTTACGAGCGTAATAGATACTCTGTAATATATTCATGATATAACGGGTACATACCAGCATTGAATGCCTTTTGCATGCGATCTTTGTTTCCAAAATACGCGTTGTAGTACTCATCCAATTCCGCATCCTTTTCAGCTGCTTCTTGGTCTTGATTGAAGAACGCCTCGTTGGAATTGAACGAAACCATTTGTTGCTCGTTTTGAATGTTTTTGAATTGCGCTTCAAATTCTGATTGATCCGTGTCTCTGTTCTCCAGATCATTCTTCAACATTTCAATTTCTTTGACCAATTGGATGTACTCGTCCTAATAATAATATTATTAATATATTTACGAAATATTAAATAGCCAATTAGTTTTATTGTTTAGAGCAAATCTAGTTCATGCGGGATCGTACTATTAGGTCAAACGCTTGCTTAGACAATTTATCGAGTATAGTGGCCATGTATTTGTTATATTAATATTCAATACTAAATAGTGCAGGCCAAAAACAAAGTAATAAGCAAAGAATTTCGGAGGTTTGATTTTCATAAAATTAACTTACATTTCCTAATTTGTATTGAGATCTGAGGGTGTTATATTGCTGTTCGAGGTTCTTGCGTTTAGTACGAAGAACATTAAAGTCGAAATTCGGGTCATTGAACTCGCGTTGTTGAATTTCCATCACTTGCCACAAATTACGCAGATCTTGCTGGGCGGCAATTAACTCTTCCTCCTCAGCTATAAATAAATAATATATAAGTATGTTACGTAAGTTAATTTCCCTTTTCAATTAACAAAAGGAAGGTTGTTGGATCTCAAAAACAAAAAGAAATTAAATTAACGTCGCAAATGAACGATGCTAGTGTAGTATTTTACCTTTCAATTGACCAGAGAAGTTCGCTAAGATGGATTGGAATTGTTGTTTTTGATGATTCAACAAGGCAACACGTTGTTGTCTGAACGCAAATTTTTCATTAAAATTCTCGGCAATGGCTCTCTTAAAAAGTAAATAATATTAGTACAATTAAGTAAGAACAGCATCACAATAATATTTGGTCGCTTCGAACAAGATAAGGATTTGGTTCGTACAATTTGCTGAAATTTCATTGTTTGAATAATCTCGCTTGAATCTCGTACCTGTTTCTCGAGTTCGGTGCGGGCAAGAGAAGTATCGTTCTCGATCAATCCAGCGAACTTTTGCGCGTTCAGAATGTCCGTAAAGAAATTGTCCAAGTTTTGGATGTCCTGCATGGCGCTGTATTCGGGTGTCAAGGGTTGTAAAGGAGTCGGAGGTAATTGGGGTACTGGCAATGCAGGTATGGGAGTTGGCTATAAAATAAAGTGAAGGTCAGTATATGATCTAGATTTACTCGTAAACCAATTTAACAAAAAAAAAAAAAAAAATTAATCGCATTGAATTATGATTATGTTATTAAACTTACAGTGCTAGTAGGAACAATGGTAGTGGGTGCCGATGACGTGTTGTTCGTGCTTGTCGGCGTGCTTGCATTGTTGTTCGTGTTCGTAGGGCTCTTCGTCGTAGGTTTGGCACCACGAGGAGTTGACGAGGCCGATGCAACCAACTCAGCAGGGGTGGACTCGGGAATGGGAGTACCCTATTCCATATATATATTAGTACAAACCAATGTTAGGATATGAACTTAAAATAGAATCCAAATTTTTTTTTTCTTCAATTTTTGTGTGTGTATGACATGCCATATTTGGCAGTGGGTTTAGTCTAAGGAATACTTACGGCACGAGTAAGAGTTATCAAGTGCATGGCAACCAAAAACTCTTGTTGGCTCAACTGACTATCGAGGTCCATATCTGACAGTTCCCAAATATGGGCAAGTTGGTCGTTCGCAAGACCGGATCTGGTGAACATATCAAACGCCTGGGGACCTATATTCGTAAGGAACATTATTATGAATAACTAAAAGTATAGTGCATATCTCCGCTATACCGTTGATAAATCCGTCTTTGTTGTGCTGAGCAAAAATTTGTTTGTAAACTTCCAATTGACTCGAAGGAATAACGTAGTTGACCTAAAAAAGGTAACAATAGCATTGAGTAATCGTCAAAATACGTCTATTAGAGTGGGGAGAACGAGGAACCTTGTTAGTCATCGTATCCGCGCGTTGTAGTTGAGGATTGCTGGTTTGACTCAATGAGGTACTCTCGCTGTCCTCATCGCTGCTGTCATCACTCTCATCTGCTGTCGCGGAGAATTCCGGTTTCGGATCTTGTAGACATTAGATTAGCTTTGTTTAATCGTGTAACAACGAATAACATTCAAAAATTAAGGCTTTTTGTGGATTTTTTATTTTTCTTTTGGGTTTTGTACCTTTGAGAGTTTTGACCAAAGATTCGGGCAACTGTTTGGGCAATTCGACACCTTGTTTGCGAGCCCAGATCAGAAACACTGCAATTATGAACTCGCTTTCGCTTAATTTGCCGTCCTTGTCAGCGTCCGATAATTCCCTAATTTAGTTAGCGAAAGTTCGTTCCAACTTCTGCAAGTGCCCAATATCAGACACGGAAAAAATCTTTATTGAAACTAACTTTTGCAAAAGGGTCTTACTGTTAAATTAGGCAAGTGAAAATATTTTATAATTATGTTATGCGCGTTACGTACCAAATTGAAGCTAAATCTGAGACGGAGATGCCAGATTTCAAAAACATGTCTTTTACCTCCCCGGCTAATATTAAAATAATACTGTAAGTAATATAAACCACCAAAATTATAATTTTTGTGAGATAAAGTATCAACTTTATATTATTATTACAACAAAAGATGGTATTATTTTAAAATCAATAATAAATTAATTATTAAAAAGGTAGATTTATTTTATTCAACTTTGTGTATGTTACCTTGAATGAATCCGTCTTTGTCAGCATCAAAGTTTTGAAAATATTGTTTGTAATCTTGTACTTGGCGCACATTAAGCTCCCAAGAGAGTGGAGTTGCTTGTGTGGTACTCATGTTGAGTATTTAAGTAAACGGTGTTGGTTAACAAGCAAAAACAAAAAAAAAACGTTGTTTCTTTTCTTTTCTCTCAGCGACTGGACCAACTTTTTTTTGAATGTCACATCAACAAAAAGCACCTATGGCCGAGTTGGTCTAAGGCGTTAGACTCAAGTTCTAATGGGGGTAACTCCGCGTGGGTTCGAATCCCACTGGGTGCAAACAAAATTTTTTTTTGTTTTAGCTTTTGATCCAATAATTTTAACGCCTCTTGCTGCACCTTGCTTAAAGGTTGGGCCGCAAAATGACAACATGCCCGAGTGGTCTAAGGGGTTGGACTTGAAATCCACTGGGCTAT
>Ga0209960_1003971_pt1 | contig 11897 bp, 13 predicted proteins | sample ThiBiot_500_plan_2_FD_183947 | JGI IMG/M metagenome (GOLD analysis project Ga0209960, IMG submission 183947) | Wastewater bioreactor microbial communities from Cape Town, South Africa - Thiocy_expt_500_plan (SPAdes) | ecosystem: Engineered > Bioreactor > Thiocyanate-remediating >... | reverse complement strand
GGGGTTTTTAACTTTTTTTTTTTTTCTTTTTTTTTTTTTTCCAAAATTTTGAAGTTCCAATAACAATAAATAATAAACAAATAACATAAATAACTTCAGTTCCGAAAGCAATGCGAGGGAGTATCAATAGAAGAGATGTATTATTATTATTTTATTATTATTCCCACTTATTTATTCATTGTGTATTTGTTTCTTTCTCTTTTTTAGGGTTTCAATTCAGAAGACGACCTTTCGGACGCTGGTTCTGAGACGGTACTACCAATTCCCTCTGATGGGTTTGAGTCAGAACACCCTTCTCGCTTTAAATACCTCCCTACTGTTTGGGTACTTGCACTTGAAGCAGCTGTCTTTGTATTATTTACCTTCGTTCATTCTTTCCTCTTCACTTTATTTTATTTTATTTTTTCCCAATATTAATGAATGAATCCCCCTATTAAATAGCTAACTTATGAAGTGATTTTGTTCTTAAATCTCCCTGTTGAATTTTATCCTATTGAAGACGAACCTCAATTTTTATTTTTAACACTCCTTCATATTGGACTATTTCTCTTGATAGTTATTTTGAATAAATACATCGATTTTTTTCATCATCGTGTTCGATACTATGGTTTGCTTCATCAATATCTTTGAGATCAAACACTTTTTGAGGATCATTAACTAATTTGTAATTAAATATAGGATACCTAGATTTTTATCGTTCAACTAAAACAATGAGAAAGATTCCATTTGTGATGCTGTCTGTGGGAAATGCAATCCTTTTAACTATTCTTTGTCTTTGGGATGAGCATGATACTCATTTTGGTTTGGAGAGAGTCAATATCTTACAAATCCTCTTCACTTTTGAATTAATACTTTCTCTTCCCTCAATTTTGGTCCTTATCATCAAAACTGTCAAATTTAATAGAAAGAAAGCAGCCCCAGATGCTGCAGAAAACCTTGTTCCAGGCTTTGAAACTACCAATTCTTCCTTTCAAAAACCTCCTCATGAAATTGGTTTCAAGTATTTTTCTTTTCTTTCTTTTTCTTTTTCTTTTTCTTTTTCTTTTTTTCTTTCTTCTTCTCATTAATGAACTTGATTTAAATATCAGTGAGCAAGATTATATTGACGAAGTTATGGAAAAACAGGGAGATATGATCAAATATTTACAACAACAAAATCAATCTCTTAGTATGCAAATTGTTCACTTAACAGAAACTCTGAAAAAATCAGAGCAAGGTTTTGGGCTTAATGAGGTTTTCATTATCTTATAAATCTAAACATCTCTTCTTCTTGGACTTATTAATTTAAAATTCTTCTTTCCTCTTCTTCTTCTTCTTTTTTATTTATTTATAAAAGACTGATCTCCAATATTTGCTCAGAAGTAAAGAGCAAGAATTGCGTCTAGCCCTTGGAGAAGTAATTTTCTTTTTTTCTTTTTCTTTTTCTTTTTTCATCTTTTGTTTGGGATTCAAACATTTCTCTTTTTCCATCAGAAAAACCAAATTATTAAAGACACAGAAGAAAAAACTTTACTCATGGAAAGTCAAATCGAAAGGGTATTTTTTTTTTTTTTGTAAACAAAAATAAGTAGATTAATTTTTTTTTTTTTTTTAAAAAAAAAAAAAGATTTCAAATGAGAAAGCTGCACTTCAGAAAGAAATAGAGAATAACCAAAAAGAAATACAATCAAAGGAAAAGCAACTTGAAGAAGCAGAGAAAATGGTGAGAGAATTAAGAAATCAAAGAATGTAATTGTAAATAACTAGAAAACTTTCCCTTGTGGTGTGATGAGCAACACAAATGAACTTTTGGAACCAACCCGTCTCGTAGATTTTTTTGTTTTAATTTTCATTTTCAGTGTGGCTAATAAACTTTTCCTATTTATTTATTTATTAACTTCATTTGAATTCAATTGCTTCCTTAGAAAAAAAAAGTTCTAAGGATTGAAAATTTATTGATATAGAAAGTAGTCAAAAATAAGAATTATGAATTGATAGTGCGGCGAAAAAGAAATTATTTGCGCCTTCTAACACAAAAACAAGAGGTAGCAACTGGTTCTTCCTCGTGTACAGGAGGAGGGGGATTAGGATTTTGATTGGACATAGATTGATGTGAAGTTTGATTTGTATTTGTTGTGGTTGGGTTTTGTTGGTTGGTCTCCATATTTGTCCTTGACCCTTGTGATTCAATTGGTTTTGACTATTTAAAGTTAAAATTTATTGAAAGAAAGAGAGGTTTTTTTTAAAAAAAAAAAGAAAAGAAAAAGAAAAAAAGACCTTATATCCATCAAGTTTCATCCAGTCATAAACTCCATCATCTACAAGGTTATTTTTCTTTAATGTGGAAGAAAACAATTTATATAAATAATCATAATCCGGATTTTCTTCGAACTTTAATCCTCGAGCATATGCCAAAAATTTCCCGAATTCCTCTTTTGAAAGAAAAAGGAATGAAAAAAATGAAAAAAAAAAAAAAAAAGAGTAAGAGAAGTATGAACCTGGATAGCCTTTGCAAAGTTCAGAAATCGGAACTGATTGCTTTTTTTCTCCAATTTTTTCATATTTTTGTTTATTTGTAGCAGCTTTTAATCCTTGCCAAGGTAGGCTTCCTCTAAGAAAATAGAAAAATACATGACCAAGAGATTCTAAATCATCTCTTCGGCTTTGTTCTTTAATATTCAGTAATTTAATTTAATTTTGTTAATTGGCTTGAATTTATTCATAAATTTTTTAATAAAAAAATTAACCTCTTCCTAAATGGGTATTTATACTCATATATCTTGCAGTTCCAGAAAGACTCTTCTTTTCACGGTAAGGAATATGTTGCTTTGTATGAGGATCACGATAATACTTTGCCATTCCAAAATCTATCAAATATACAGTCGAAGAATTGTTATTTCGACCAATCAAAAAATTATCTGGTTTAATATCTCGATAAATTAAATTTTTTTCATGTGTAGCTTGAACCCGAGCAAGCTTATTTTGAGGGAAAAAAAAAAAGGATTAATAAAATTAATTGTAGAAAAACAAGGTAAATAAGGTAAATAAAGTAATGAAATTAAGAGAAAGTAAAAAGAACCATTTGTTTTGCTAACATACAAACAGTTTTTACAGAAAATGATCTTTGACAAATTTCAAATAAATCTTCAAGACTTGGTCCTAGCAAGTCTAATACAAGAACATTGTAGACACTTTCAACCCCAAAATAATAAACACTTGGGACACCAGCTGTGGAAAAGAGAGGGGAAAAAAAAAGAAGTTGAACATTAAGAAAGTAATTAAGAGAGGAAGTTAATTAACTTACGAGAATTAGCTAAGATTTGATAGGTACGATATTCATCACGAAGTTGAGGAGCATCAGATTTTCTTGGTTCCTAAAAAACATTTATTATTATTGGAGATCTAATGATTATTTCAAAGATGAGAGGAAAAAAAACTTACAAATTTTATTGCAACCTTTTGATTGTTGACCATATTGACACCTTTGAATTAATTAATTAATTATTCAAAAATAAGGTAAATTTGTATTTTTTTGAAAAAAAAAAAAAAAACAAAAACAAAAGAAACCTTCATAAATAATTCCAAAACTTCCTTCACCAATTTTCCTTCCTACTCTGAATTTATTTCCAACTACAGTTAAAGAAGTTCCTCTTGAAGATTCTGAGGGAGGGCGATTCCCATTTACATTTGCATTTGTGTTACCTGTTGGATTTGTAGACGATTGAGTTACATTATTTACATTCTTGCCATCGAGTGCCTCTCTACTTACATTTCTCGACATCTCAATTATTTTCTCCTTTCTTTCTTTCTTTTTTTTTTTTTTTAAAGTATTTTGTTAGTTTGTTTGTTATTGTAAGTCAACAAGAAGAAGAAATGAGAAAGAATACTAAATTCAACTTTTTTATTTTTATTTTTATTTTTGAAAAAAAGAAAAAACCTTGAATAAATCTAAAAGTTCATCAAATTGTTAGTGGGTATTCCTTCAAAATTGAGAGTTGTCTGGGTTATTCCCTAATGCATTTTTTTTTTTTTTAAGTTAATGAAGAATAATAAAGAATAATTAATTTTTATTAAAAAGAGGGTACCTCTAAGATCTAATGTTTTTTTTTTTTTATGAGCTGATTTCAAATACAAAATAACTACGAACAATCCAGTTAATTCGAAGTCAATAAAATAAGAAAACAAGAATTAATAATAATTAAATATTAAATATTTTTCGTTTTAAAAAAATGAGTTGATCAAAAAATTTTCAAATGATTTGTTTTTATTTTTTGAAGAATCTTTTTTTTTTTAAAAAAAGGATAGGGTCAAATCTTTTGGAAATAAGAGTAATGAGATTAATTGATTGTAATTATGATGTGATGTGATTTATATTGTGATTATTAGTTGAGTTGCGAGGAATAAGACAAGACTTCTTGAGTCAGAAGATCTACCAAGCATAAAAAATAAAAAATAAAAAATAAAAATGTTTTATGCGTTGAATGTTAAGATTCTTCTTGGAAATAGATTCTTTATGCGTTTGTTGATGGGTGAATAGAAGAATAAATAATAATAATAAAAAAATGGATTATGCGTTGGTTCAAAAAAAAAAAAAAGGTGTAATGCGAGGGCCAAGGGTTTAGGGTTTTTTATTTTGGTTGCTGGGAAATAATGACTTATGAGAGAGGGACCAATCGGAGAAACCCTCTCCAAAATAATAATTGCCCAAAATGTTTCGATTCAAAAACACAACAACTTTTGTTTCATTATTCTTGGAATCATCTCTTGGATTCTGATTCTCTCTAATCTCATCTCATCAAATAAATGGATGATATCTCTCATCTATCTACTCTCATCTATGAAGTGTTGATCAACAACCCTGCTCATTAATTGAATTTTAAAGTTAAAAATTTAAATTTTCAATTTATTTATCAGTAATATTAACACCAAAGGGAAAAAAAACAATAATCTATTTTTACAAATGAATAAAAAAGAAGGAAGGATTTGTGCAGGCTCAAAGAGAACTAACTCATCCTTACACATTTCAACATCACCAATTTCTTGGGTCAATGGAAGCCCTGAATCATCAACTATTCAAAAAAAAAAAAAAAATTAGAAAATGTAAAAAATTAAAAATAACAATTAAATTAAACCTAGCGCAAAATGTGATTGATATCCTTTTTGGCATCCTTTCCCTTTAAATGAATCTTCCATGACAGGAAATACATTTCCATGGATTACATAAGACAATATAAGAATCCTTTCTTGAGGATCTTGATTTTCTTGAGAACTATTGAGTTTCCTCTTGTATAAGTGTTCTGCTGTTGAAACTGAGCTTGCAAAATAATAACCTAGTTTATGAATATGAGTTTGAAATTATAAGAATTTGAAAAAAAAAAAAAAAAAAAAAAAAAAAAAAAAAAAAAAAAAAAAGAAAAAGAAAAGAAAAGAGAAAAAAAAATTGATTACCTTTTCCTAAGTTACCATTTTCAATATGAAAACCAGATTGAGCTATCTTTCCAATTTGATTTTCATTTACTCTTCGGATCATTGGAGTGATTTGAATCTAATGAATGGAATAGAAAATTAAATAAAATAAAGAAAGAAATAAAAATCAAATCAAATCAAATCAAGAAAAATAAAATAAAAATAACAAAATAAAAAAAATACCTTTCGATTTTCATTCCAATTAAAACGAAGAGTATGAGATTGAAGAAATTCTAAAAATTTTTCACGTTGGTAATGATCCACTGTTTCTTTCCAATTGGTTTGTAAAAACATTTGAGGACTTGATTTTTGTCTTGAGCTTAAATACTTTTGATAAGTTTCAAAATTGGAATACAATGTCGGAGAGTAAATGGCATAGGCTTTTTGGATATCCATTTGATCAATTTCAAATATTGATAAAAGAGAAAAGAATTGGAGGGATATTTGATTGGTTTTAATCTTCTTCTTCTTTGGATCCTTTAAGATAAAAGTATAATACATATCAGACTTATCACCCTTTAATTTCCATCCAGACATTGCCTCAGGTGAGAAAAAATACCAAGGTGAAGGCCTTAAAGAGACTCTAATTTTTTGCAACTTGGTAATTGATTGTTGAGAATCATTAAATGGGACATATTCACTGATTGTCTCATTATAATATTCCAAATCTATCTCTTTTGTAATTTGAAGATTTTCTTGAATAAGTGAAACGAGTGCAGGAAATGATTTTGGATGACTTGAGAGTGTTAAAAATGAATTTTTTCCTTCAAATTCCAAGGTAATGTTTTGTGCTGAATAGATAAAATGATAAAATGATAAATAAATAACCTTTGAACAGGAAAAAAAAAAAAAAAAAAAAAAAAATCAAAATGAATAAATGAATAATAAATCATTACAAGAATAAGCTTTCGTTTTCGAATGGGAATGAGAGTAAGAACTAAGGAGTGGAGATGATCTAAAGATATATAAAAAGGAAATTAACATCAATTTTAGAGCAGAAAAGGAAATAAGAATAAGAAAAAAAAAAAAAAAAAAAAAAAAAAAAAAATTTTTTAAAATTTTTAAAAAAAAAAAAAAAAAAAAAAAAAAAAAAAAAAAAAAAAACTCTTCTTCAATTTTTCTAGAAAATAAAGTTGGAGTCCCATTTGAACTAATTGAATGAGGTGTTGAATTTAGACTTCCTGAAATAAAAATGTCATCATTTTGAGAATCAACAAAGTCACGAAAGTGATATATTCCAAATATTAAATAGAAAATTCTCAAGAGAAAGGGAAAAATTTCAAATAAAAGATATAAATCGTAAGTTTCAAAGTAGTCAATCAGTAACATTGAAGTTGAATAGACTTCAAGACCTAAGAATCCAAAAACTGCTACTAACCAAAAAATCTTTCGAACTATTGGAGATAAAAGGTAACAATCTTTGAAAAAAATGGTCAGAATTGGGAGAGCAACCCAAAAGATTAATCCAAGTCCTCCATCAAGTAATAAATAGAAATTAGAAAGTAATTCCTGACATAATAATAACAATAATGCTCCAACAGAGAGAAGAAAATGATCAAAGATCCAAATTTTGAGTGTTTCTCCATAAGTTGTTCTCTCTTTTTCCTTCAAATAAAGTAATTCGCCTCTGGTTTCTTCTATTGATACCGCTTTGATTGAAATTTTCCAAAATAAAACTCCTAGAATAAGGACCAAAAAACGACAACACAAAAGAGCTAAAAGAGCATACTGAGGCCATGATCCAAGAGGAATTCTATTTCCATCTCCATCCAGTGAGAAAAGATAAAAGAGAAATAAGAATCCAACAGCAATTGTTGCAAGTGATGTTGAGACATGGATAAAACTTGCAAAGTAAACAGGTTGACATTTGAGAGTCAAGTTAGACGGGAGTAAAACCTTAAAGAAATGTGAAAAAAAGAGAAAAGGGATAAGAGAGTAGAGTACAAAAGTTAGAAAAAAGTCAAAGAGGAGAAAGTAAGCAAAATTGAAGTAGAAGGCTTCATTACTTCGAATGATTGCGATGGACACAAACAATGAGGCAAATGAAAGGAGATTGTGAAGGAAAAAGAATTTCCCCCATATTGGAAGGTGTATTTTTAATCTCTCTTTCATGAAAGAGGTTTAGAAAAAAAAATAAATTAGAGTGAAATTGTTATTAAGAAGAGAATAAGAAAATGAATAGGAGGGGAAGAAAATTTAAAGTGAAGAAAATAAAATAAAAAAAAACTATTCCGCCATGTTTTTTATTATTACTATTTGTATTTTCAAACATGGCGGAGAGTCAGGAATTGGAACAGATTTTCTCTCTCTTCAACCTCGCTGATAAAAGTGACCAACAGATTCAACAATGTGATGAGAAGTTACAAAAATTCATTGCACAAAATAAAGACCATGCTGAAGCTTTTTATATGCTTGGGAAATTGAATTCAGATTTAGGAAAGAAAGATGTTGCTGTGAGACATTGGGAAAAGGCTTCCAAGATGGTATTTTTTTTCTTTCTTTTATGCATACTTGTTTTTTTTCTCTTTCTTAATTATATTACATTTTATTAATATTATATTTGTTCTCTTTTTTGCTTTTTTGCTTTTTTGCTTTTTTTTAAAAAAAAGGGAAATATTGAAGCACAATATGCATTAGCCGAATGTTATCATTATGGAGATATTTATGAACAAGATTATTCAATATCATTTGAATTATTTGAAGCCCTTGCAAAAAAGAAACATCCTTGGGCAAAGTATATGCTTGCAGATTGTTATGAAAATGGTATGCATTTTGAAAGAAAAAAAAATGAAAAGTAAATAATTAATAATTAAATCAATTAAATGGAATTAAAATAAAGGTACAGGAACTAAAATCGATTTGTTAAAAGCATTAATGTATTATCGTCAAGCATCTGAACTTGGACATGAGTTAGCGGAAATGCAATTAAAATTACTTCTTGAGAATGAAGAATTGATCGCATTAATGAATGGAAGTGGTAACGATGTTGAATTTATGGAAATGGAAGAAGATTTTTCAATGGGGAGTGGAAATATTGGTTCAGACTCAGATGATGATTAATTAGAATTTCATAAAAATAGAAGAGAATTCTCAAACAAAAACCAAATATTTTATCAAAAATTTCATAAAAAACATAAAAATCAAAAAATCAAAAGAAAAAAAAAAGGGTGAATAATAATAAATTTTTTGTTATTTTATTTTATTTTATTTTATTTTATTTTATTTTATTTTATTTTATTTTGCTTTCATTGATTTAATTTTCAAAATAGTTATTGAACAAATAATGAGATTTTTATTATTTTACCTTTCTTACTTTTCATCAATTTCCTTTGTGAATTTAATTTATTTTCATGACGGGTTGCGAAAAAATGCACCAAAAGAAAAACAAAACAAAAGTAAATAAATAAAAAAGGTGAGCCATTGCTTTATTATTTTATTATTTTTCTTTTTTCTTTTTTCTTTTAGTGATTATAAAGGAACGAACTAAACTATTCTATTTTTTCAAAAGAAGAGACAGATAAACAGACAGCCAAAGGAAATCAATCAATATTTTTTTTTTCAAAAAAAATATAATTATAATTATAAATGGAGTTCATAGACTCAGATGACTCTTACTACATGTCTTCAGACTCGTATAGCTCTGACTCTGACTTTGACTCAGACAACAGTGATAGCGACCTTGAGACTGGGAATGATATCCTGTTCCTTGCAAGTGCTGCACAGTCAATCGCTTTCCCTCTCTTTCTATTTCACTCATTCTTAGAGACAAGTATTTTCAATGACTTCTTTTATTCGGACGACGAAGCTGAGGAATTTGAAAGCGAAGGCGACAAAAAAAGACTTTCTTTTGAGAGAAATTATGAAGTTGATCCAAGGTTTGTTTTTCTCTTCTTCTCTTCTCTTCTTCATTCATGTTAAGTTGTTTTTTTTCTTCTTTTTCTTTGACTGTAGTATTCTTTCAAATAGATCCTTTTTTCTTTTTCTAATCATTTTCTTTTTTTTTTTTACTTTTGAAATCCAAACCTTTGTTATTATCATTTGTGATTGAGATTCCTTATTTATTGAATCACAAAAATGAAGAATTCCAAAAATTAAAATAAATAAAATAAATAAAATAACAATTAAATGTATTAGAACTTCAAAAGTTCGTGAAGAGATGCTAAAGCCCCTAAAAGGAGGATTTTTGTTTCAATTGAACTACTCTCCTCTCATCGGAAAATATCTTGTCCATGGTGAGGCTGAAGAAGGAAATTTTCATTATAAATCAACAAATATGAGAAGATATGTTGACCCTCCTCAGTATTATTTTATTATTATATGTTTTTTTTTGAAAAAAAAAAGTTCAGTTCTAATTAAAATTGAATAGTGCTTATTTATCAAGAAGCATTGCAATGACATCTTATTCCCCTTGTGTTATAGAATGGAATTTTGATTTTGTTCAAGTAAAGAAGATTATAGGTCAGTTTACCCATAAATTTTTCAAAAGTATTTTTTTTTTTTTCAATCTGTCAATGAAAAAATCAATTAGTTGGATCAAAAATAATTATTTCAAGTTTTCAATGCACAGAAGATATTGATATTGTATGGTCAATTTTGGTTGGATCTCAATTGAAATGGAAAATTTTGAAACACCCAGGAGTTATTTCTGAACCCTTTTTCCATCTCCCAATTGATATCTCACCATTCATTTTAAACCATCAAAAATTTAAACTTAAAGTTGAACTTAAAGGAAAAAAAAGTGCAGGTTGGAAAACATTTCAGGTACTATTTCTTTATTTTAAATCTTATTTTTCTTTTCTTCTTCTTTCATTTTTTTCATTTTTTTTTTTTTTTTTTTTTTTTTTTTTTTTTTTTATTTTTTTTTTTTTTTTTTTTTTTTTTTTTTTTTTTTTTTTTTTTTTTTTTTTTTTTTTTTTGATTTTTGAATTTTTTTTTGTTGTTGCCAATATTAGCTTTTTAGAGAAGAAGAAAATTCAGAAATTGTTGGAAAATTTTTTGAGATCAAAGTATGGACAGTTGATGAAACTCAATCAAAAGGTCTTGATGACACCCAAGATTTGAGCTATCTTCTTGATAATCAAAAAGATTCGAACTTATTAATTAAAATTGGAGACAAAACTATTTATTGTCATCGTGAGATTTTAGCAAAGAGATGCAATTATTTTGAAGCACTTTTTTCTTCTGGGATGTCAGAATCTCAAAATAATGAAATTTCATTTACTGAAGTTAATTATCGAGTTTTTCTAAAGTTTTTGAAGTATATTTATTCTGGAGGAAATATTGAAGATCGTCAACTCTTTAACTTTCATCAAGAGAAGAAAGCCAAACATTCACCAAAGCTTGATGTTACTGACCTTCTTCTTGTAGCAAGTCGTTTTAATTTGATTCCACTTATCCAAAGATGTGAAAGGAAATTAATTAGTTTTGTAAATTTTCAAAATGTCCAAGATTTACTTGATCTCTCAAGTGATGCAGGGGCTAGTCAACTCAATGCATATTGTGAAATGTTTCTTGAAGGTTTTTTTTTTTTTTTTTGAATTATTGATTCATTTTTCTCAATTTTTTTAATGAAATTATAGCCAACAAAGAAGAACTTGAAAAAGCAAAAGAAGGAAAGAAAGAAAAGGAAGAAATGAAAGGAGATGAAAAAGATGAAGAAATAAAAGAAACACAAGAAACATTAACTCCACTCGTTATCTTAAGTGAGAATTGTGATGATGAAAATGAGAATCAATCAATAGATGAAGTAGGATCCTCTAGCAAACCAAAAGAAGAAAAAGGAAAGAAGTTAAAACAAACCAAAATGATTGATGCTTCAAAAGAAAAAATCAAGAAAGCCAGGACAGAAAGAATTGAAAGAAGAGAAAAAAGGAAAGAAAGTTTCGACCCAAACTCAAACAAAAAAGGAAAAGGAAAAGAGAAAGTTATTGAACCAGAAAAAGAAAGGAAGAGGAAAAGGGTCAAAGTAAGTGATGAAAATACAACGACGACAACAACGACAAATGAAGAAGACATTGTAATTTCAAATGATACTGTTCCAAATTGTTAAATAATAATCTTAAGTTACATCATTCATTTTTTTTTTTTTTTTAATCAAAATAAAATCAAAGGATAGTTGAAGCAGTTTCTTTTTCTTTTCCTTTCTTTTTTTTTTTCGGCTGGTATTGTGCAATGACATAGGGCAATTTAATTTGAACCCAAAGAAAGGCCCAGCAAGTTTCTTTTTTCTTTTTTTTTTGTTTGTTTGTGGAGGTGTTCGAAATGATCTATCTATTGATTGTTGCCAATCCTTTTCTTTATTTATCAAACGGAGCAAAGCGGAGGATCGAAAACCCAGGAAAAAAACTATAAAAGGAGTCCAAAAAAAAAAAAAAAAAAAAAAAAAAAAAAAAAAAAAAAAAAAAAAAAAAGAAAAAAAAAAAAAAAGTTTTAAAAAAAAAAAAAATAAATTT
>Ga0209960_1003970_pt1 | contig 11898 bp, 11 predicted proteins | sample ThiBiot_500_plan_2_FD_183947 | JGI IMG/M metagenome (GOLD analysis project Ga0209960, IMG submission 183947) | Wastewater bioreactor microbial communities from Cape Town, South Africa - Thiocy_expt_500_plan (SPAdes) | ecosystem: Engineered > Bioreactor > Thiocyanate-remediating >... | reverse complement strand
GAGTAAATGAGTAATGAGTTATTGAGAGAAATAGAAATGAAGAGAGAAAATGAAGGGAAACCTCATAGACTTCGAGTTGAGGGGGACGTTTTTCCTCCATTTTTTTTTTTTTTTTTTTTTTTTTTTCTGTTTTTTTTTTTTTTTTTTTTTTTTTTTTTTTTTGTAACGAGTTTGTGACGACAAAAGTTCACAAAGTGATTGAGATTATGGTTGTAATGTGATTGCGAAAATAATTCAATGATTCAATTTGAGAATTTTGAATCATTGAACCACAAAATTTCACAAAATTGAACAAAATTGTTGAATTAATTGCCTAAATTGACTTTTCACAAAATAAATAAATTAGAGAAATTAGAGAGGTCTTCTTAATTAAGAGAATGTTTGTCAATTTCGTGAGGAGATTGTCTGTACTATCGAAGCCGAATGAAACGATCTATGCACTCTCAAGTGGAAAAGGGAGAGCTGGTGTTGCTGTTATTCGACTCTCTGGAGGACACTCGTTTAATGTAAAGTATTTATATTATTTTTTCTAATTTTTTTTTATTTGAATAGTTCAATGGTTTGATTGGTTCAAGTTTACTTTTAAATGGAATCGTATTATGAAATTGTATAAAGAATGGATTTCAAAGTGTTTGGGAGATATAATGAATGAGATTGTAAAGAAGAAAAAATATGTTATTAAATGGATAATCATACATGAAATGATGGAAAAAAAACTTATCAAAGAATCTCAATATTTAAATGATTGAATAAGTTGAATATGAAGATTAAATGATTTATTGATTCATCTATTTATATTAGGCATTAAAACTAATCACTCAATCTGAAACATTACCTTCGCCTCGAAAAGCTACTCTAAGAAATATTTACTCTCCAACATCAAAAGAACTTCTTGACAGAGCCTTAATTCTTACTTTTCCAGGTCAATTTTTTCCCCTTCAAATTTTTATCTTTTATTCTTTATTCTTTAATTTAATTTAATTTAATTTTCATAGGTCCTGCGAGTTTCACAGGAGAAGATGTTGTTGAATTACATGTTCATGGAGGAAATGCAATTACAACTGGAGTTTTAAATGGTATGATTTTGATTCTTGTTTGGTTTTTTTTGTTTATTTGATTTTGATTATGCAAATTCAGTCTCAAATAGCTCTTTCTGAAATCTCTCATCTTTCACCAGCAGAACCAGGAGAATTCACTAAAAGGTTTCTTTTTTTTTTTCTTCTTCTTCTTTTTTTTCTTTTCTTTTTCTTTTTCTTTTCTTTTTTTTGAAAAAAAAAAATCCTTTCAAGAGCTTTTTTGAATGATAAAATGGATTTAACACAAGCTGAAGGATTAGCTGATTTAATTAATGCAGAAACAGAATGGCAAAGGAGACAAGCTTTAAGACAAATCAAAGTTCTATTTTATTTTATTTTTCTTTATTATTTTGTTTTGTAAACCAAAAATTTGAAATGTATATATAATTAAGGGTGAATTGGGAGAAGTTTATCAAAATTGGAGGCATCAGATTATTCAATACTTAGGCCATATTGAAGCACATATTGATTTTGGTGAAGATCAACTTGATGAAGATACCTCGACAATTGGTTTGTTTTCTTTTTTCTAAGTTAAGTTCATTACATTGTATTATTAAATTATTTTTTGAATAAAAATTCTTCTGTAGTAACACAAAAAGTTGAAAAACTAAGACAACAAATTGTAAATTTTGTCAATGACAACCACCGAAATGAAATTTTAAGGGATGGAATCCATGTTACAATTATGGGATTACCAAATGCAGGTAAAAGTAGCCTCCTCAATCAAATAGGTTTGATTTTTTCTACCCAATCCATTTTTTTTTAAAAACCGAACTAATAAACTGAATAAAGTGCAAAGAAATGCTGCGATTGTTTCTCCTATTGCTGGAACAACTCGTGATGTCATTGAGGTTAGTTTTACCATTCAATAATTTATACAAATATAATATTTATAGAAAAATGAATAATATTTGAAGGTTGCAATTAATTTGGGAGGATTTCCTGTTTTAATAAGTGATACAGCCGGTTTAGCTCCTACTACACAAGATATTATAGAAATTGAAGGAATCAAAAGGGCTTCTGAAAAGTAATTTTTTTCTTTCTTTATTTCTTTTTCAATAAGAATGTAGCTCAATGAAATTATGAAATTCAAATAGAATTCAATCAGCAGATTTGAAAGTTTTAGTGATTGATGCTTCTTCTCTAATCAATGAAAAAAGTCGAGAACAAGTATTGTCATCATTTTCTCATCTTGTTGATAAAAACACTTTAGTAGTTTTGAATAAAATTGATCTTGGGATTCCAGAACTTCAACAAATAAGTAATTTTGTTAATTTTTAGACTTCGGTTCCTTGATTGATTTATTTTAAATCTTTATACTTCTTACTTCTAGAAAATTTATTTAATGGAGCATCAACATGGACAATATCATGTGAGACTAAGAAAGGAATTTCAGAGTTAATAAGTGCATTAATTTCGAATATAGAAAAAGAGTTTTTTTTTCATTTTTTTTTCACATTTATTTTATTTTATTTTATTTTTTATTTTCCAAATGAACCAAATTCTAGATTTTCTTTACAGCCTGAAGAAGGTCTTGGAATCACAAACTCAAGACATAGACATTTATTACAACAAACCATAACTTTTCTTGATTCTTATCAAAGTATTTTTTTTATTAAAAAAATTAGATTTTAAATAATGTTAATATTAATAAAAAATTGATTAGAAAATATGGCTGAAATGAATATTGTGTTTGCAGCAGAGGACTTACGTCATGCTGCATCATGTATTGGAAAAATTACTGGAAAAATTGACATTGAGGAGATATTAGATGTTGTATTTAGAGATTTTTGTATTGGAAAATAATTTAATGTGTCCATATATTGTGATTATAAACTTTAGAATGAAAACGAAAAAAGTTTTGCCGTTTATCCTTTTTTTAAAATTGAGTGATTAGGATTTTACATTGTTTAGATTTCAATATTGACCAAGATTTGAAACCTTTCCTTAGCAGATCAAGAATCATAATTTCAAAAAGAAAAAGAGATATCAAAATGATCTCCTTAGATTCTAAAATCAAAATTAGTCTCGATGAACAAAAAAGAGAAAAGTTGAAATTATAAAAGGAATTTGAATTTTGATTTGAAGGAAAGAAAAAACTTTGACTCTAGAATCAAATAAATTCGATTCTGAAATTTAAAGAGACTGAGTAAAGAAATGGATTAGAGTCGTAAATGAATCTATTTACTACTGATTGGAAGTCAAAGTATTGATTCGTTGAAAAGAGAAAGAAAAAAACTTTGACTTTCAAAAAGAAAAAAAAGAAGAAAAAAAATGGCGACGGAGATCCTTGAGAGGAGAATTCGCGGTTATTTTTATTTTCCAACATTCTCCTAATTACAAATTTCATTTCAGATATATTTAACAATTATTCTATTTCACATTTTTTTATCATCAAACTGGTTGTTGAATCATTTCATGTTAATTGTGAAGAAGACCATTTTATTATTTCTTGTTTTTTTTTTTTTTTTTTTTTTTTTTTTTTTTTTTTTTTTTTTTTAAAATCCTTTTTTTTTTTTTTTTTTTTTTTTTTTTTTTTTTTTTTTTTTTTTTTTTTTTTATTTTTTTTTTTTTTTTAAATTGTTTTTTTTTTTTTTTTTTTTTTTTTTTTTTTTTTTTTTTTTTTTTTTTCTTTTTTTTTTTTTTTTTTTTTTTTTTTTTTTTTTTTTTTCTTTTTTCGTTTTTTTCTATTTTAAAAAAAATGAATAAATACTACCCTGAAACTTTGTCTTTAAATTGTTGAAGAAGATTGGAATTAGAAGAGTTGATGAAACTTGAAAGAATTGAAATCTTGGATAGTAATTCAATGGTGGAATGGGAGACTTAAGTTTGAAGTTTAAAAAAAATTTTTTTAAATAAAAAATTTGGGGAGTTGAAATTGAACTTTGGTCATGTTTAAATTGTCATTAACTCCCATTTGAAAAAAAAACAAAAAAAACAAAAGAAAAGTGATGATTTAAGAATCAAACAATTAAGAAAAATCTAATTAAGTTGATTTCAATTTTATCAAACTCATTTTATTTTATTTTTTTTTTCCTCATAGAAATTCTCGAAGTTGCAGATTTAAATCAACTATCTTCAAAAAAATTAAGATTACAATTAGAAGATGAATTTAAAATTGATTTGACAGATAGGAAAAAGGAAATTGATGAGTTGATCATCTCAATAGTTGAAGAAATTGAAACAGATTCAAAGAATAAAGATCCTGAGCAAAAAAAAGTTGAGGAGGAAGCCGAAAAAAAGGCAAAGGAGACAGAACGCATCTATGAAGATATGAAACTTGAAACGACTCAAGCAGATGATCAAGAAATGGAAATAGATAGTCCAAAAAAAAATGCATCAAAAAAATCCAAAGCTCCTCCAAAACAAACAACTAATTCTAAACAAAAACGAAGTCAAAAAGGGAAATCTGATGATTATATTAACTCAGATTCAGATGATGACAAGGTATTTAATCATTTTTTTTTTTTTGAGAAAGATTTTTTGAGATAATTTTAATTTTAATTTTAAATATTTTTAGTTTTTAATAATAATTAATCAATAATCAATAATAGTATTCTGAAGAAGGAGATCGATTACTGGCAATGCAATTACAAAATGAAAATTATAGTTTAAGGAGATCAACAAATCGAAACTCAAAATTAATAAATCGTGATCAAGAAAAAAAAACCACCAAAAAAAAGAAACCAAAAGGAAGCGATGATGATGATGAAGGAAATAGTAAAAAGAAGACGGGCTTTCATACACCAATGGTATTATCTGAGCCTCTTGCAGCTCTATTAGGGACACAAGAGGTTTTTCTTTCTTTCTTTCTTTCTTTCTTTTTTTGTTTTTTTTTTTCCAATAAAAAATAAATTAAAACAAAACAATTAATAATTAATAATTATTCACCACAAATAGATATCTCGTCTTCAAGTTGTAAAAAAAATCTGGGAGTACGTCAAAGAAAAAAACTTACAAGACCCAAATGATAAAAGATTTATTATATGTGATGATAAATTGGAAGCAGTTTTTAAAAAACCAAGGATTCAAATGTTTTCAATGAATAAGACTCTTTCCCTTCATTTAAAAAGGAAGGATCAAATTACTTCATAAAAATAATTAATTATCTGATCAAATAACCCCAAATATTGAAGAAATAAGAAAAAGAAGAAAGGATATCTAAGAAAAGAAGAAAAAAAAATCTGTCTATTATACATTATTATCATTTTTGAAATAAAAATCATTTCTTGTTTCTCAACACCAATATTCGAAAAAAAAAAAAAAAAAAAATTAAAAAAAAAAAAAAAAAAAAATTCAAAAAAAAAAAAGTTCTTCAAAATGACTGATACTGATCCTAGAAAAATTCATGTTCATTTTTTGAAAGGAAAATTTTATGTTTGGGATCATAATGGTATGTTGATTTGATTCTTTTTTCTATTTCACTCATTCAATCACTTTTTTATTAAATTCTTTTATTTCTTTCTTTTTTTTAAAAAAAAAGATGTTTTGGAATTAAGGACGAAATATCGGATTATTGGCTCTCTGATTGGCTCTCTCCCATCTCAACCCCATCAAAATAACTTTCATTCATTACCTTTATTACTATTAAGAGAGGAAGTTTTCCTACTTTCACAACAAAGTAATCTTTCTTTTTCTTTTTTTCAAAGGAAAGCAATCAATGAAATTTATTCTTTAATTGTAGATGCCATCAAAATCATTGATGAGGAAAAAAGTTATCAAAACCAAGTAATTGATGGAAAGATTTCAAGAAAAAGAAAAATGTTAGATGAAGAAGAAGAGAATCAAAAAGAAAAAGGAAAAGAAAAGGAAAAAGAAAAAGAGATAAATACTCTTGAAGACAAAACTCAAAAAGAACAACAAGAAAACGCTTTTCGAATCAAAACATCTGCAGCATCATGTTCAAATTATTTACCAATCGAAATTTCATTAGAAAGCATTACTTCACAAGATTCAACTAATTCTCAACAGAATAAACTTAAACAAGATTTAAAACAACGAGTATTTTGTGATTTATGGCAAAAAGGATATTTTCTAACTTCTGGTTCAAAATTTGGAGGTGACTATCTTGCTTATCCAGGTTTAAATCTTTTTTTTTTTTTTTCAAAAAAAAAAATTCTCTAACTCAAAATATAATACAGGAGATCCATCAAGTTTTCATTCACATTTTGTTGTAATTATATTATTATCCTCTGAAAGATTATCAGCTCTTGAATTGATTTCTCTAGGGAGATTGGGTACTACAGTCAAGAAAAATTGTTTAATTTGCTCAGTAGATTCATCAGATGCACTCACTTATTTCTCTTTGGAATGGACAGGAATGAATTAAAGATTCTAATCATTACTTTTTCTCTTGTATAAACATGTGTAAAATATTGTGGAATAGATAATAGATAGTTTCATTGATTGATTCTCCATAGATGTATCAAAAACTTTTTTTTTTTCTGATTGAAGTTTTTGTTGTTTTGGATATAAAATAGAACTTTTGGATTTCAAATTGAAATTAAACTAGAGATCTCAAAAAATGTTAGAAGTTATAAAATAAAATAAAATCAATGGAGAGTTGTTGACTTCAAGGCTTTTCCTCAAAAAAAAAAAAAAAAAAAAAAAAAAAAAAACTTTCCTCCTACACTTTGCTTGTGTTGAGTGCCATGAATGAACAATGAATGTGGACAGATTTATAAATGGAGTTGGTTGTATCTTACTCTCTAGTGGTCTTTGTTTAGCAATTCTCTTAGCTTTTGATGATTACTTCAATTGGTTTTTCTTTATTTTAATTTCACTTTTTTTGTTCCTTCCTTGTTGCTTTATATCTGGATGTGCAATGGTAGTGAGTAGTATTGTCAAAGTCGAGTTTTTAGAAAATGTATTATTTTTCTTCTCTCTTTTGATTATTGTTCTTTTTTTTTTTATTTCATAATTTTTCATTTTTCATTTTCATTTTTTTCTTTTTTCAAACTAGTTGAGTGGTTCCTGGAGATGTGATTTTAATGGAGTTGAAAGAGGTGATGGAGGATTTATTCAAGTTGAAAAAATTGTATAATATTATTTTGATATGAAAAGGAAAAAAAAAAAAATTTGGAAATATCAAACATTTTATTTAACATTTTGAGATACATTTAAAATTACAAACTTAGTCAACCCATGTTTGAAAATGGGCAATCATTTTGTCACAAAATTGATCAACTTCTTTCTTGAGCCATTCTGGATGATTCAGTCCAACTAACCAATCTGATGGTAGATTATTATATCCAATTCTACATCCTAGAAGTGCACCTATATTTGTAATAATGTTTTTATTTATTTATTTGATTGATAAAAAAGAAGAAGAAAAAAAAGAAAAGGGAATAAAGAAAAAAAAAAAAGAAAAGGGAATAAAGAAAAAAAAAAAATTGAAAGAGAAAAGAAATAAAGAAAAAAAAAGAAAAGAAATAAAGATTTAACCTGCAACTGTAGCATTTGTATCAGAATCACCACCTTCTCTAACAATTTTCATGATTGCATCTTTGAAATTATATTTTGATTGATAAAACGCCCAGAATGCAGAACCAAGACATTTATAAGTATATCCAATTGAAAGAAATGAAGATTCTTGGATGATTTTTTCAATATGTTGATGCTTCTCAGCAAATGGGTCTTTTCCTTTCATCATTTCAGATATTGTTAAACAAACTGCAATACAACTTGCTTGACATCTAGGATCAAAATGTGTAACTTTAGCAATCTCACAACAATTATGAACAACTTGTTTTGTATCCCAAAAAGTTGGAATTCCTAATACTGCTGTTCTCATAATTGCACCATTGGGTGCGACTTCTCTTCCACTTCTTTCCCATACATCTTCACTCATCTTATGAGGCTCAGTGAGAAATTCTTGACGTTTAACAACACGAGAAACAGTTTGTCCAATTCCCATTCCACCAGAATCTCCAAGTTCTGGAAATCCTTTAAGAATCCAATTTCTTAATTTCCCAGCAAAATCTACTACATCAACAGTTCCTCCAGTTTGTTCAAGCATTCTCATAACTAAAATTTGTTGATCTGTATCATCTGTCCAATCTCCTTCATCCCATCTTTGACGATGAAAGTCTCTAATGAAATCCTTTCCTTTAGCTTCACCAAATTTCAATTCACTCTTTCCATATATTTGTTTAACTTGTTCTTTTGTCATAAACTCAGTTGCTAAACCAATTGCATCTCCAAGAGCAGCCCCTTTGAAATTTTTTTTAAAAAAATTCATGAATTAAAAATTCAAATAAAAGAGTAATAAAAACAAAAATTGAATAAATAAACAAAAAGAAGAACTTTAAATGAAATAATTATACCATATATTAAGCCCTTCATTTTATCAAGAAGCTCTTCTTTTGTGAGCATTGTTTGACTCAGAAAAACAGACATTTTTTTAAACCAGAATTGTCAATAATAAAGTAAAACAAAAAGTAATGTCAAGGTTTTGAAATTCAATGAGTAAAAAACAAAATTATAATTATAAATTATAAGTTTCAATAGTTCAGTTCTTGTTTAGATATTTATAATGAATGGAAGGCAAAGCTGACGTGCCATTATTTTTGTGTGTTTATTTTCGGTTGCAAAAAAAAAAAGAATAAACACAAAAAAAAATCATTGTCCTTCAATTTGAAGACGGAATGGAGAATTCTTCATTATTAAAAGTTTCAAGTTGAGCCTTTTTATTTATTTGTAAGCACTTTGAGACTTCTCGGAGTTCAATAATCAATGTTCAGGATTAAATAAATTGTCCTACGGAAGGTTTTTTACAAGAGGAATGGATTATAGCCCTTGAAGGACCTTGTGAAGGTAAACAAGGAGAGAAGCGGAACTTTTTGTTTTTGGACATTTTTTTTTTCTTTTTTTTGTTGGGGAAAAGAAAAAAGAAAAAGAAAAAGAAAATAAATAAAAAAAGAAGAAAAAAGAATCAAACAACTACTTTGTTGAGAAACCCTTAGGTCTTTTATAGCACCCTTTTTTCAAAAAGTAGAATAATTATCGATTCGATGAAACAAAGACAACTGTATTTCCATAGTCGCTCTTCCAAGAAGAGAATAAAAAACAAAGATCCGCAAGATTCTGGTATGCCCCTGGAAATAAAAATGGAATCCAATGGATTTCTTCATTGATTCGTTGAGTGTAAAAGCAATTGAAGGAAGGTCTTCCGTGGTGATGACTGCAATTGAATTAATCTATAGGATTGATATTGTTCTTATTAATTGTTGGGTTTTTTTGGTCTACTCCAGTTTCTTTTTTCCTTCTTCTTTTATTTGCTCCTTAAGGAGCAAAAATGACCGCCCAGAAACTGGTCGTTTGTTAATTATAAAGTCAAATTGGTCGTTTTTTTAATAATTAAAATCGAAAAAAAACATGGCGAACTATCAAAAATTTTTTTGGTCGTTTAGACTGATAATAAACAAAATAATAAATAAATAAATAAATAAATAAATAAATAATGTAATTAATAATAAGAAATAATAATAATAAGAAATAATAAGAATAAATCAATCAATCAATAGTAATGGTAATTAGAATAAGAAGAAATAATCACAATAATAGTAAATAAATAAAGAATAATTATAATAAAGTAATCCTGTTGTCTTCTTTTCGGAAAGGAAAGAGATTGATTGATTTACTAAAAAAGAAAAAAAAACAAAATAAACAAAATCAAAAAAGTAATCAAAAAAAAAAGGAGAAAAAGAAAAAGATCTAATCAAAAAAAATAAAGAAAAAGAAAAAGAAAAAGAAAAAGAAAAAAAAATGTTAATTAATTAGTTCCCAAGCCTCAATCTCTTTAAAACAAAGTTAGAACTTCTTTTTTTCAATAAAAACTTTAAGGATTCAAACCTCATTTTATTCATCCTCCTTTTTTTTCATTGTTTTGTTTTTGATTTATTTTACTTACGATGCTTTTTTTTTTCTTTTAATAGACCAACTGAGGAAAGGATATCAATCAAAGAATAAACAATTCCGAAATCTTTATGGATCAAGAGTTTTCCAAATTTCTATCCGGATATCTTAAACCATCTTCAATCAGTAAGCTTTATTTGTGAAAAAAAAAAACTGATAATATCAGTGATATTACTTTTTTATTATTGAGGAAATCCACGCTAACATTTGGTTTAGGAAGCCAGAAAAATATTTAGTTAGTGAAACACCTAGATATGAATTTGTTGCTACGATCAAAAAATTAGTTCTATTTGATAAAACATCCATTGGTACGCATTTTTTCCAAAACAATTTAAAAAAATGCTTTTTTTCTTTTTCTTTTTTCTTTTTTCTTTTTTCTTTTTCTTTTTTCTTTTTTCTTTTTTTTTCTTTTTTGTTCTTTTTTTTTTCTTTTTTTTCTTTTTTATATCTTAATATATACAATCAAAAAATTAGGTGGCAACCAGTCAAAGAAAACTAAGTAACTTATTGAAGGAATACTTGAAAATGTGATCAATTTCTAATAGTTTCAATTGAAAATGTAATTTTTATTTGTTAAAATTGAATTGAATGCACAGAAAAATGAAAAAAAACTAATAAAAATTAATCATTAATAGCAAAACTCTCAACCAAAAGTTAATAGAATTCTCGATGTAATAATACAACAGAAATTTAAAACCAGCCTAAGTTGTTGTGAGTGATATTTCAATTCTTGCCCATTACTTTTTCATTGCCAGATCACTTATATTATTTGGATTGAACTTTCTTTCTCCCTGTTATTAGTCATTGATAGATTTATAGATTTATAGATTTATAGATTCAACAAATGTGAAACTTGAAGGTTTGTTTTTGATTCTTTCTTCCCATTCATTTTTTCCCTCACTCATTCACTCCCTTTCTGTAGGTTTTTTTGAATGAAGATCAAAGATTAAGACCAAAAACATTTTCTATTTTATTTGATGGCTCATTTATGAATGATAATGATTATTATGGATGTTTTGAGAAATGGAATTACACCAATTTTGTTGAACAAAAACCTTGATGTGAAAGGAATTATTTGAAATGAAGTGCAATAAAATAAAATAAAAGTTTGCAATGATAATAAAACAAAAGAAGAGAATTTCTATAACTCCAACATTTCAATAAAATATCAATCAAAAATAATTTTATCATCAGGATATTCAAAATAAAATCTTATAAAATCTAATCTAACCAAAAAATTATTTTATTTTTATTTTTTCATTTTTCATTTTTTTTTTTCATTTTTCATTTTTTTTTCATTTTTTTTTCTTCTTCAAAAAAGACTTTTGAGATGAAGACGGCTCGCTCATCCTTTTTCTTTTTCTTTTTATTTTGATTTATTATTTTATTATTAAATTTTTCATTGCTTTTATTTTATTTTATTTTATTTTATTTATTTATTTTTTTTTTTTTGAGACACAGAAATGATTTCTTTTTTGTATTATCAAATTCAAATTATGAAATAAAAATCAAAGCCAGCACCAAAAGATATTTGAAAGATCCACAAAAAAGAGGTCACTGAAAAGGTTCATTTCGATTCTTATTCATATTTTTATTCATTTTTTATTCTTATTATTAATTATTAATTACAATTACAATTATTATTTATTAAATCCAATTTATTCTTTATCAAAATTTTTGTTTTTAAAAAAATTATTTATTTCTTTTAAAAGATTGAAACCAAGCGCCTTATACACTTGTTTTGTGGAAATAAGTCGATTTAAAATCTTGAAAAATTGTAATTAAATGATACGATATTGACACTAAGGATATTTTAGCTTACCTTTGGTATGTTTTTTTTTTTTTTTTTTTTTTTTTTTTTTTTTTTTTTTTTTTTTTCCCAAAAAAAAAAATTTTTTTTTTTTTT
>Ga0209960_1003967_pt1 | contig 11913 bp, 16 predicted proteins | sample ThiBiot_500_plan_2_FD_183947 | JGI IMG/M metagenome (GOLD analysis project Ga0209960, IMG submission 183947) | Wastewater bioreactor microbial communities from Cape Town, South Africa - Thiocy_expt_500_plan (SPAdes) | ecosystem: Engineered > Bioreactor > Thiocyanate-remediating >... | reverse complement strand
ATTGTAATAGGATATCAAGATTATGATGCAGGATGTTATCAAACAATATATTGTCCCCAAAATTGTAGCAATCATGGTGATTGCGATTTTAAAACGGGAAAATGTTCATGTAAACCAGGATATCAAGGTTTTGGATGTGAATTACCTGATTTATGTTATCTTGCCCCTTGTAAGAATAATGGAGAATGTACAAGTTTTCAAGATGGATCAATTGAATGTGGTTGCGCATTTCCATTTCATGGTGATCGTTGTGAATTAAGTTCCATTTTTTTTTTTTTTTTTTCCAAAATTAAAAATAATAAAATAAATAAAATAATTAAAAATTAAAATAATGAAATTATAGAATGGGTTCCACCTTCACAAATTACTATTACTCCAGCAATTTCTCCATTATTAGGAACAAATATCACAATTAGTGGTGATAATTTTGAATCTGATTGTACAATTCAATTGAAAGATGATTCTGGAGTCTTTGCAGAATACTCAATTCAAGATGGGAGCGTAGTAAGACAAAGAAAACGACTAACTTCATATGTACTCCAATTACCTGTATATAATCAAACTGGATATGTTCAAATCTTAATTGTCAATCCTATGGGAGGTACTTATACCTTTTCTGGTTTTTATTATTCTTCAGCTTGTCCTTATGAAGGTCTTTTTTCATTTTTTTTTAAAATAGTTTTTTTTAAAATAGTTTTTTATTTATTTTATTTTTATTTTTCAAAAAAAAAAAAAAAAATCAACATTATAGGACAATGGGGTGAAGGTTTAGATTGTAAATCTTGCCCAGATGGAGCAATTTGTCCTGGAGGAAATCGTATTTGGCCTCAAACTGGATGGTAAGTTTTTTTTTTAAAAAAATCAAAAACAATAAAAAAAAAAAAAAAAAAAACTTTCTTAGGTGGGCACCAAATGAACAAACTGTGCCAATAAAATGTACTGAACCTGTTTCTAGATGTCAAGGAGGAAGAGGTAGCCCATGTAGTGAAGGATATCTTGGTTATATGTGCAGTACTTGTGAAACTGGTTACTATAATGCACAAGGAGCATGTCAAAAATGTACAAATGGTTCAATTTTTTTAATTAATTTTTAATTTTCATTGTGTTAATTTTATTTTATTTTTGATGTCTTCTCCCAAAAAAAGAAAGAAAGAAAACAAGTTAACGAGTTAACAATTTTTTATTATTTTATTTTTTTTTAAAAAAAAGCTCTTCTCAGTACGTTAGGTCTTTTAGCACTTGATTTAGTTTTTATCTCGTGTTTAATTATTGCTGTTATTACTGTTCGGGCTTCAGCTATTAGAACAATTGTTGTTGTGATTGCCACCCTTCAAGTTGTTAGAACAACCTTTCAAATTTTACAATCAAGATTACCAGAATCACTTCTCTCTGTAACAACAGTCTTATTAATTACCACTGGAAGAGCGAATGATGTTTTTTTTTTTTCTCTTTTTTCTTTCTTTTTTTTTCATTCTTTTTCAAAAAAAAAAAAATCATTTATAGTTCTCTACAGCTCAATGTTTACTTGGAAGCTCTTATTTAATTTCTTTTTGGGGAACTCTTATCACTATCTTTGTTTCTTTATTATTAGTTTTCATATTAATTGCCTTAAAGTATTTAATTGTGGAACATGCATATCCTCGAGTTAAATTTCAAGTTATGAAATCACTTGGTCTTCCAACTGAAGAGATGATGGATCATGAACTGGAAAATCGTGAACTTGAAGATCGTGGTTCTACATCATTTTCAGATGGTTTTCTTTTACTCTCTTTTTTTTTTTTTTCAATGATTTACTGATTATTACCAATAATAGACTTTGAAAAAAAGAAGAGTTTCGCTGATATATTTCCTAGCACTGAAAATTTAGCAACAAAAAAGAAAAAAGGAACTGAAATTGAACCCATGAGTTGGCTTTCTCTTCTCTCTTATACTAGAAAAAGATTTTTTAGAGCATGTGTTATCATCTTGGTAATTCCTTTTTTTTTTTTTTTTTTTTTCTAGCTAAAAGAAATAATTTTAAAAAAAATAAATAATAGCTTTTTGGATATACAAATGCTGCTATAGTAATTTTTCAAAGTCTTGTTTGTGTGAAACCATTCGATAAAGTAATCCTCTATGCTCAACAAAATCAAGTAACGATTTATTTTTACTTTATGATTATTTTACTTTGATTTTTAGATTTTAATTTTAATTTTAATTTTAATTTTAATTTTTTAATTAAAAAGCAATGTTTTACGGGAGGACATACATCAGCATTTGCTTTCTCGATAATTGTCCTTCTCATATATTTACTGGGATTACCTTCTTGGTTACTCTTTGCTCTTATAAGAAATAGAAGCTCTTTAGACGACCCAACTTTTTCTTATCGTTATGGTTATATTTATTCAGCATTTAAAAAGGAAACCTTTTTTACAGGTGTCTTTTGGATTCTTGTATTATTATTCCAAGGATTGGCTTTTTCAGTTCCTCCTATTCCTTCTTTCATTGTTTCTGTAGTACCATTATTAGCATTTTTAATTCTTCTCATTTGGAAAAAACCTTTCTTAAGGTTTGATTTCATTACTTTAATTTCATTATTATTATTTTTGTCAGTTCACTTAATATTTATTCTCTATAATAATAATTATTAGAGTTTATTTAAATATATTTGCTGGTTTATTGATGATATTTGCTATTGTTGTGAGAATATTCATTTTAACAAATGCATCACCAGATGCTTTCCTTATTGGAGGTTTTTTTTTTCTTACTTTTTTCATGATTCCACCTTAATTTAAATTTTTCTTTTCTTTTCTAGCAATTATATTTTTAGTTCTTGCATTCCTATCTGCACTTGGATTGATTATTTCACCTTTTGCAATTGTTGCTTATGAAAAAACCAAAGCAGAATTGAAAAGAAGAGCTGAACTTAGAAGAATTGAAAGAGAACGACAAGCTGAAGAGAAAGCAAGAATTGAAGCTCAAAAAGCGGAAGAAAAGGCTCGAGCAGAAGAACGAGCAAGACAAAGAGCTGAATATGAGGCAACTGAAAAAGATCAAAAAGGATTTATTGATATGACAAATATTGAAGAAGTTGATAAGAAGACATTAAAGAGATGGAATAAAGAAGGAGGAAGCACATTAAGTATTACTTCACAAGCTTATAAAAATCCAATGTTTGCAGGAGAAGATGATGGAGAAGATCTTGAAGATTTGGATAGTCAAAGAAAGATTTCAGGAAGTTCATTTGAAAGAACTGAAAATACTGAAAATAAGCAGAAAAAGAAAGATAAAAAGAAGAAAGAAGAAAATAGTTCAAAAGAGAATGATAAGAGAACTTCAAAATTAGCATTCATTGATGTTACATCTCTCCCATCACCTGGAGAAAATGAAGATTTGGATAATGAAGGAAAGTCTTCAAGAAGTTCAAGTGAGAAAAGTGAAGTTGAAATTAAACCAAAGAAGAATGAAAAGAAAAAAAAGAATGAAAAAGAACATGAGAGAAGAACTTCAAAATTGGCATTTATTGATGTGACTTCACTTCCACCACCATCAGAAGAGGAAGAAGTTGGAGGTAAGACATATACAATGAATCGTCAAGCTTATTCAAAGACAACTGATAGAAGAAGGAGATTATCTGAAGATTTTGGAACATTAACTAAACAAGAATCATTTGAAAATCCTTTATTTGCTCAAACGCTGAGAAGAAATTGAAATTGAATGTGAATGTCTGATTTTTTTAAAAAAAAAATTAGTTTTGTACTCAAATTATTAATACATTTGTAATTTTATTCTTTCTTTCTTTTTCCATTTTCCTTTTTTTTCTTTTTTTCCATTGTTTTTTTCAATTTAAACATTCTATTTTCTTAATCCAATTGGTGAGAGTAATCCTGACAAAGTTTTAAATGCAAATGAAGTCGTTTTTTCAACCTAATTGGTTTGAATAAGAATAAGTAAAACAAAATTCAAAATTCAAAAAAAAATATAAATAAATAAAAATAAACTTGTTCTGAACTTCTAGCAAGGAAATCCAAATCTTCAACTCTTCGGTCCAAAAATTTAAAAGTATTCACAAAATTTGGAGAAGAATCTTGTAACATAAATAATTCAGTTGAAGCATAAGCACTTCCAAGTGCAGCTCTTTTTAAATACCAATTGATCTATTCAATGTTGTGGTTATGATTTTTTTTTTTTTTTTTTTTTTTTGGAAAAATTATAAAAAACTAAAAAAATCATCATACATCTAAAGAGGTATCACCAGCAAAATACATTAAATCATCAGCTAATGCAGCAAGACATTGTACAGAATCTACAGGTTCTTTACCCATTATAGCTAAAGCCTTAAAAGAATCAATTAGTGAGATAATTAAAAAAAAAAAAAAAAATCAAATTCAAATAAAAAATATCAAAAATTACTTGAGGCCAAGTTTTTATGAAAGGAATTAAGTATCCAATTCGAGTCTTTAAACCAAATCTCACTCTTTCTTTTAATGGTAGAAGAGCTAATTCATCTTTTTGTAATTCCACTGACATTTTTTGATTTCTATCCAAAATAAAATGTTGAACAAATCCAAACTCTTTTTTAGGGAAGAGTCCATGAGACATTGGAGACCAACCAAGAGATTTTGCTCCCTTGAAAAAAAAAAAAAATTATTAAATTCAAAAATTGAATTAAAATGAAGGAAATTACTTGAGCAACTGAATCCATTGACCAACCTTTTTCAAATACAAAAGGAAGGGAAGCCTCAAACAATGCATTCTTCTCTTTCGAATTCAAACTAAATTATTTTAAATTTTATTATTATTCCAAACAATTTTATTTTATTATATTCCATTAGATTTTTCAAATTTGATTCCTCCTTCTTCTCCAAATCACTTGAATTAATCTCAAACATCAATTCCTTCAATCTCATTCCTTTCCCTTAATTAATTCCTTTCACAATAAGTTACAAACTCAATTTTTAAAATTTTTCCAAACATAATGAATTTTAATTAACAAAAAATGATATTTTGAAGAGATTTTAATAAGTAAATATAAATAAAAATTATGAATTGGAACCTTGAATAGCTTCGAAAGAGAGAAGTAGTAGCGGAGGAAAGACTTCGAGTTTGTCGTCTCAAGAAAATCGCCATGTTTTTTTTTCTCGTTGTAATTAACTATAAATTTCAGTAAAAATGAGAAACTTCTAATGGATTTCTTATCAACTCATTATGATGATACTATGAAACGATTCAATTATTCAACTATTCAATAAATGCATTGAACTGATTTGATATCGAATTGATGATTTGATTTCATTTGAATCAATCAAAATAATTTAATCAAGTCAAAAATTCAGGTACAGTATTATTCGAAAGAAATGCAAGAATTTTTTTTTTTTTGGAGAATCAAGATTTTATTTGATGTCAATAAAGAAACTGGGATTGTAATAATGTTCTCATGAAGAAATTCTATTTGATTTCATTCAGTATTTAGATTATTATATTTTTAATTCAATCAATGGAATCAATTTTTTTTTTGCATCTTGAAATACTAAAAAAAAAAAAAATCAAATATAGATTCCAATGTCGAGTTCCAATCGCAAGCTCTATGACCCGTATGGTCCAACCCAATCAAGGGAAATAAGTCAAAATAGAAAACAAATACCTAAAGTATCAATCAGCTTTAAAAGTTTACAAGATTGGACCAAGTAATTTTTTTTTTTGAATTTTTTTCTTTTTTTTTTGAAATTAATTTCAATTTGATTGATTTGAAGTGCAAATTCAACCAAAGAGAAAGAGAAAGAGAAAGAGAAAGAATCAAAAGATGAAACAAGAGATGAAGCAAGCAAAAAGAAACATGAATTAAGGAAATTGTATAAGAAAATTGAATATATTGAGAATGAGTTTCCTGATAACTTGTTTCATCCTTCAAAATGGGAGAAAGGAATCAAATTGAGAGAAAAGTTGGTTTGATTAAAATTTCAACTCCAATTTTTATTTATTTATTTTTTTAAGTAATTTTTTAAAATAATTTTTTAGGATGTTGAATTATTATGAATCTGCAATTATGTTAGATATTAGCTTGGCAGAAAAGCAAGAAATTGAACAAAAAATGTGGAAGAAATTGTTTTATAATTTTATTGAAGAATATAGGAGAAAAGTTAAAGAAGAAGAAGAATCACCAAAAAGAGATAATGAATTTGTTGATACAGATGAAGTGAAAATTTCTCCTCTACAAAATGAATTTATATCCTTTTTGGAATCAAGTTGTATTTTCTATCTTAATTTTATTAACAAACTTCGTGAGACATACCAAATAAGTGATGACATTATTTTAAAAATGAAATTAGCAGGTTTCTTTTCGTATTTTTTCTTCTTAGTTTAATTTGGACCTTTCAAATTGAAAATAAAATAAATAAAAAAAATAGAAAAGTCAGAATTAAGACACCTCCTGAGAGTTTTTAAATGTTGGGAAAATTCAGTTGTTTATCTTGGTGACCTTGGTAAGATTCACTTTTTACTCAATCTACAATTACAAAATCCAAATTTATTTTAGCAAGATATAAAGAAGAACAAAATCCATCAAACCTTAAAGATTGGAGCAAACCTAAATACTATTACATGAAATCTATCCTTTTATCACCAAATAATGGTAAATTCTCTCATTTTTTCCTTATTTCTTCCTTTTTTTCAATAATCTTATTATTAAATATTCAAGGAAAGTCTTATAATCAACTTGGAATTTTATCATCATTTGAAAATAAGACACTTGATTCTATATATTATTATATGAGAAGGTTTTTTTTTAAGTTTTATTGTTTTATTTCTTTTTTATTTTGAAAAAAAAAATGTTAAAAAAAAAAAATGTTCAAAAAAAAAAAAAAAAAAAAAAAAAAGTTTGATGGTAAAATCACCTTTTGTAAATGCAAAACAAAGTTTAGGAGCAATTATAGAAAAAAATCGTCGTCTTTTATTTAATAATCCAAAAGGAAGGAAAAATTCAAAAAAAAATCCAATTGAAAGTTTTCATATTCGCTTTTTATATCTTATTGGAACCTTATTTACAAAAATTAGTCTGGAAACTTTTACTGAACATCACAAACATTTTGAGAAGGAGTTTATAAATTTATTAGAAAAAGGAGAATATGATTTTACTTGGACATTTAAATTAATTACTATGATAATATTTTTGATTCACACTTCAGAAGAAAAGGAAAAATCAGAAGGTAATTTTCTTGAAAAAGGAATCTTTCAGAAAAAAAAAACATAGATTTATTTTATATCTCTAGAAAAAGCTGATCGAGAATTACTGATCCATTCTTTGACATTATTATTTAGTTTTAGTCAAATACTCATTCAAATTTTATCAAGAGAAATCAAACAATTTTTTGAAATTGGAAATCAAAATATTTTTACAACCTTAAAGAATAATGTCCTCCAAACTCCATTAACTTGGCTTCCAACTCTAAAATTATTAATTGATTGGTTATCTTCTCATCAAGAATTATGGAATTTTCTATTTAATGAAACATTATCAATTAAAATTATAGCTACTGATAAAGTTTCTTTCTTTTTTTTCTTTTCAATCATTTCCATTTTCCAAAAAATAAAATAAAATAAAATAAAATAAAAATAAAAATAAAAATAAAAGGTTCGAATGTATTTTTGGAAAGATTTATCGAGATTGCTTAACCAACTTTCTTTAGTATTAATTGCAGAAAAAGATTTAAATGATGAAAAAAATGGTTTCTTATAATTTTCCAAAATAATTTTCTTTTAAATTTTCTAATTTCTGTAGTTTTTCTTTTTAATTTTTTTTTCCTTTTCTTTTCATAGAATCTAAATATTTTTGGGAAGATTTTTATATGATGGGATTCTCTCCATTTAGAAGTCAAACGAAACAATTTTCTTTTACAATTACTGAATTAGAAAGTATGATCTCAAGAACTAGGAATCAAGAAATAGATACTATTAATTCTCAAAATTTTGTTAGAGTAACACACATTCTTCAAACAATGGAAGAAATGATTTCTAATTCTGTAACTTTTATTTACATTTTTTTTCTTTTCTTTTTTTTAAAAAAATTAGGAAAAGAGAAATTTACAAAATCATAAATAGTCATTTTCATATTTAACATTTAATGATCAGTTCATTCCCTCAATGTCAACTAACAAGGATGAAACGGAAAGCTTTCTCTCTGAATCAATTGTTTCTTTTTTCTTTCCTTTCTTTTCAGTTTTTTTTTTTTTTTTTTTTTTTTTTTTTTTGAAGAAAATTAATGATTCTTCATTCAGAGTTTGGATCTTGAAAGTGATGACGATGAACCTGAGGAGGAAAAACAACAAATGAATCAACTAAAAACTATTCTTCAGAATGTTAGTCTTGAAGAAGATCCAAAGATTCAAGAATTGAAAGTTCTTTTTTTTTTAAAAAAAAATACAAATAAGAAAAAAATCTTCAACGCTAACAAATATAAAATAAAGAAACGAAAACAAGAATTACAACATAAAATTGATCACAATGATTTACCGGAAGAACTCTTTTCAAAAGAACCAAAACAGTTTATTTATTTATTTAAAACAAAACTTTTAATTATCTAAATAAGAACTTTTATCTTCAAGTTCTCTTGAGTTACTCCCAGGTTATACTTATATCATTCCAGATACAAATTTCTTAATTTCGAGTTTAGAACTCATCCAAGCATTAATTTCTTCTCAATTATTTATGGTTATTATCCCCCTTGTTGGTTAGATTTTTTTTTGTTTTGTTTTTTTTTTTCTCCTGAAAGAGTATAATTAGTTGTTAATGAGCTTGATGGATTAAAGAAAGGAACAGTAAGAACAAAAGAACCTGCTATTGCGGCTCTTAAATTCCTTGAAAATGAATTTTCACAGAAAAACCTTAATTTAAGAGTTCAAACAAGAAAAGTATTTTTTTTTTTTTTTTTCCAACATCATATAATGTTTCTGACAAAAAAAAACAGGGAAGTTATCTTCGAGATCTTACATTTCGTTCCGAAGAGGTTTTTTACTTTTTTTTCTAAAAAATATCCTTTTAACAATCAATTTTTTTAAAAAAAAATAGAATTTTTTCGGTCAAACAAATTTTGTTCAAAATAATGATGATTTAATCCTCTCTTCATGTATTTTTCACCTAGGAAGACCCAAAAAAAGTTTTTTTTTTCTCTTTCTCTTCACTTTGTTCTGAAATCAATTTTTATAAAATTTACCAACTTTTGTCTTATTTTCAATTTTTAACAAAATCTTTTAGGTTCATCTCCATTGGCTAGTCCAGTTGTTTTATTTACAGATGATAAAAATTTAAAAGTTAAAGCACTCGCACAAAATGTTCCAGTTGCAGATACAATTGAAATTGAAAAGGCATTACAAAAGTTAGTTCAATAAATAAATAAATAAATAAATTTTTTCACGATATATTTCAACTTTTTTTCATTATCAGCTTTGGGTTGATTTCATGAAACATTGAATCATGTTATTTTCTAAATTCCTCTTGAGTTGATGAAATGAAACTCCACAAGGACCAGCTACTAAATTTAACAAAACAGGATCCCTCTTTAATTGAAGTTCATCCTTTGTTTTTTTAAAAAGATTAGCAATTGAATTTTTTTTTTTAGAAAAAAAGAAAGAAAAAAAAAAAACAACCGAGAAAGAATGTTCAGGAAGGAAGTAGGCGAGTTCACCTGAAGAATAAGTCAAAATTTCAGAGTTTGTTCCCACCAATATTAATAAGAAATCCAAAAAAAGATTAAGAATATCATTGTTAGATTTCTGAATTTTTTTTTTTTCTGTCAGGTAAAAAATTAAAGAATCAAAAAGTAAAAATTAAAGATTACCAAGAGTTTTTGAATTTTCGGCCAAATAGAAAACCAGACATATAGCTCAGCAGAACTATTATTGCAAAATTGAATTGTTTTTTCTTTCTTTTCTTTCTTTTCTTTTTTTTCTTTCTTTTCTTTTTCATTGTCTTTTTCTTTTTCTTTTTCTTCATTTTCATTTTCTTTTTCATTTTCTTTTTCATTTTCATTTTCATTTTCACTTTCTTTTTCTTTTTCTTTTTCTTTTTTTTCTTTTCCTTCTTTTTCTTTTCCTTCTATTTTTTGGTGATTTTGATGTAAAGAACAGGCTATGGTCCATGCATGAAGAAGAAGGAAAGTTTGAATTGGCTCTTTTTCCAAGTCTCTTTCAATTTTTTCGATCTATTATGATTGTTATCATTATTTTTTATCTTATTATTAATATTAACAATAAACGCAAATGAAAAAAGAAAAATGAAAAAAATACAATTGCTGAAGGATTTGATACAATTTGTTTAAAAACTTTTTCACCACTTTCGAGTTGAACAATTCCAAAAAGTAACCAAAGTAAGGCCTAAGGTAAAAATAATCAAAATCAATTATTGAATGGATAGAAAATTTTACATCATTTTCTAGTGGAAGGCTAGTTAACTTTGCATTTCCTTGAATAATAGCAATCGTGCCATATGCCATCCATTTTTTCTCAATAAAACTATTAGTTTTTTGGGAAAGATTTTCAAGGAACACTTGAAGAACGTCATTCACTTTTTCATTATCCCAAATGACAGACCTGAGTGCCTTATTTTCCTTTTTATTATTTTTATTTTGAGATTGGAAACTTTTCTTCTTTTTTTTTTCCAACAAAAAGAAAAGAAAAAGAAAAGAAAAATAATTAAATTAAACTTCATTGCTGGCTTTTTTTTTCTCTTTTGAAGGTAGTAGAGATAAACATTGGGGAGGAATCTTATCTTCAGAGGTAACAATATCCAGAATTATATTTGGATTTTGATGACTTAATTTAATATATGTGAGAGATAACACCTTGAAATATTAATTTTAATTTTAATTTGAACAAAAAGACTTTTTAATTATTTGAATGGAGGAAAAAAAAAAAAAAAATTAACCTTGACTAGATTTGAAAGTGTGTCTTTTATTTCCTTGGAATTTGGAGCCATCAATTTTTGGACTTTGAAGTGTTTTGATATTAACCTTTGAATAAATAGAAAGAATTTGAATTTAGTGCTTTGGTTTGAATTTAAATTGGACAGTCGAAGTAAACACTCGAGGTCCATCTGATAAGATTCAAGTGCTTTTTCAATTATTTCCTCAACTTGCTTAAAAAAAGTCTAATTTATTTGAATTTAGAAGAGAGAATAAAGTTGAAATGTTGAATAAACAATTTACCAATTCTCCTTCCATTGTTGTAATATAAGAGAAAGTTGATAAGATCGCAGAAATGTCACATCCTTTACAGTCAGCTCTTTCAATCATTTTCAAAATTGAATCAGAAAAAGTTTCAAAAGCTTCTTTAATTTCATGATGGAATTTAAAGTTATTTTTAAAACAAATTGAGACCAATTCCTCCAAATTTCTTGTCTATTTTTTGAAGCAATGTTAATAATTTTAAAGAATGAAAAAAAAAAAAAAAAAAAACGAACACAAGGGAGAAAAAACCCCTTCTCTGATTTCTGTTTTGTATAAGAGGAAAATTCTTGAGCAAAATCTTTAATTGGAGCTTGAATCAACTCTTCAAAAACTTTGGCTTCACTATCCAAGTGTTGTTCAGAAAGATATTTCTTATTTTGATGAAACCTAATTTATTTTATTTTATTTCTTTATTTATTTTCCTACTTACTCGCAAAAATAAAATATAAAATCAAACAATTGGAAGATTGTAGCCAGTGGATATCCTTCTGTGGTATCCTTTTGCAGTGTCTTCCTTGTTGATTTTCCTGGGAAAGCCAATGTTGAAAATTTTTTTGGTAAAGTTGTATCTTTTTCTGAAGCTCCATCTTTTTTTAAAGTTGCAGTTTTTTGTCCATCTCCTGGTAAAGTTCCATTTTTTTTTAAAGTTCCATCTCTTTGTTCTGCTTGGTCTGTTGATTGAACACCATTTAATTTCTAGATTGAGATAAAAATAG
>Ga0209960_1003966_pt1 | contig 11916 bp, 8 predicted proteins | sample ThiBiot_500_plan_2_FD_183947 | JGI IMG/M metagenome (GOLD analysis project Ga0209960, IMG submission 183947) | Wastewater bioreactor microbial communities from Cape Town, South Africa - Thiocy_expt_500_plan (SPAdes) | ecosystem: Engineered > Bioreactor > Thiocyanate-remediating >... | reverse complement strand
CAAAAGAAATCTTTTTTTACCTTTAATTTCTCAAAATATTCCTTTTTTAAAGTTTCAGTTAATTTTTGACAACTTGTTTTCACAATATTTGAAAATTGCGGAACTCTGCTTTTTTGAACAACTTTTGGTGCTGGTGCTCTTTCAATCATTAATCCAAAATCTTCAGACATAATTTCTTCAACTCCTATTTTACCTAGAACTGGAGCTTTGACAAGAAGTTCATTTGAAACTAATCTTGGAAGAACTTTTGATGGCGGTGGAGGTGGGGGAGTTGGTTTAATTACTTCTACATGTTCTACCTTAGGTGTCCTAATTATAAAATATCATTTAATTTTTTTATTTTTTATTTTTTATTTTTTTATAAAAAAAAATTGAATCAAAGCAAACTTTTTAATTTGTTGAATTAAATCACTTAAATTCTTCTTTACAACTGGTTTTTTATTCAAAGCAACTCTTTCCTCTATTTTTTTTTCAAACAAAGAAAAGAAAAAGAAATGATATTTAGAATTTTTTTTTTAAAAAAAATAAGACAATCAAATAGCTAAAAACCTCTTAAAAGTCTCTCAGTTTCTTTCTGTAACTCGAATTTTCTTTTTTCCATTTGCTTTATCCTCTTAGCATCCTAAAAATATTATTGTATTTAATATCTTCTTTCTTTGTGTTCTTCAATAACAAAATAATAAGAATGGAAAAAACCTTAGAAGATGGGTGAGAAGATTCATCTTCTGAAGAAGAAGAAGGACTTGATTCAGAGCTAGATTCAGAACTTGAGCTTGAACTAGAACCAGAGCTTTCCTTCTTACTTACATTTGAACGACTAGGTTCCTTAGGACTCAATTTCTTAAGTTGTTCTTCTTCTTTCACAACTTCTTTGACTACTTCCTCTTCCTCTTCGGATGATGAAGAGACACCAAGAAGAGTTCTAACCTTTTTCTGATTCTTCTTCTTATTCTCTATCCTTTGAAATGGAAGACTGTCTTCATCTGATAGATCTGACATTCTGTATTGGAAGTGTAGTATATTGTTATTATGAGAAGGAGAAGGAAGCAAAAAAAGCAATTCAATTATTGAGAAAAAATAATAAAAAATAACGGTTTTTGCCATTTTATTCCCATTTTTGGGCAAAAATCAATCCAAAAAATTCAAAAAAAACTTTTCATAATCCAATCACTAAAATGTTAAAGATCTCAACTCTTTGATTGATAGATATTTTCTTTCATTATAATCAAACCTTGGAAAGTTAATTCGAGAATTAGTTTGTTTTGTTCGAGGGGTATGATTTCAATGATCCATTGATTATTTATCTAAGTTGATTTATGAAACCAATGTTTTGAGAGTGAGTGATTGAGAAGTTGATATTCTATCTTTAAATTTAACTTCTCCTACGATTGAAGAAGTCCATCAAATGATTCACTAAGTCAATAATTTTGAATATGTTCATTTATTTTTTATCCTCAACAAATAAAGTTGTTTGTCAAAATTGATCATCCCCTTTCTTTTAAATATCTACAAGCACCAAAAAAAAAATTTGATGTTATAATTTAGGGAATGTTTGAAGAATTAAGAATGGTGTTGGTCTTGATTGTGGATCTTCTTTCCAACAATGTTGCATTATTTCTTTAAAAAATTGAAGAGATTCATCCATTTCTCCAATTTCTAATCTTTTTCCTGTCCTATATATATCATTGTATTTATTTATTTATTTAGATTTATGTTTATCTTTTCTTTTTTCTTTTTTCTTTTTGTGGATAAAATAGAAGAAATAAAAGAAACCTAATGGAGAATTCAATTTCTTCCAAAGTAGAATCATTCCAAGGAATTTGTCTATGAATAATTTCCCAAATAATCACTCCAAAAGAAAAAATATCTGCTTTTTGATAACCTTTCAAATCAAGTGTTGTTTTGAGTCGCATTGAATTGAAAACTTCTGGTGGTGTATATTGCGGTGATAATCCTAATGAATTTCAATTATTTCCGGAATCATGTTACTCATGAAAAATAAATAAATAAATAAATAAATAAATAAGTAAGTAAAAGAAAACCAGAAGAGGCAATATTAATATTTTGATTTGTTACAGCCAATCCAAAATCACAAATTACTGCTCGAATATCTTCTGCTTCATTTGTTTGTCCTCTTTCAATCAAAATCTATTTCATTTTTGACATTATTTGTTGATTTATTTATTTAACAAAATCAATAAATAAAGACGAATGAAAAAAAAAGAAAAAAGAAAAAAAAAAAAAGTATACATTTTTAGATTTCAAATCACGATGAGCAATTCCAATTTGATGAATTTTTTCAATTCCTTTGATAATACAAAGACATAATTCAATCATTCTTCTTTCTTCAATTTCTAAATTAATATTTATTTATTCGAAATTTTATTTATTGTTATTGGTTTATAAAAATTAAATATCAAAGAAAGAAATAAAGAAATTGAACCTTCATTTTGATCATGTAAAAGTGAAAATAAATCTCTTTCATAAAGTTTTGTTAAAATACATTTTGGTTCTTCACAATATCCAATTAATTGAACAACATTGGGTTGAAATGATAATGACCTGATGATTAATCAAATAAAGTTAGAATGAAAAAAGAGAAAAGAAAAAAGAAAAAAGAAATATACCAAGTAATTGAAATCTCATTCAAAAAATCTTGATTCATTTTTTCATTATTTTCTAAAACTATTATAAAACAAAAAGAAAAGATGAAAGAAAAATTTGAGGGTCAAAAAATTAAATAAAAGAAAAGAAAAGAAAAAGATACAATTTAAAGTTTTGACAACAGCAAATTCAGTTTTGAACATATCTTTTGTTTCTTCATTTAAAATACAACAAATTGATAAATTTCCTGATCCCCCTTTTCCCATTTCTTTTTCAATTCGAAAATCTAATCCAAAATTTAACTTCAAAAATACTGGGAAAGTTTCAAATCCTTTGATTTTTTTTTTTTTTTTTTTTTTTTTCCATTATATTAAATTAAGAAATGAGAAATACCAATTTGAGTGTTTAACAATGTTGCTTGATCAGGTGCATTAATTGATTTATGGCTTGCATTTGAAACTAGTATGGTAATTTATTATAAATTGTTTGGGAAAGTAAATAAAAAAATTGAAAGGGAAAGAAAGAAACCTAGTCTTGAAGTGAATCTATCACGGTGACTCAATTCAGAAAAGTGACTATTCCTTTTCTCCTATCAAAAATTCAGATATTCATTCAAAAAAGAAGAAGAAGAAATAAGAAAGAATGAAAGAAAAAAAAGAACCATTTCAATTTCAATTATTTTTGCCACTCGTTTCTTTTTTTGTCTTTTGATGAAAAAGAAAACTAGAATTGCCAATAAAATAAGGAATAAAAATCCAAATGTCAATCCAACTCCAAGTCCAACTATTTAAATTTAGTTTATTTGCTTTGATAAAATTTTTTAAATTTACCTTGATTCTGAGTTTGTTTTTGTGTTTCTGCGATTTTGTATTTCAAAAAAAAGAAAAGGAAATAAGTTAGAAGAAAACGAAGAAAAGAAAAGAAAATGAAAATTAAGAAGTTGGAATAATAAAGAAAAATGAAAATGAAAAGAAAAGAAAAGAGATACGAGAACAAATGGCATTATTTGAAATAAATCCATCAGGACATTGATCAACACATTCTCCTCCATATAAAAAATATCCTGATGCACATGTCATACATTTTGTTGCTAAAAAATATTTGTTATGAACAAAGAATAAAAAACTAAAAAAAAGAAAGTCTTACAAGAAGTACAAGTTAAACAAGTAGATGGGCAAGAATGACAAATAAATAATGATGAATCAGGATAAAAACCAATTGAACATTGATCACTACATCTTCCATCTTCAAAATACAAAGAGGGATTGCAACTTAAACAATCATTTTCTCCTTCTCCCGAACAAGTAACACAACTTGAATGACATTCTATTATTTTATTTTGATTTTTATGCTATTTTTGATATTTTAATATTATTATTGAAAAAGGCTACTTTGACAAGAATTAGTTTGGTTAACAATAAAATAATTAGAAGGACAAGAATCAACACAAGTTTCATTTAATAATACTTTTGGTTGAAAACATGATAAACAATTATTTGGTAATGGTCCATAACATGTTGAACAATTCGAATTACATCCTATTTAGTCATTCATTTAATTGATTTAATTTCAAGATCAATTTTAAATAGAAAAAAAAAAAAAAAAAAAAGAAAAACCATAACATGTGCCATTTTCAGGATAACCACTCAAAGAACATTGATCATTTGAAATACAAGCGGCATCATTCATTAAAAATGATTCCACACAATTCAAACATTGAGTACTTTCATTGTCACATCCAAAACATGGGAAAGTGCACACTGTTTTTCATTTATTTCGTCATTTATGATTGAAAAATCTGAAGCAAACATAAAGAAAACGAAACCTTGACACTGAGAACCAGAAATGAAATAACCAAAAGGACAATCATCCAAACATTCTCCATTAAATAAATATTTTGAATTTGGACATGTCACACAATTTGTTGTTAATGGTCCATTGCATTTTGAACATGATGGATTGCAGGCTATTTTTAATATATTTTTATTATCATTCTTAAATTTAAAAACAAGAAATGAAGAATAAAGCAAAAGATAAAAGAGAGAAAAGAAGAAAAAGGAAGATTACGAAGACAGAAAGTATCATCTTTATAACCAAAATTAGAACATTCTAAAGTGGAAATACAAGATGTTGAATTCAATAATAATGGAAAATTGCATGATAAACATTCATTTTCATTCACTCCAAAACATTCCAAACATTTATTATTACACGCTATTTATTTTATATTAGATTGTTTTAATTTGTTTTTATTCAAATAAATTAAGAATAAATAAAAGCTTACATTGACAAATATTTGAAGTAGAATTTGAATAATAACCAGTTGGACAATGATTTAAACATTCTCCATTCAATAAAAATGTTCCATTTGAACATGAAATACATTGATTTTCATTTGGTCCATAACATCTTAAACAGCTTGGATCACATTCTTGATTTATTCATTCATTTATTCATTCATTTATTAAGAAAAAGAAAAGAAATACTTTGACAATTTCTATTTGAATCAATAAAACCATTTTGATTACATTGAGATTCAGAAATACAAGTTGTTCCATTTTTAATAGTTGGTGAAATACAACTCAAACATTCTCCATTTTCTGGTCCAAAACAGCTTGAACATGGATATTCACATCCTAAAATTTATTATTTGCCAATAAAAAAAGAATTGCAACAAAAATAAAGCAAAATAGAAAATAGAAAAAAAAAAAAAAAAAAAAAAAAGAAAAAAAAAAAAAAAAAAAAAAAAAAAAAAAAAATGAAGTAAAAAAAAACCTTGACAAATATGATTTGTATCAGGATAATTACCATTTGAACAATTTGATAAACATGAACTTGATTCCAATACTTTTCCATTTGGACATGAAAGACATTGATTATCATCTCCTCCATAACATGTTACACAACTTTCTGGACATTCTATTTTTTTTTTTTTTTTTTCAAAAAAAAAAACACAAACAAATAAATTAAATAAAATGTGATTATGGTTCAGAATAAAAAAGAATTAAAAAACTATACGAGTACAACCAGATGGACCATTGTAAGTTCCATCTTCACAATTTGAAGAGCATGTGTTATTATATGTTTGTAATATATATCCTGATTTGCATCTAAATGGAAATCCATAAAAATTAAAATTGAAAGAAAAGAAATAATAAAGGTTCTAAGAAAAGAAAAGAAAAGATTAGAAAAAGGTACGAAGTACAATAAGTTGAATTGAATTCACAAGTTTCACAAGTTCCAAAACATTTGATACACATTGTATTTTCCATAACATAACCATCAGAACAAATGGAACAATAATCATTTGAATTCTGAGGTGTTGTATAACCTGTAATGCATGAACATGAACCATTTCCATTTGGTCCATCGGAACAAATTCCATGATTATTACAATCGTTACATTTTAAACAATTTCCACTACCATTTGGATAATATCCATTTGTACATTCATTACATCTTGAACCTCCCCATCCAGTATTACATGAACATTGATTTGGTGCAATACAATTTCCATGGACACATGCTGGTTCACAAACAGGTTCTACATTTTCAAAATTTCAATGAAAAAAAAAAAAATGAAGAAGAAAAAAAATAAATTAAAAAAATACAAAAAGAAATATAATAAATATCTTACGATCGCAACTTAAACCAGTATAACCAGTACTACATGTTTTAAATTGAATTGAAGTTCCTAATATAATAATTATATTGAATACAAACTAGTTGAGCAATAAAAAAATGCTCATACCAACAGTTTCATAAGTTTCAGCACCACCTGTTGGATTATTTTTTCCTGCATAAATATAGAAGGTATAAGTTGTTGCAGGTGATAATGAATTCCAAGTTGTTGATGTTGCTGAGTATTTTGTTGTTGTTGAAGAAGTAATTATTTTATAATAAACACCAGATCCTGCACTTGCTGCCCATGAAATACTCACTGATGTTGATGTTTTTTGAATTAATTGAAGATTTGTTGGTGGGAATGGTACTATTTATTGTTTCGAGATTGATTTGATATTGAAAAATAAAATTTCAATTTGGATTAATAGAAAGATAACAAAAAGAATGAAAAGAGAAAGAAATACGAAAACTTGGGCCATAAGTACAATAATAATATTTTGTGTTCCCCCCAAAATCACCATCGGGTAGAGTGCCAGAAACTCCATTTCCATTATTGTCGTCTTCATCATCCCAACTTTGATGAAAAAAGAAATCAGAGAACAAAAATAAAAGCTTAGAAAAAATTTACTAGACCCATCCAGTTTGAACAGAATTTCTTCCATTGATAACTTGACAAGAACCACCTTTTTGAAACAACATGAAAGTATCAGGTAATTGAGTTCGAATTGGGTCAAATGAAATTGAAGTTGATGGAATTCCACTTCTACAACAAAAATACCATGCAAAGACTGAGTTGCGACCTGAAAGGTCTATTACCTTGGGTAAGCTATTTCGACCATCAGCGGGTCCAGAATAATTGTTGTCGTTTTCATCGTCCTGATTTCGGATTCCTTCACTAAAACCAGAGGGACACGAAGGAGCTAATTTTAAAGGAAAGAAATAATTTTAAGAATTAAGAAAAATTTTTTTCAAAAGAAAGGAATACAATTTTGTCCGTTTTGAGGGAAACAATAACTTCCAAGAGGTATTGAATCAACATTTCCTGTGCAAAAGTATTGCTCAATACTTTTATCATAATTTCCTCTTGGGATTACACCAGACCATAAATTTCCATTATTGTCATCTTCATCATCCCAAATAAACTTATCTGTTATCCAAGAACCACATGAACTTGAACCGTTATTTGCAGAAGGAAGTGACATCCAAAAAGCAGCTACACTCTGGGTTAACACCAAGAGGAGTAACAAAAGTGCAACGGCTCGCATTTGTCCCTTTTCACTTTATTTTACTTTTCTACCTTTTACTTATTTTTTTCCAATAAAAAGGTGGAAAAGTGACTCAAAATCAATGACTCAGGTTTTTTTATTTATTTTTGCTTGACTGCAAGAAACATCAACTCATCCATTTGGCTTATTTCTCTCAAAATTAATGGAAAAAGTTCAAATTCTCAATAAAAACATTGGTTGGTTGTTTATGATTTTTTAGAGGCGCAATAGAATCTTCAAAACAAATTTGTTCAAGAGAATTTCATATTTATTAACTGTTACACAAAAATTTTGATTGGTTTTACAAATATTATTCTATTTTGTCAATCACTCAAGATTTGATCCTTTTAAAACAAAAAAGAAAAGAAAGAAAAAATTACATTGGAATTAATTAATTGTTTTTGAGACTCCGAAGTAAATGAATTGTAGCTGTTTTGAAGTCATCTGTTCTAATAAAAAGAGTGGCTAAGCGAGAAGCTCTCAAACAAAGAATCATTTGAATTTCCATTGGAAAAGGTGAACAAAATTTTAAAAATTGAATTCGAGGATCAGAAGAAGGAACATCATCTTTAAATTTTAACATTCCTTCATTTAAGAGGATAACCATTGATAAAATCTTTGAAGCTTTAGCATCTAGGAAAAAAAAAGAAAAGAAAAAATTTCAGGAACAGAAAAAAAAAGTAAATTCTTGCAGATAAATAAAAATCTTACCAAGAATATTTGCTTCAAATTGAAAATCTGAAATCGCATTTTGAGGAGCAAGTGAATAAAAATGTAAGGCATTGACAATCGAATCCAATTTGGCCACACTGGATCTTACATTTTCCAATTTAATGATCTCTTTTTGAGTCAATTCAATACACTTTTGAACATTGTCAGGATCTAATCTTCGTTTTCGAGAAGAAGCAATAATTAACTTCACCAATTCATCTTGCCTTTGTTGACAACAAATTTGAAGGGGAGTAATACCTTCATTATTAGGAATTTGAGAGTCAAGACGATGATCAATTAAAAATCGAGCTAAACGTTCGTTGCGAAAACATGCGAGGAAAAAGACTGTCTCTCCCTTTTCATTGACTCTATGGTAATTAATTTTGTTCTCTTTGACCAATTCATTAATAATTTCTTGAGAATTTTTTTGACAAGCCAAACTAAATGGATCTATTCCTTTTGTTGTTTCTTGAGTCACTAAAATTTCCTTAATCCTGGGATCTTGACTCAGTAAGAATTTGACTATCTCTATTTTATTCCAATGAATTGCAGCATGGAGAGCATTTTCTCCAGTTTTAATTTGTATTAACATGTTTGCACCTCGCTCAATCAATTTTTTGGCGAGTTCAAGATATCCATAATAGCATGAAATCCAAAAGGGTGTCTTATCCTCATTTGTAGCTACGTTAATATCAACTTTTCCATCCTTTAGGAGAAGTTCCACGGTCTCCATATCCCCATTTGAACAAGCAAGATAAAAGATCGTCTCTCCATTAGAATTTCGTTTATTAACGTCAACTTGGGGAAGTGTCAGTAGTAATTCAATAATGTTAACATGACGATTAACACATGCATTAAAAATAGGGGTTTCATTGGAATTATTTTCAGAAAAAGGATCAAATCTTGAGTCATTTAACAATAGTTTGACAATATCAATGTTCTTTTGACGACAAGCACTATGAAGTGGAGAATTACCTCCACCATCTTTGAGTGAAACATTAATTCGGGGATGATTGATCATATATTGGACTATATAAAAAAATCCTTTTGAAGAGACTAAATTTAAAGGTGTCATGTCTCGATGGACATTGTTAAAATTGATATCAACTTCAGGAATATCTAATAAGAGTTTAATGACATCAAATGAACCAAATGAACAAGCAAAAAAAAATCCAGTTTGTCTTAAAGCATTTTTCTCATTAATATCTAATCGAGGATCTTTTAATAATAATTTAACAATTTCTAAATTGTTTTTCTGGCAAGCTGCATGGAAGGGAACAAATCCAAAAAGTGATTTAAAAGGTTCAACATTTGGATTATCTAAAAGAGTTTGAACAACTTGAATATTATTCTCTGCACAAGAGATATAGAATGGAGTCATTCCATAATTATTCCTTTGAATATAATCAATTGATTTTGTGTTTAATAATAAATTAACGATATCTAGATTTCCTTTTTTACAAGCAATAAAAAATCCAGTATTTCCTTCAAAATTTCTCTTGTTCAAATCAATTCGTTTATCTTTGAGTAAGAACTCCACTAATTCAAGATCATCATGACCACAAGCAAAATGAAGAAGTGTTCTTCCATGACAAAGTGCTTCTTGAAAATCTGTTCTCTTATCCATGACTAATAATTTAACAATTTTTACATGTTCATTCTCACATGCAATAAAAAGTGGTGTGAATTCAGTTGAATTTTGAAGGTTTAAATTTGTTTGAGGTTGTTCAAGAAGGATTGATGTAATATCAATCAAATTCTTTTCACATGCTCGATATAATGCAGTTTCTTTAATCCAAGGGACTTGAAAATTCACATCAATAGCTTGATTTAGAATCAAATATTTCACAAGAGAAACATCATTTGAAGCACAAGCAATAAAGAACATCTCATTGACCTTTAATTTTTTTCGAAACTCATTGATCTCTTCAATTTGTATCTCATTGGAATCATTTGCTCTTTTAGAACAATATAAAACAAAGTTTCCTAACTCTACTTGTCTTTCCTTCAATTGCTCTTTCCTCTCTTGAAGAAATAACATCACCATCTCAATTTGAAGTTTGAAACAACAGTACTCAAAATTCAATTCTCCAGATCCCAACTTCATTCGTTTATCCTTCAACATCACTCGAACAAGTTCTATTTTCTTTTCATGGCAAGCAACATCTAATACTGTTTTTCCAAGAGTATCTCTCTCATTTAGAACTTCGATTGAGATATATCCTTTCTCAAATACACAATTTAATATATCCAAAGCTTCATATTTACAAATGTGATACAAATGATTCTTTGATATTTTCTTCTCTGGTCTTGCTTCAATAAGTTTAATAAACTCTTCAAGATTTGATGTTCGTATACTTGATTCAATCAAGTAATCATCTCTAAAATATCTATACATTTTGTAGCAGAATATATGTCCAAGTTATATTTTAGAGGAAGATAATGTTTTGGATTGAAGTTTGACTTTTGTTGAAATTTCACTTTTCCACTTTTTAAATAATTGTGATTTATAAAAAAGGTTGATAAGTGATCCTGGAAATTTTACAGTTTTTTGTTGAGTTTTGTTGTTTTTTGAAAATCTCTTTGAATTTCTTGAATTTAAACTTGAATTATCTCTTGAAATAGCTTCTTTGAGGTATCTATTAGAACAATGAATAATTTGAAATGAATCTCGAAAATATTTTATTTATTGAGCTTTTTTATTTTATTTTCTGTTATTTTAATCTTTGTTGACTTGAAAGTCAATAATTGAATTTGAATTTGAATTGTTGAATTTTTCAATAGTTTTAACTATCATTTATTCAAATTATGAAAAGTTTAAACTTTATAATGATTTATTGTGAAGTCTTTTTGTGAAGGCTTTTTTATTATTATTTTAACAGTTTTTGAATGGTTTTCTTTTGTAGTTGTCCAATTTTTGGGTGAATCAGAAAAAAAAAAATTTGAATCACAGTCACCAAAATTTGACTGTTGTTGAATCAAATTGAATCCATCAAAACTTTAAAATAAAAAAGAAACAATTCATATCTATCATTCTATTGAAACATTATTTCACTTCAATCTTGATATTTCTTTATCATTCTCTTTCCTATTCATATTCGCTTCTTTTTGTGTCTTTTCCATTTGATCTTGTTTTCCTTTTTGTTTTTCTTTCACTTCTTTGTCTATTTCTTTGTCTATTTGATCTTGATTAGTTTTTTCTATAATTTCTTTCTCTTTCTCTAATGATGTCTTCATAATTTCTTGAAAGAATTTCATAAAAACTTGACTTCCTGCTAATAAATTTTTAACTCGAATTCGTTCATTTGGTAAATGAGCACTATCAGAACTTTGACCAAGAGGAATATGAATTGCGGGAGCATCAAATCTCTTTTAATTCAATTTATTTATTTATTTAATTATTGATTACTTGGTAATTTAAAAAAATTTTTTTTAAAAAAAAAAGAATAAACCTTTTCAAGGAGTCTTGTTACAGGAATTGTTCCACCTTCTCGAATATAAAATGGTTTTTCTCCCCAAACTTTTTCTATTGCTTTTTCTGCAGCTTTATAATATCTATTTTTTCGATCACCTAACCACCAATCAGCCATTTCTATACATTCTACCTATATTAATTAATTAATTTAATTAATGATATGGATTGTTTCTTTCTGTTTTTAGAAAGGATAGAAGAAAAAAAAAGTACTTTTAATATATTACATGTATTTCTCCA
>Ga0209960_1003965_pt1 | contig 11925 bp, 11 predicted proteins | sample ThiBiot_500_plan_2_FD_183947 | JGI IMG/M metagenome (GOLD analysis project Ga0209960, IMG submission 183947) | Wastewater bioreactor microbial communities from Cape Town, South Africa - Thiocy_expt_500_plan (SPAdes) | ecosystem: Engineered > Bioreactor > Thiocyanate-remediating >... | reverse complement strand
TTTTTTTTTTCCTTTTTTTTTTTTTTTTTTTTTTTTTTAAAAAAAAAAAAAAAAGAACGAACAAAAAGAAATAAATATAAATAAGAAACAATTTTTTTTCTTTTTCTTCTTTGTATTTTTCATTTCATTTTCATTTTCATTTTCTAAACCAATTTCTTTAGAATGACAAACCAAGGTTATACTTACAACCAACCCTTTCAGTCCAATTTTTTTTCTTCAACCCAGCAAAGTAACTTCTCTCCAAATCACATTCCAAATATTGATCCATTACCAAAAATCCCTCAAGCAAACTTCCCTCTTCTTCCAAGAGCAAATGGAATCTTTATGGAGGTATCCTTAATTTGAATTCTATTTCTTCTTTCTTTTCGTGATTTCATTTCATTTCTTTTTATTCTTTTCACCATTTAAAACAAAATCAATAGGAAAAATCTCCATTTGATTCCCAACACCAACACCAACACCAACAACAGCAACAACCACCTTTTACTTTTGAGAATGAACAAATTCATCAAATAGTGAATGGAATCCCAGCACATTTTTCTTCTCAACATATGCGCCTTTATAAAACGAATGAAGGATTTATTCAACCTCAAAGTGTTTACAATCAAAGTTCTCCTTCAAATGCAAATTTAAAAAAACGTCCTCAGTTTGAAAGAGTAGAGAAACCTGCTCCAAAAAAAAGAAGACATGGTTTAAAATCAAGAAATCTCCCTAAAGATAAAAGTGTTGTATTAAAGAAATGGTTGAGTGAAAATACAAATCATCCATATCCAACTGAACAAGAAAAAGAATATTTTTCAAAAACTTTATCAATGACTCTTTCTCAAGTAAGCTTTATTTCTTTTTGTCTTTCCTTCCCTAATTTTTCTATCTTTTCTTCCCTTCTTTACTCGATCATAAAAATTTTAATTATAGATTAATAATTGGTTTATTAATGCTCGAAGAAGAATCTTGATTGATGGGCAACTTATTGAGACTGGTGAAATTTACCTTCTTTTTTTTTTTTTTCTTTTTCTTTCTATATCAAATTCTCCACTTTTTTCCACTTAAAGTACAAATTGAATTAACAAATACGACTTGGCCTCAAAAACCTTTGACACAAACAAAAGTGAGTCAAAGAGATGCAAAATTAAAAGGTTTGATTACAATACTTATTTTATATATTTGATTTAATCGTGAATTTTCTTTTTTTTTAAAAAAAAATAAATAAATAAGAAGCTGAAAAGGACTTTTGGAAGTCAAATTTAGAGTTAAGTCAAAAATATTTAAATCAAGAGAATTTCATTCAAGAAGAGGTACTAAATTTACGAGCTGTTGTACCTGAAGTCCCTGTAGAACTTGCAATGTTAATTAGTAAAGATAGGGTATTCTTTCTTTCCTTTTTTTCTCTCTTCATTTGCTGAATTAATTTCTTTATAATTTTAATTTTATTTTTCTTTTAGTGGGATAAAATGACAGATCCAAGTACTTTTTTCCTCTTTTTTAATAAACTTTTTTTCTAAAAATTTTTACAAAAATTAATAGAACATAAAGAAGTAGAAGAAGGTTTTGTTCTTGAAGATGGATATGAGGAAGAATTCACAGACGATTCAAACTCTGATTCAAATTCTCAAAAAGTTCGTTCGTCATTGACCATTGATGAACTTAGCGAATCTTCTCATGATAAGAAAGAACTAGCAAATAAGGATAATCATCAAAAGAAAAGCAATGGACACGAAAAGAACCAAGATCAAAATCAAAATCAAAATCAAAACGAAAAGAAGAAATTTAAGGAGATTGAAAAAGAAGTGGTACATTATCAAAATGAAAAAGAAGATCCAGAATCAATGAAAATAAGCAAACTAGGACATATCTTTCAATTAACTAGACAAATGACCGAATTAGCTGCGAGAATTGATGGTGTTGTAGGTTCGTTTTTTTTTTTTTCAAAAATGAACTCAATATCCCACTAACTGATTGACAAATTTTTATACAAAAAAAAAAAAAAAGATTCTGTTATTGGAAATTCAAATCTTCAAGGATCAAGAAATTATTGGAAACTTGGTAATCCACATTTTGAAGCAAGTATCAATGCAATTCTTGTTGAAGCATTTAGTCCCGAAGAAACAATCAAGTACATTTCTTTATTCTTATTACATTGTGCCAATTCAAAAAAAAAAAATTGATTCTTTCTTTTATAGATATTCAAGTATGTTAGAATTTATTGCCTTTTACTTTTTAAAAATTGCAAAAGAATCTTCTGATGAAGATGCAGTCCCTAATCCTGCTTCTTTTCTTCTGAGTTAATTAATTTTGTAGTAGTAAAAAGATTGAATCATTCTTCTTCTTCTTCTTTTTCCTCTCTTTTGATTTCAAAATCTTTGCATTGATTGATGTTTCTTATGTCCCTTTTAGCTTGTTTTCAACTCAAAGAAACATATCTCAATCAAATAGTGCACTGAACTGTCAAAATTTCATAAGAACATTTCAATCGAATTATTCACTGGGAATGAAGACTTCACAACAATGATTACTATTATTTTGAAACAAAAATATAATAATTATAATTATAATAAAATCAAAAGTTATATTCGGAACTATAATTGCCAATTATAAAAAAAAATTATTATTACCAAATTTTGAATATTCCAATAAATAAAACCCTGAACACAAAAAGCCCCTCAAAAAAAAAAAAAAAAAACAAATATCACCAAAAATCAACAAAATATCACCCAAAATATCAACAAACTCAATCCCTCCAAAATGATCAAAACGAGGCACCCTAATTCTCAATAATTATTCTCTTTGTTTTTTTTACAAAAAAAACTTTTTTTTTTTTAAATCATCGAAACACAAAAAACCCCTCCAAAAATCATATTTTCTCATAATTATCAAATAATTATAAAACAAGATGAAAATTAAATAAAATACTAACCGAACTATTTTTTTTAAAAACAATTGTAGTAGTAGGTTGGTTTTCAATTGCAACTTGTGTGATACTCATTATTTGCAACAACTTTTAAATGATCATTTTCTCTTCCAAGCTTTATTATGCTAAATTACAACTATTAAATACAACGGACTCTTTTCATCTCTGAACTCATTTAGTAATTTTGAACTTGGGGACATATTATAGTGGAAGTTATAGTCCTGAAAATTAGTTTAACTCAGGAGACTAATGAGACTTTTGATAATTTTATTTCTTTCATATTGTTTTATTATTGTTATAATTGCTTTTGTAATTAGTTTTATTATAATTGTTTTATAATTGTAGTTGCAAAAGTCTTAGACTTAGAAATTAACGAATATTAATTTATTAATACACCAACAATATTTTAACAAACAAATAATCAATTGAATTCAATTCAAGCCTCTGAATAATTGAAACAATTTCAAATTTATTGAATTTTCTATTTTCTCCACTATTCATTTCAAATATAGATTTTTAAACATTTAAAATAATAGATTTCCGAAGGAAGTTTTGCCCTTATTCCTAAGAGAAACTCAAGTGTTTAAATATATTGAGAAATGAAAGAACAGGAGCTAGTCCAAGCTATTAAAGATATTCGTGCTGCGCATCCTGATTATGGAGGTGAAAATTTTATTTATTTCTTCTTTTAATATTGAAAAAAAAAAAAAAGCAAATTTGAAATCTCAATAATTGTTTTTTAGACTCAAAACTCATTTCTGCACTTCGAAAAAAGTTCCCGAATACAGAAATTCATGCAAGAAAAGTATTGAAAGTTATTAAAAAAAATAATTTATCACTTCCAAGGTTTTTTTTCCTTTTTTTTCTTCAAGTATAATAAATGGAAAATGGAATTAATTTTGATATCTTAATTTTTTCTTCTTCTTAAGTCAAGAACAGGCAAAAGAAGATGAAACATCTTTAGATTTTCAATTACTTCCTGAAGAATTAGAACAAAATCCTGATGAACTTTTTGAATTATTAGAACAAAGAGGTCAAGGGTAATTTTTTTTCTGCCAAAAAAAAAAATTAGAGATTTCGAAAGGATAATTTTAACAATGAAATTAGGACTTACGGTTCAGTGTATAAAGCATTGCATAGAAGAACAGGACAAATAGTTGCCATTAAGCAGGTATTTTTTAATAAAAATAAATTTATTTAATTATTCAATATAATTTTTTCATTTTCTTTCCTTTCATTGTTCATTTTTTTAATTGATTTTCAATGTAATCTTAGGTTTTGTACAATAAAAATGATGCAAAGAATATAATGAGAGAAATCGATATGATGAAAGCACTAGATCATCCAAATATTGTAAAATTCTTTGGCCACTTTATCTATGAAAATTTTCTCTGGGTAAGTTCTTTCTTTTCTTTTTCTTTTTCTTTCTCCTTTTTCTTTTGTTTTCTTCTTTTTCTTCTTTTTTCTTCTTTTTTCTTGTTCTTTTTCTCTCTTTGGCTAAGAAAAATAATTTTCAAGATTGTTATGGAATATTGTGGTGTTGGATCAGTTTCAGATATTCTTTCAGTGGCTAATTGTGGATTATTGGAAGTTCAAATTGCTCGAATTATTCGTGATAGTTTAAGAGGATTAGCTTATTTACATACTAGAGGATTTATACATAGAGATATTAAAGCAGGAAATATTGTGATTAATACTGAAGGAATTGCTAAACTTGTTGACTTTGGTGTTGCTGGACAAATCACCTCAACAACTCTAAAACGCAACACTTTAATTGGAACTCCTTACTGGATGGCCCCCGAAGTTATTATGGAAGAAGGACATGATACTCAAGCTGATATTTGGTCAATTGGAATTACTGCAATTGAAATGGCAGAAGGTGCTCCACCTTTCTCAGGTCTTCGTCCAATGATTGCAATGTTTCGAGTTCCTTCTTTACCTCCTCCAACTCTTAAAAGTCCAAAAAATTTTTCTCCAACATTTAATGAATTTATTTCTTTGTGTCTAATGAAAGATCCATCTAAAAGACCTTCTTCTACCGAACTTTTAAAGGTGAATTTCTTACTAAGATTTATATTATTATTTTATTATTTTATTTTATTTTATTTGATAAAAAATTTTTCTCCTAGCAGCATCCATTTGTCAAAGTTGTCAAGAAACCTCGAATTTTACAAAATGTAGTGAATATGACCCTTGATTATGTGAATGCTGGTAGGTTGGATAGATTAGATAATAATAAAGAAGAGGTATGATTCTATATTTATAAATTTATCTTCTTAAACAATCTTAATTATAATTCAAAAAAAATTTTTTTAAAGGAGGAAACATTCCGCACGATATCAACTGCTGGTCAAGTTAACTCGGGTAATCATTTTAATCATAGAGGTTTTTTTGTCTTTCTTTTTTTTTTTTTTTCTCTGTTCTCTTCTTTTTTTTTTCCCAATTTAATTCAAAAAATAAAAAATAATAAAAATAAAAAATAGAAACCAGGGAAGGACCCTTCGAAAAAAATGATACATTTAATGACACAGTACGATATTTTAAGACAATAAGTGTGGATGATAAAAATTCGGATGGAAAGGAAAAAGAGAAAGAAAAAGAAACAAGAGAAAAGGAAAAAGAAAAGGAAAAGGATACAAAAGAACAGAAAAAGAAAAAGAAAATTAGTGTTAATGTACAGTAAATAAATAAATAAAGAAAAAAGAAAAAAGAAAGCTTTGATTTATTTCTCAATGATTTTGTTGTTTGAAATTTTTTTTTGGTTATTTTAATTTAGTAACAAATATGGCGGAAACGTTGGAGGCACTTTTTCAACAGATCAAAAGTTTCTTTCTTTCTCTTTTGTAATTCTTTAATTTCTGATTTCCTTTATGATTATCACTCTTTGGTTGCAACTTTCTTTTGATTTTAATGATTTGATTTTCAATTTGGAGAAAATTGTTGTTTGAAAAAAAAAGAAAAAAAAAAGGAATGTATTTCGTTTCAATAATCATGAATTACATTGATTAATTGATTTTTGGAATTGATTGAATCAATGAAGAAATCTATCACCAATAAGAAAGATTAATTGATATCAATTTTTGAAAAAAAAACTAATTTTCAAAAAAAAAAAAATCAGTATTAGATGAACCTGAGCAAAGTAATATTGTAAAAGAGATTATCAAATGTTTAGATAAAGAATCCAAGATTAATGATGATACATTTTTAAAGGTAACACAATTTAGTTTTTATTATTATCTTGGATCACAACTTTAAATGTTGTGATCATAAAATTAAAATATAGGCAATCAATCAATTAAAAGAAATTGTTGATAAAGGATATTTTCAAACAGAATATTTCACAGTATCATTATCTCAACTAATTTCAAGACTTTCAACTTCAAAAAAACAAAAAAATGAATCAATTTTATTATCTTTATTGACAGCCTTAAATTCAATACTTGATTTTATAAAGATTCAATTATTTGAAGGAATTGATGAAAATTGGAACAATTTAAATGGAAAAGTTCAATCTGTCGATATTTTTTCAGATAATAATATTCTCCTTATTCTGTCAAATAAACAATTTCAAGATGGACTTGTAAATTACTCAAAAAATGAAAAATTAGATTTGAAAATTAGATTGTCTTCAATTCAAGTTATTCTTTCTTTTTTTTTTTTTTTTTTTGAAACTTTTGCTTTAATTCTAATTTCAAAAACTATAGGCTATCCTTTCAATCCTAAAAATATTAATCAGTTTAAAATTTAATTTACCAGAACTTAAGAATCAATTTCATGGATTTTTAAAAGACCTTAACATTTTATCTCATTCTAAGGTAGTTTCAATGAACTCAAAATTCAAAATGAAAAAGTTTCAATGAATTGAAAAATTAAAAAAAAAAAAAAAAAAAATAGCAACATTATTTTCGATGTCATTTTATGGAAATTAAAATCCTTCTCTTCTTATTTCTTGGAATTGGAAATAAAACTGAATGTTTCTCTTATCTTTTGAAATCAATATTTGATTCACATGCTCAAGTTCGTTTGACATCAATTAAAATGACATCTTATATACTTCAATCAAAGGTTTCTTGTTTTTGTTTTTTTCTTTTCTTTTTTTTTCAGGAAATAAAATAAAACGAAACAAAACAAAACAAATAGGCCATTTCAAACGTTCTACAAGAATCTGAAGATTCCTTCTTTCTGATTTCAATCTTATATATTGGTTCCATTGATGAATTTGAAGAAGTTTGGAAACAATCAATTGAAACAGTATTTTTTTCAAAATTTGTTCAATCATTTCAAATCTATTTTTCCATAATAGTTCCAAATCATTGAACAAAAACCTGATGATTTGAAAAATTACCTTGAAATGGTTTTTTTCTTTTCTTTTTCTTTCTTTTGCTTTTTTTTTGAAAATATGTGTATTCAAAACAATCAAAATGAAATAAAGGGACTCAATCAACTTCAATCCCAACTTGAAGAAGAGACCGAATCTACTTTTTTTACAGTTGAACAACTTCTCAAAATTTTCAATGCATTTTCAATCACCTATCCAAAAATTTATAATTCAACCAACCAAGATCTCCTTCAAAATTTCTTTCCAAAAATATTCCAAACATTAATGGATACCAAATTACTTAAAAAATCAAATCAATCTGAAAGATTAAAACTAAAGTTTGTTCATTTTTAGAAAACAAAAATTGAAATGTCAAAAAAAAAAAAAAAAAAAAAAAAATAAAAAATAAAAAAAAAAAAAAAAAAAAAAACAAATTGGTTAAATAGACATACTCTACTCAAAAATATGGGATCTTTACTTTCTATTGATTACGTTGATAACTTTATCCTTGAGAAAACTCATCAACCAGAAACAGAACTTGAGGTAAAGTTTCAATTTGAAAGTTTTAATTATATAAATAAATAATATGATCAATAGTTATGGAGATCAATTCAATCATTAATTATTGGTCAAAATGAAGTGAAAGAATTGAATCAAAACTATCAACCAAAATTACTTTATCACTTTAATTCTTTATTATTACTCCCAAATTACTTTGAAAATGAAGATGTTGATCAAAATGGTTTTTTTTTCTTCTTCTCCCTTTTTCTTATTTAATCAAAAAAAAAAAAATCAATTACAGAAATTGATACATTTCTTTCATTTTCGGGGATCATTCTTCAACTTCTGACTTTAAGATTTGAGCAATTATCAAAAACTATGGATAACTTTAAACAAGTTTATTTTTTTATTTTACTCACTTTCATCAAAAAAAAAAAAAAAATATGATCAAATCATTTTCTAGCTCCAAAAAATCGTTCCTAGTACAATTATAAGTTGTTCCGCATTTCTTGTAAAAGAGAAATGGTGCCTCTCAAATCTCCAATCTTCTTCAGAAAGTAAAATAATCACAATCATATAATCATAATAATTTATTCACTATCTTCTTCTTTTTTTTAAAGAGTTAATTCAAGTTATTTGTCATACTTTTGAGATTCAACATCAAGAAAAACTCATTGAACTTAATTCTACCGAACTTTTAAATCAACTCCAAGGATATTTCAATTCAAAATTGGATTCTATAAAACAAACGAACACAGGATTTAAAAAAGTTACTCTTAACGAAAAAATTGGAGAGAAACAACCTTCTTGGGAAATTTTTCCTGGAATAAAATATTCTTTTCAATGGATCATTCAACAAATTAAGGTTTTTTTTTTTTCTTTCTTCGTCAATTTCAAAAAAAAAAAAAAAAAGAATGAAAATATACTCAATAATGAACTCTCTCGAATTGCTCCTACAACTCTTCGTTTACTTGATCATTATCAACAAAAGTCAAGAATTATTGGAACTAAAGTTTTGTTCCATTTATTGTCATATATGAACATCAATCTCTTCCAAAAATCTGGTCTCCCTGACATTTTTGAGCAGGTCATTTTTTCTTTTCTTATCCTTTTTTTTCTTCTTTTTTTTGAATTTTCTTTTTTTTCTTTTCCAATCAAAAAAAAGGCATTATTTTCTTGTCTTACACTTCATGAACCAGAGCTAACTGACTCTACAATTACTTGTCTTATTTTTTTTATTGAACAAATTTATGGTTTAGATACTCCAACTTATATTGCAAAATTAGAGAAAATATTTTATTTGCAATTAAAAGATGCAAATTTTGAACAAAAAATTGCTTTGCGAAAGGTTTTTTTCTATTTTTCTTTCTTTTTTCGTTCCTCTTCTTTTGTTAATAAAAATATGATTATTTAGGTTTATATTCGCCAAATTAACTCTTTGATTGATAAATTAAATGTATATTGTGTAAAATATTTACAGGTTTTTTTTTCTTTTTCTTTTTCTTTTTTTCTTCAAAAACTAAAAACTAAAACGAAAATAAATATTTCAATAGAGATTATTAAATGTAATTTTAGACTACATAGAAAAACCTCATAAAGAAACTCAACTTTATTCTCTTCAAATATTGAATAAAATATTCAAAATTTGTTGGCCAAGGTTTTTTCCTTTTTTTTTCGATCCTTTTGTGATGTTTTTATCTTAATTTTTTTTAAAACAAAGAATTCATCACCACCAAGGATTGATTTTGAAAGGTTTTGCAGAATTTCTTTTAACAAATCAACAATTAGGTTTTTATTTTATTTTATTTTATTTTATTTTTAGGGTAAATTTGAAATTTTAATTCAACAACCATAATATAGACAATGATTTAAAGAAAGAAATGTTAGAATCTTATAAATTATTTAAAATCACCTGTCAGGATAAATTCAAGGTTCCTAATTTCCATTTTTTTCAATTCAATCATCAACTAATCATTTAAAAATCATTTAAAAATTTAGATTGAAAATGTTCAAGCATTAAAGAAGACGAGTTCACTTTTTGCTATTTTAGACTAGATTTGTAAAGAAGAAATTGAAACAACCAAAATTCAAGAGGTTTTTATTCATCAGTGAAAATTTTGTGATAGATGTAAACTGATTTGAATTAAAATGAATCAGTTTGGATTCAAAAAAAAAAAAAATCAATGATAAAATGTTTGTTTTTATTTATGGACCAAGATTGAGGGAGAAGACTTTCTCGTTGAAAAATTGGGAGTGACTACTAAAACCATGACTCAACTTTTTTTTCTTCTCTGGTCATGTGTTTGGAAAGAAAGAAAGAAAAAAAACATGGCGAAAATTTTAGAAAAAAAAAAAAAAAATTGACAGCTCCTGCTGATTTTCTGGTACTTTTCCCTTTCCTTTCTCTTACTTTATCACTTAACTTCTTAATAACTCATATATCCAACTTCTAATCATATTATTTTATCCTTAGATCTTGTTTTTTGGTACATCAAGTCTTGAAGAAACAAAAAAAATTCAAAAAAAAAAAGGAAAGGAGGAAAGGAAGATCTATGTGTAAAAGGAATTAAAAAAATTTATTGTTTGTTGTTAAATATAAATAATTAATTATGCGGAAACATATCCAAAGGCAAGTTTATAATGTTCTCTCATCGAGGAGGGCGTTGATGTTTTGTTTAGTTGCAATTGTGATTACACTCAATTCAGCTTTTCAATTTGGAGAGTCATTAGTAGAATGGTCACGAAGTTCGTATTTAAATACATTTGCTTCATTTTCTGATAATATTGTCCAGACTTCTTTTCAAGAGAGAATGTGTTTACCAATTCCAATTGATATTGTATATACTTGGGTAAATGGAAGTGATCCAAAACTTATAGAAGGTTCAGAATTTTATTTATTTATTTTTCTATTTATTTATTTAATTTTTTTGAAAAAAAACTTTATCTCATTATCAATTAATTTTTAGAACTTGCTGAATATAAAGCCTATCTCGATTCATTGAATCAAACATCAATGTATTTAGAACAGCCTGAATCTTCACCTTCTCCAACTTCAAGGTTTAGAAAGCTTCATTCTCTATCAGATAAAGGTCAAGAAGCAATAGAAAATCCAGAATCTGGAAATGAAGAAGGAAAAACAGAAAAATTAAACCCAACAAACTCCACAACAAATGTAACACAGTCTGAGATGCCAAAAGATGAAATTAAAGATCAATTTTCTATGAGTCGATTTTCAGGTAATTAAAATTTGTTTTTCTTTCTTTCTTTCCTTTGTTTCTTTTCCTTGATTAGTGCCATTTCTATATTTAATAATTTTAGATCATAATGAATTATTATATTCTCTTCGTTCAATTGAAAGATATGCTCCTTGGGTTAGAAAAATTTTTATTGTAACAAATGGACAAATTCCAAATTGGTTAAATGTAAATCATCCAAGAATTCAAATTATAACTCATGAAATGATTTTTCCAAATAAAAGTCATCTTCCATCATTCAGGTATTTTTTTTAATCAAATAACTGATTAAAATTCAAATAAATAATAGTAATTATTATTTTTTTAAAAAAAATTAAAAGTTCTCCAGCAATTGAAGCTCATCTTCATCGAATTCCTGGAATTTCTCAAAAATTTATTTATCTTAATGATGATGTTATGTTTGGAAAACCTGTTTGGCCAGATGATTTTTATACTCATAGTGAAGGACAAAAAGTTTACTTATCTTGGCCTGTACCAAATTGTGCAGAAGGTTGTCCTTCTGGATGGTTAGGAGATGGATACTGTGATAAAGCTTGTAATAATTCTAATTGTGGTTATGATAATGGTGATTGTTTAGGAAAAAATGGTACTACACCAACAAATACCTATTCAAGTACTTATTCAGGAAGAACTTCATCTCAAACAAGGTATTGTTCAACTGGATGTCCAGAATCTTGGCTTGGTGATCGTTATTGTGATAAAGCTTGTAATAATATAAATTGTGCTTTTGATTCTGGAGATTGTGGATTTGATGAAGTTTATTCAAATTTAAATGGATTTAATGTAACAAATGATGACAAATTCACTAATTTTACTCTTCCTAATGGAACTGTTGCTGCATATTTTAATCTTACTGATGTAATCGGAAGTTATACAATCGAAGAAGGTTGATTTTTGGTTTTTGATTTTTAATTTTTTTTTTTTTTTTTTTTTTTTTTTTTTTT
>Ga0209960_1003963_pt1 | contig 11931 bp, 8 predicted proteins | sample ThiBiot_500_plan_2_FD_183947 | JGI IMG/M metagenome (GOLD analysis project Ga0209960, IMG submission 183947) | Wastewater bioreactor microbial communities from Cape Town, South Africa - Thiocy_expt_500_plan (SPAdes) | ecosystem: Engineered > Bioreactor > Thiocyanate-remediating >... | reverse complement strand
GATCAACAATTAATCGCTGTTAACTCTGACGATGACCTTTGTCCTAACGAAGAATTAAAAATCATTACTGAATTGCAATCAAGTGTAACATACATATTAATCATGACACCACGATATTCGTCTCCGATAGATGATATTTTTATATTAATATCCGGTCCTAATAATATTACTTTCAATGTGATCAGTAAGTCTAATATTGAATTGATTATTTCATCATTCAACCGAAATTTTCATCAGATCTTCGAACAACATATTCATCAGAACTAACAAAAGAAAATCAAGTTTATCCACGAATATGTGGAAAAGGAAATTATTATTATGAAACTGTTGAAATCGAAATAAAATACAATGGTTCATATACATTCGATGCAAATACAAATACAAGTATTCTATTCTATGGATATTTATACAAAAACAATTTTGATCCGTCATATCCAAGTCAAAATTTACTCACGGAGAGCAATTTCAGTTGTGGTGAATTTCATTTCGAATTAGGAGATTATCTCGAGGCAAATCATGTTTATATTCTGGTGGTAACAACATTTGATCCAAATGTGAGAGGATCTTTTACGTTGCTTGTTACGGGTCCTCATAATCTTACTCTCAATCGAATAAATAAAAAACATAGTAGTTGTGTGATTGGTGATCAATGTAGTTTGTTTACGAAAGGAATTGGTTTGACTATTAATGATATTTTACGAAATAAAATTCAATCGAATATATCATTTCGAAAACAATCAGTTTTGGTGCAAACAGCTGCTGGACTCACTATGATTATGTTTGTTATTGGTTTCATTAATGGTATCTTTTCTTTGATAACATTTCGAAATAAAGAATTAAGAAAAGTTGGTTGTGGAATATATTTACTAGCATCTTCAATAACTTCTCTTCTAGCAATTACTATGTTTACAATCAAATTTTGGTTTGTTGTTCTTATTCAGCAATATTCAATCGTTTGTTCATCGATTCTTCGAACAGATTGTGTATTCGTTGGTCCTGCTCTCAAACTCTGTTTATATTTAGATGGTTGGTTAAATGCTTGTGTTGCTATCGAACGAACTGTGAACGTATCAAAAGGAGTTAATTTTGATAAGAAAATGAGTAGACATGCAGCTCGATGGGTGACTTTGATCTTACCTATTTTCATCATGAGTACTCTTATTCATGAGCCAATACATCATGAATTATTTGAACATACAACTCACAAATATAATCCCATCAATATCAGTCATAATTTAACAATGAATTTGACAATGACAAATGAACATACCGTTTTGTGTGTTATTCGATATTCTCGTTCTGTTCAAACCTACAATACAATTACTCTATTTATTCATCTTGTCGTACCGTTTGTTGCCAATCTTTTCTCTGCTTTATTTATTATTTTTGGTACAGCTCGACGACGATCAACTGCAAAAACGAATAAAAAATCGTTCAAAGAACATGCTGTCAATCAAATACGTGAACATAAACAATTATTAATCAGTCCTTTTATTTTGCTTCTATTAGCTTTGCCTCGTTTGATCATGTCATTAGTATCTGGATGTGTCGATCCATCGGAAGATCCTTGGTTATATCTTTGTGGTTATTTTATTTCTTTTACACCACCAATGCTTATCTTTACGGTATTTGTTCTACCTTCGGAACTCTATAGAAAAACGTTCAAAGATTCAATAACACGATGATTCATAAGAAATTCCTCAATAATATGTAATTAACTAATTATTCGAACAAATGAGAACATTTTAGCTTGAAAATCATTTCTTAACGCCAATGAACACTATATGCTTTTATTTGCACTCACGTCTCTTTCGCTTTACTGTGCTTTTGTAACATAGTCTTGATCTTAGATACTTGCTTACTTTCTAATTACTGATCTTATATGACTTTTAATTAATTTTCACGTGCTAATTTTTGAGTTTGTTTTTTTTTATCTTTTCTGATCGAACGATGATAATCAAGAACAATTAAGCGAATATGTTGTTTTAAAAAAATCAAAACGATATTTCTATTTGACTTTTCGAGAGCTTGAGGAAATTGAACATGAACTCAAATTCGACTTCGATTTTGTAGCATAATTGATATTGCGTTAAATAAAAAGAATTTCGTTTTGTTCTATTTAATTTCAATTATTTTTTTTTCATATCAAACTTTGAAAATATTTTGAAGATTTTCTTATGAAATGATATAGGTGTGCTATTTCTGTTATCAAAGGTGAAGAGCAAAAAAATGATACTTTTATCAGTAAATAAATAACCTAAAAATATAAGTTAAAACTGAAATAAAGAAAATTTTCTGTCGAAAAATGTTTCTTAGAACGGAAATATTTCCATTTTGTTTTATTTTAATAATATTGCCATTACAATTCAATTCAACACATTTGGATGATTATGTTCATGATAAAGATCCATTATATAATTGGACTCTTATAGAAACTTATACAGAACCAGAGTATAAATTATATATTTTGAATTATACTTCATTAAAATGGTATGATGGTAAGTTATTTTGCAGAGAATTCAATTAGAAAAAGATCAATTATTGAATAATAAAGAAACATTTTCATCTCGATCTATTTGGTGGCATTATGTGGCTATAAGTGTACCAAATCAATTGAAAAGACCAAATAGTGCTTTTGTTTTTATTAATGGAGGAAGTAATACTGATCGGTAATGATTTATTTTTTATATAAATAAATAAATTTCTTTGAAATCTAAAAGTATTCCTCAACCACAAGATTCTCTTGTTATTTTAACATCAATGATTGCTATTGGCACTGGAAGTATTTGTATTCATGTTCAAGATATTCCCAATCAGCCTATTACTTTCATGGTAAATATCTTTTTTTGTTTATGTTTGAAAATAAGATTTCAAATAAAAGAATGATCCAACAAATCGAAGTCGTATTGAAGATCAAATAACATCTTGGACGTGGAAAACATTCGTTGAAAATAATTCTTATATAAATGTTCCTTTATATGTTCCAATGACTAAAGTATTTCAAATTCTATTTTTCACTTTTTGTTTTTAAAAAGATTTTGTTCTGAATGAAAAGGCATCATATTATGCAATGGATGTTACTCAACAGTTTGCTGATCGAATTGGAATAACAGTACCAAAAACATTCGTTATTTCAGGTGCTTCAAAACGTGGATGGGCTTGTTAGTTTTCAATTAGTTCTTTTTTTTTACAAAATCATCTCTTTGATTAATTCATTATTTAGCATGGTTAACAGCTGCTGTTGATAACGGTGAACGAATTATTGGAGCTATACCGATTGTTATGGACGCATTGAACTTTGCAGCTGTAAGATCAATTTCTCTTCTAATTATTATTATTTACTGTTTTTATATGAGAATTTTCATCATCACTATCGAGTAAATTGATTGTAATTGAAATAAAACAAATGAATGTAACATAGATATGTCTAGTCTTTAGCTGGTTGGTCATTTGCTTTACAAGATTATTATGATGCCAATATAACTCAATTTCTTGATAGTGAAAGTATGAAGAAAATGTTGAAAATCATTGATCCATATTGTGAGTTAGAATTTAATAAAGACTAAAAGAATTTAATAATTGATATAGATTATATTGAGCGATACGCAAAAATCCAACTTTTACAAATTCAATCAGCAAATGATGAACTTTTTCTTCCTGATAATGAAGTATTTTTATTATTTCAAATCAAATTCAAAGAAAAATCATATTTGTTGCGAAGGATGCTTTTTGGAAAGATCTTCAAAATGCAACAGGCGGAACATTTATCAGGTTAATTTTCATTTCTATTCGATTCTTAAAAACAATGTTTTGGAATAAATAGACGCATACCTAATTCCGATCATTCTTCTGCCGGTCATTTGACTAGTTTATTCTTTACAATGAGAAGTTTTTATTTGAGTATATATGATGTAATTATGACAAAATATTGATATTTTTCGAAGAATTATAAAATTCTTATTTTCAAAGAATCGTCCATTACCAAAAGTTCATTGGATAAAAACATCAAATAATACTCATGGATATATTCGTGCAACTGTTGATTTTACCGTTGGACCTAAATCAATAAATGTAACTGGCTATCATGCTCATACATTAAACAATAAAAAGTCAATTAGAATTTAAATAAGAAAATATTTTATTTTTTTTAAATAGACGAGATTTTCGTATGTTTATCGCTGATCCAACTAATCCACGAAAACCATATCCCAATCCGGTCATTTTCCTTACTATTGAACCTGTTATCGAAGTAAAAATATGTTCATATTCTATAAAAAAAAACATTAATTTGGAAATAAATTTTAGTCTGAAACAAATTCAAGTATTGTTTATTCATTAACAATAGAAAATCCTGACGATGGTTGGATTGCTTTTTTTCTTCGACTTGATTTTCCTGGTCCGGATGATACTGTCTTACAAATAACAACAGAAACACAAATTATTCCGGATACTTTTCCAGCAGATGATTGTCACGGAGAATCATGTCATGGAACACTTGTTTAATTTATTCAAATAGCTAACTAACAAACAGATGTTTCAAAAAAAAAGAATTTTCTCTTCATTTCTATTTAATTGAACGAAAATTGGTTTCATACTTGAAATTGAATTTAATCATTTATTTCTCTTGAATAATTAATACAAGTAACGTTCATCGAGGCTCGATTCACTTGACCCTCGACTGAATGTATTAATGTACGCGTATATAAAAGTCTCTAATTAAAAACGATCGATTATACCTATATATATATGATAAAGTTTCACCATACATCATATGAACAGCACCTCGTCGGTGTCCCTACGGTCCGTCACTTCCAACTCGAGTTGTCACATTTTTCGGCTCAAGCATAGGTACTTATCGAATAGCTAGGTCGAAATGATTATAGATTTCTAAATACAACAATAGATTCGGAAAACTTCACATTTGATTTGACACAATCATACCTTTGGAAAAATCTCTATTTTTCCAAAATACAAATCTTCAAATGAGCAATATGCAATTCTAACTTTTCAATATCTACCTATCACTTTAGATTCTCCGATCTCGACTATCCAGAGTATGACTAGGTTGCAACCTATCATTGGTCATTATGATGAGTTTCTGAAATCGATGTTCTTTTGACCCCAAATGCAAACAAACACACACACAACCTATTTTTTTCATATGACCCTCCTTACCGTCGAGGGAATAAAAAAAACTCCTGACTTTCGTAATTTCAATTTGGCAACCATGAGTGTGATTGTTAATTTCAACCTGTTGATAAGTCTCATTAGAATAGGTGTATTTGACACGGATTATTCTAAAAATATTAGAATGTTAACAAATCTTGTGCGCTTTTTTAGTTTGTCGAGAACAGCCGAAAAGGTTCAAGAAGTTTTCATGTCATAGGCGGTTATGCTACGAATCGATACAACCATCGTATACAACACTTTTTGCATTGCTGAAAAAGAACATAGACTCATTTATACTCATCAAACAGCAGTATCATATATCTACAATTTTGGAGATGCCGCATATCTCTCAATCAGTCAATAGAAATAATCTAGAAACTGCACTCTAGAAAGAGGGGGTGGGGATGCCCCCCCCCCCAATTTCGGATATATGCCAATTACATCATTGAATTTCATTATTATCGTTACAGAGTGTAGTTTTCCAGTTTGAGGCTTAACTGTCTGGGAGCTGAATTGTCAGTGTACCGTGAAGTTTAATAGTGTGATGCGTCTTTTATTTGAATAGACAATTGTTGACGTGTTTTCTGTAAGTTCTTTATGAATTCTTGGGTTTGTGGATGATCTTCTGTAAGAGATTTTATAGAAATATCAACTGCTTTGGTCGCATTAGTTAATGCTTCTTCGTATAGTCCTTGGTTGAAAAGAGTTCGAGCAATGTTATTGTAGGTAATAGCAAGTGATGGATGATCAGATGGTAGCGAAACAGATTTGACTTGAAATGCGTTCGTAAAAGCAGATAAAGCATTGGCATAATCTTTCTGAGCATAACAAACAGCACCGATGTTACTTAGTGTCTGAGCTATATCAGGATGTGTTGAAGGCAGGCATTCAAGTCGTAATTTCAAAGCTTGCTCATAATTATATTTAGCTTGTTCAAAATTCTTCTGTTTAAAGTACACAGTGCCTAGATTATTGAATTGAATTGCTTTTTTATGAGTAGGAACATCTGTCGCTTGATTGAATTCAATTGCTTGATGCAATTGTTCGATAGCTTTCTCATGTTGATTTAATTCTTGGTAAACTAAACCGAGATTTCCATGACATTCAGCAGAATTGGGATCATATTTTAAAGATTGTTCGAAATGTTTAAGTGCTTCTTGATATAAACATTTGTCCATAGATATTGTTCCAAGATCGCTATGTAGTTTTGCTAGTTCAGACGGATTATTTGAAAATGATTTTGTTTGAACCATTAACATGCGATAGAAATGTTCTGCATTATTGTATTGACCTAATGTTTTCATTAATCTACCCAACGTAAACAACGGATGTGATTGTTGTAGTTCCATTCGCATATATTCTGTTAATTGACGTAATTGAGTGTCTTCATCACCATTCAATGATAATTGTACTTGCCATACACTATTGGGTAATTGTTTGACTCCATCAATACGAAATACAGTGCCCATTGAGAAAAGAACTTCTTTCTCAACTTTTACCTCACTAATTTCTCGAATATCAGCGAATGGACTGTGACATTTTGTGACATTGATCTTCATTTCAAATAGTATTGACTGAATACCAGAAAGACGAAGTTTTTGCATGGCAAAGGAAAGTGCTACTTTTCGCTCAATGCTTGTTGATAAAAAGGTATTGAATGCTATTAGACCGCCAACATTCCGTTCAATTTCAGCAAATTGATTATCTGATAGGCTAAGACCTCGGTAGACCATCAGCTGATTCGATGAAAGTGTTTCGATGTATTGTGCGTGAAGTTTTTCTAAGTTTACATGTATATCTTTGATAAAAAAACGCATTTTATAAAGAATATTAATATTCTGCGTCATTAAAGCTTTATTTAACATCTGATACATAAATGTTGGTCTTGTATACCACCAAATAGCCTTTTCACTATTATATTCAACATCGAGCTCGTCCACATACAATAGTGCATCTGGATCGTTAGCATAACGTTTGCAGCATTCCATCACTAGTTCATGACGTATATTATCATCTGATGTATCCATTGATACCAGAAGTTCGCGTAACAGTCGAGCATACATAAATGAAGGATCTTGATGATCTTCTGGCGAAGTAATATTCTTTGTAGCGTTGAATGATTCAGGAGCAATAGCAATTGAAACGAGTTCATTTGATGAACGTGTTTCTCGATCATTTCGTTGTTCTTCTATCGTAGAATCAATCTGATCAACATAAAAAAATATATAATTTAGACCATTAAAAAAATACGACAGAAAAACTCTGTAAGTTTGAATGACGGTCGTAAATCATTTTTCTTTTTTTTTTCTTCCGAAAATAATAGCACTTGGTTACTTGCTATTTTATTACTTACATTCAGCGTACTTTGGTTTGAACTATCATTACTTTTAGTCGAACTCATGACACTGCAGTTCGCCATAGATTTTTAATCTGAAATAGAACTATTGAAATGTCGAACGTTTTTTTAAGGTTCTTTTCCAATTAGACTATGCTTCTTTGTATAAAGAGTGGTGAAAAATAGTTGTTTTCACCATAAAAGGAAAATGAAAAAACATCAGGCAATATTTTCCCTCAATGGGTAATTTTAGGCCGAATAAACAAGTTTTTTTTCCCATTTTCCCAGTGATCATAGAGATCTGTTTTGAATTATCCTGATAGATGAGACGACATTCTTGGATCAAATCATGATGACCATTCTCCTTTGGTTCTCGTTCCCTTTTCTGAAAAAAAGGATTATATGCGAAAAATTCGCTCTAAAAATCCATAATGTTTATCTGTCCTAAACCAATCAGATTTCAGCATTACATAAGTACTTAGTTATTGACCATCCATGGTTGGAATAAGATTGTACCTTGGGTAATCGAGTATGGACAATCGGAATCTGAAGTCAGATTTTTAATGAGAGCGTCTTATTGGTCGGAAAGCAACTGATGAGAAATTAGTTTTTCAATTTAGAGGGATTGTGTATCTTTGAATGAAATATTTCTAGTGATGTTTGATTATGGGCTGTGTATATTGTTTTTGAAATTTAAAAATTGGTGAAATTGTGCTGAGTGTAAGCTGAAGAAAAATCGTAGCTTATTTATTTCGATGTATTATTGTATATGAAGGTTCAAGAAGATGCCTATGAACGTAGTCGAGAAACTGATTTTAACGGGTAGCGCAGAATAAATGAACCTCTCAGTATTTTACAGTTTTTTCATTCGTAATTCGGCATTAAAATTGTTTTCTTCATAGAAAGATTCCTCGTTAAATTCTCTACAAAGCGTAGATACTTTTATTATCTTAAATAGTCTCCATTATTTTTAAGACATGCGATACAATCTATTGGTCCAAGAGTTACAACTTTCAAACACAACATTTTGTCGAATTTTTTTAAACACATGTTTTTACTGTTTGATTATCTTTTTTTTGGGATATCGCTATATTCCAATGAACGACCTTTATCAATTCATCCCAAATACAATAATCTAATGCATTAAGATCTGGGCAATTGGATTGCCAATGGTCTATATCGATAACTAATCCTGAAAAGATCTCCCACTCGTCATTCCTTTTTTTAAAAGTTTTCCCAAAAAATTTTAGTTGATTTCCTGACAATGAAAAGTGAAGATTGACAGAAAGTGGTAGTCTTGAAGCGTCAAAATGTTGATTATCCTACCAAAATTTTTCGTGATTTGAATGGGGGACTTAGTTTACCAACTATTAAAAGATGGTGTAAAATGATTGATGAAACTGGTGATATTAATTTGACAAAACCACCAGGTCGTCCACGTACAGTCCGAATTGAAGCAGTCATAAATAAGGTCAAGCTGAAGCTACAACAAGGCAGGGTATCAAGCCGAAAATTCGCTGTCCAACTCGATATGTCCCATAGAAGTGCTCAAAGAATTCTTCGGGGTGATCTTGACTGTCGATCATATAAACATGTGATCGAACCAGCACTCACCGAACAGCATAAAGATAAAGAAAAAAATTTTGCTAATTGGATACGAACAAATTTTCAAAAGCAGGAAACTTTAAAAATTCTGTTTTCCGATGAAAAGAGGGTGTTGAGGGTGAGGGGAAATAAAAACTATGATTTTGTTTTTCTTCTACTTCCTTCTCTTCGAGCATATGGATGAAATTTTTCTCAGAACGACAAATACTGTTGTCATGGTTAAAACTTTATTCAACAATCGTTTTGTTGGCAAAAAAGAATGAGGTTTCAATGAAGTTAGGCAATCATAAAAAGTGAATTTTGTCTTTCTTGGTTAAGAATAGAATTATTCAAAAGGGACTCGTCTCCCAATCACGCGATCGATTTTGTTAAACATGAAAGTCTAATCACAATCGATCGATAAATGTCATGTTTATGTTTTAATTTTTTTGTTAGCATCGAGGTCGTCCATATGAGAGCGTCATATCTAACGCCTTCTCGTAAAACTTGTCATAGTTATCTTTATATTCCTTTGCACATTCTTCATCGGCTATACAGATTATATCAGAAACATTGTCAATACGTTTAATTACTGCTTCGAGAACTTCTACTATTGATGTTGTTGGCTTAAAATCAAAAGAGTCGTGATCAGAACAGCCGTACCAGCAAAAATTTGTTCTAATGCCATGCACAACTGGATGATACATCGGATCTAAAACGAGTATTTTAGGTGCTCTGAATGGATAATTGTCGCCTAGTTCTAATTCAATAAGGAATGAAGCTTGACAATATGGCTTAGTTTGAGGAAAGATTCGACATTGTATGTAGGGTACGTTGGCTCTACGATGATTTTCAGTTGCTATTGTCTTGTTGAATCGAGGTGGTATTTGTCTGTGTTCTACTATTCCCCAAAAATCATTTTCAATTGTGAATCGTCTTTCTTCTTCCAAGTTCAAATTTCTTAACTTCTCAATTTCCTTGAGAATACGCCTACTTATAATAGGGTAAGGTCCTAAAAAATATTTAGTTTATATACTTTTATACAACAGTACAATTTTCAAAAGTGTTATACTTATCGTTAGATTGAAATTGTATGCGGATTGCTTTAATTGTGGACAGATCTTAAGAAGTCTTTCAATATCTGCTGTTTCTTCTATACACATCTTAAGAATACGAAGGCTATCTGATCCTGTCCACGCATTATTGAATGTCACATTTCCGATATTGTACAGTACACATTTTTGAAGTTGCGGAAAACCATTGGAAAATATCGTATCAAGTAAATTTATTCTATCATCTCTAACAATCGATGCGCCTTGATTAATGTCTAAAAACCAAATAAAAACTAAACACGGAAAATAAATTTTGTCGATACTAACTTTCTATACATAGAGTTTTAAGCGAGGGCATTTTTTCTGGACGAACAAGATGCCATTGACTATAGTTTTTACATATCAATGCTAATGAACGTAGTTTAGGTAATAACGGTAAATCAGTCACATTGGCACTATCAATAATAGACAGATGATTGATTTGATCCGAATACAGGTGAAGAAGTTCGAGTCCATTGGTATTGTTGACTTTTATGCTAAGACTTATATTGTTAGTTGATCGAATAATTAAATTCATACGTGAGTTAAGATCAGAGAACGCAGTGTTAAGTTCTTGAAGCTTAAGAAAGCCGAAAATTTGAAAGAAGATTTCTGTAGGTAAATCTTCTACTAATGTTGGAGATCTCTGTGCACAAGTCATTTTTCGAATGAAATATGTGCAATGCGAGAAAAAATACCTTGTCTTTTATATTCACACACTAATTGCATGTTGTTCTTTAATGTAACGATCAAACTTGGTTTTTTCCTTTCTCCTAAGTAAACAGGAAACGCAGAAAACTTCCTGTAACGGAAAAAAGGTTAAACGGAGAAAACTCTAAGACGCGAGTTTCTACCTTAACCGTTATTTGGTTTGTGTGAGTAATCTACGAACCGAGTAAATTAGTTTACACGAGTAGAATCGATTCCAATTCTTTAAAAATAAACACTATAAATGAGTGTTTTAATTTGAGTGACGTATTCAACTTACGTTCACTCAAAATTTTATTGAAATCAATAATAACAATGCACGCGACCTTTAACAATCGGTGCGTGGCTAACAATAATACAAAAAAGGTGAGTGAGCAAGAATTTGGATTCGACGCGCTCGCTAACACACTCTCATTTCTGATTTGTTTCACTATTTATATCTCTTGATCAAGAGAGAGAGATTAAGAGAGAATCGGATTGAGATCTGATAGGTTGATACTCGATACAAGAGTTTAAACAAATGAAGTATTAATGAATTGATCGAGGACTTGTGCCAATTGATTCGTCTTCGATATCTTGTGTTTTTTATTTGGATAGCATCGTGATTTATTGATCCTATTGATCATCATGATCCCTTGTTTGATTGCTGAGTTAATTATGTTTGCCAATTGATTTGATTTGTTTATCTATTGATATGTATACAAATGTATATATACAGGGGGTCCCAAAATTATAGGACACCCCCCTGCTTTTGAGTTCAAGATCATTTTTTACTTTCAAAACATGATGTTATTGGCTTCTTGTTTTCATGCATGTGTACATATATTCATGCAGTATTTACACTTATGTGCGAATGCACAAAGCATTTATGTTGCGCGTTGCGTGTTTTCCTCTTTTTTTTCTTCTTCTTCTTCTTCTTTTTCTTTCTCGACGTCCGCACTTTTCGTTGTTACCTAATGATCTCGAGAACTACAACTCGTACAATTTTCGTTCAAAAGAGAAAATTAAAATGTTGATGTCGAACTAGTGATATTTTTTTTCAAA
>Ga0209960_1003962_pt1 | contig 11931 bp, 12 predicted proteins | sample ThiBiot_500_plan_2_FD_183947 | JGI IMG/M metagenome (GOLD analysis project Ga0209960, IMG submission 183947) | Wastewater bioreactor microbial communities from Cape Town, South Africa - Thiocy_expt_500_plan (SPAdes) | ecosystem: Engineered > Bioreactor > Thiocyanate-remediating >... | reverse complement strand
AATAAAAATAATTTTTTTTTTTTTTTTTTTTTACAAAAAAAAGGCTCTTGTTCTTCCTGTAATTCATGGGACTAATAATAAATCAGCTTGGAAAATTTGTTCTGGTGGATTTGGTGAAAAAGGAAAAACTGACCAAGGTTTCTTTGGAAAAGGTTTCTTCTTTTTTTTTTTGATTTCTTATTCTCTTGATTTTCCAAAAATTAATTATAAATGTTCAAAAAAAAAAAAAAAGGATTTTACTTCACAACCTCTTTTCAATATGCCTCAAGATATGCAAAATTTTCAAAAAAAGCAAACGGAAAAGTATTTGTAATTGCAGTAGCTCTTGTTGGAAATAGTTATCCAGCAATTGAAGCCCCTCAATTTACGGATGGTCTCAATGCATTATTTACCGTCCAAAAAAATCATACATTATATGGAAGATATTGTAAACAGGGATATCAATCTCATTTTGCTTTAGTTGATAAACAACATCATTTTCCTTTTCCTGGTGAAGTGGATTTAGATAATGCTTTTGATGAGATTGTTGTTTTTGAAAAAAGTCAAACCCTTCCACTGTATCTTATTACATTAAATGATTAAATTTAAATTATTTCCTTTTATTATACTTTCTTTATTATTTCATTATTTATTTTATCTTACAACTTTATCCATTTTTTCAAATTGGATTCTATCAAGAATTTTTTGAGCAAGGTAATCATCAAACATTTCAAAGAAACTTTCTGAAACTTTAGATGATTTGACAAATTCAATTTTGGCTGCAGTTTCTGGAGCCAGTATTGGTTTTATCTAAAGAATTTTTTTTCTAAAAAAAAAAAGACTTCAAAATAAAATCAGAACTTACAAGTTTAAATATTGGTTCGAAAGTTCTAGGAGCATCAATGAGAAGAATTTTTGAAAGTCTTTCTGGGTAATTATCTGATAAAGTTTGAGCAACATTGACTCCAAGTCTAGGATCCATATCTGACCATCCAAATCCTATATATGATTATTTTTTTAAAGAACAAATATTTTGTTTTTTTTTATTTTTGAATCATAAAACCTTCAAATATAAAAATTATGATTTACCTTCAAAATGCACAAGAACACAAACTTTATAACTTGCTAAATTTAACTTTTCAATAATTTGAACACATCTTTCAATTGTGACTAAAATGATTATTTTTTTGAAGAACGAAAAATATATGGAGAGGAAGAAATGAAAAAAGAAATCAATACCAATAAAATGATTCAATCCAGAAATATCTCTTTGTGAAGCATGTTTAAAATCAGTATAAACTACAGGATTTCCAGCTTTGGAAACTCCAAGAAATCTCTTTAAAGAAAGAAGAAAGAAAATGTTTTCAGTTGATATAAAAACAAAATTAATATGTATCCGAATTTGCTTTGAATTGAATCATACCATACAATGATTCTTAGTTGACTTATTACAAGCTTCACAAGTTCTTAAACTTTCAACTGATTCTCTTCTCCATTTTAAAGAATGAAGTAACATCTTCTCAGACTAATTATTATTTTCATAAAAATGTTTTAATTGATTGTATGTGTTTTATCTTGAAAATAAAAAAGAATCAATCGATTAATACCTTTGCATGATCAAAGTTTCTTGCAACAAGATATCGATATAAGCTATTAGTATTCATTGATTATTGATATGTGATTGTTTGTTTAATTATCAAATTATCAAATTATCGAGTTTAACATAAAGTTAATAATATCTTTTGGAAAGTAAAACAAATGATACCATTCATCAGTACAAAACTCCTTATCTTCTTCACTCAACTCATGTTCTTTCTCTATCTTCTCTCTAAACAATTTCACTTCTTCCTTCTTTTCCTCATCGCTTAAAACATCTTCCTAATGAATATGAAAAATAATACATGAAATGCATTCAAAACAAAAATACTTATGCGTATAATTTCATTAAGAAAGAGCTCTTACATTTCGTTTAGGAGCAAACGGTGCAAGCTTCTCAAGTGCATTGAGTTCCTTATCGCTCAAGTCTCTATTCAAGCCTTCCTCTGATGCGGTAAAGTCAAACACTTCCCACACTTCATCAATTGCTATTATAAAAACAAAAAGGTAAGCGATTACATTAAATTATATATTTTATGATTGAAAATAATGAATTGATGCTTGTTGTAATTAATAAAAATCATAGAGAAACCTTCTTCCATCTGTTCTAACTGGGTTGGAGTTCACAATTAAGCTTTAAGGTGCAAGTTTGTTTGGAAATCCCTCGGTTCAATAAGTAAAATTGTAATAAGAGATTGCTTTCCCCCAACCTTTCTTATAAGATCCCTTATGTAATCAATATGGAATCAATGAAATCATTGAAATAACTCTTTGCAAAGTAAACATCTCATCAATATATATATACATTCAATGAATTAGGAATCAAGTGAATTTCATTGATGCAAAATGGTATGATCCTCATTTTTTTTAATTATTTCGTAATATTTTTTATCAAAAATGGGTCAGTGTAATGTACTCTAGAGGTTATTCTTTGTCAATAGAATTCTTTGTGAAATTGAATTTTCGAATTCTTTGTCAATTTGATATTGTTGAGTTGTTGTTGAATTGATTCGTTTTCGAAATGGATTTGACAAGTAAACTTTGAAGATTTCGATTTCGAAAAATCTTTGAAATGAATTTTGAATATTTGAAGATTTGAATATTTGAATTTTTGTCACATCTAATAATTGAAATCCTTCCAATAATTCCTGATTTAATTAATCAACTGTTAAGAAATAACAAACCATGAACAGATCTTCTTTATTTGTTTTTTTGTTTTTTATGGGATAACTCCTCTCTTTTTTCCAATTTGAATAAAAGCATCAACAGCTTTATCAATTTGTTCTTTAGTATGACCAGCAGAAAGTTGAACACGAATTCTTGCTTCTCCTATTGAATTTTAGGTAATAATTTAATTAAGAAAAAATGTAAAATGAAAAAATGAAAAAAATGAAAAAAAACCTTTTGGAACAACAGGATAACTAAATCCGATAACATAAATTCCTAATTTCAAGAGATCATCAGCCATTTCAGAAGCTAAACGAGCATCTCCTAACATAACTGGTGCAATTGGATGATCAACTCCTTTTAATTTGAAACCAGCTTCAGTCATTCTTTTTCTAAAATGTTGAGTGTTAGCTGTTAATTGATCTCTAAGAGTTGTTGAAGAAAGAAGAAGCTCAAAAGCTTTCAATGAAGCACCAACAACTGGAGGTGGAAGTGTATTTGAGAATAAGTAAGGTCTAATTATTTAAAATAAAAAAATCAATCAGAAATTGACTATCGTTTAGAAAAAAAAAACCTTGATCTTTGTCTTAAAAGTCCAACAACTTCTTTTCTTCCTGTTGTATAACCTCCAGAAGCTCCACCTAAAGCTTTTCCAAGAGTTGAATTAATGATATCAATCTTTCCTCTGACACCACAATATTCATCTGTTCCTCTATTTTAATTTGAATTTGAATTTTTGAAAATGTTTTTTTAATATTGATTAAGAAAAAATTACCTTCCAGTTTTTCCAAGGAATCCTGTTGCATGACATTCATCAACAAATGTAAGAGCTAAGAATCATAATTATTAATATTGAAATAAAAGAAAGAAAGACTAATTTTTTTTTAAAAAAAAAAAGAAATAAAAGAAAAAAAAACCATTGTATTTCTCAGCAAGGTTACAAATTTTATCAAGAGGAGCGATTTCACCATCCATACTAAAAGCACCATCAGTGACAATCATTTTTTGACGTGCACCAGCTGCATCAGCTTCTTTTAATTTCTCTTCTAAATCATGTAAGTCTAAATGTTTATAACGATATCTTTTAGCTTTTGAAAGACGAATTCCATCAATAATGGAAGCATGATTTAATGTATCTGAGATGATTGCATCTTGTTCTCCAAGAACTGCCTCGAAAATTCCTTTTTTTTTTCCATTTTTTAAATTTTTAAATTTTTGAATTTTTTTTTTTTCTAAATAAAAAAAAAGTCAAAAATAATTATTTTACCAGCATTTGCATCAAAACAAGAAATATATAAAATTGTATCTTCAGTTCCATGGAATTGAGAAATTTTTCTTTCTAATTCTTTGTGAATATCTTGAGTTCCACAAATGAATCGAACAGATGATAAACCAGCTCCATGAGTATCAAGCATTTTCTTGGCATTTTCAACTACTTCTGGATGATCACTCAAACCAAGATAATTATTTGCACAAAAATTCAAAACTTCTTGTGAGCTTCCTTGAACGCGAATTGATGCTTGTTGTGGACTTGTAATCACACGTTCATTCTTAAAGGTTCCAGCTTCTTTGATTTCATCTAACTAAAAAAAAATTTGATTGTTTAAATTAGATTCAATTTTTTGATATTTCAGCAGGAAAACAAAAAAAATGAAAGAAAAGATTAAACTGAGGAAGAAGATAGAATACCTGTTGTTGTAAGATCTTAACAAATTGATTTGATGCATTAGAATAGAGTCGTTTTGATTGAGAAAGACCTATTTTGTAAAAAAGAAAAACAACCGTGAGAAAAAGAAAAAAATCAATTGATCTTTTTCAAAACTCCTAAGTTTGAATTAAACAATAAAAATAAAGAAAAGATTGACTAAATATTAAGAAAACTAAAGAAAGAATCTTAGAATCAGTTATAAAATCATTTCAATGTTGTTAAATCATTAAAATATTAAGAGAATATTAAGAAATATTAAGAAAATTAAGTAAAATCAAATAACAAAATCAAGATTTCAAAGAAAAAAAAAGTGTTCAAAAACCCAATACTTTGATTAATTATCACAATAAGATGAAATTAATGATAAAAAATAATAAATTTAGTATTGAAAAAGTTGAATTTGAATCAAGGATATGTGAAGGAATAGTACTTTGTTCTTGAGAGGAAGTGAGGGAATGAGAGAGAACTGAGGACAATTGTTGAATCCTTCGATAAGCCATGTTTTTTTTTTACTTTTCACTTTTCCACCTTTTTTCATCTAATCAAACTCAAAAAAGGTGGAAAAGTGAAAACACAAAAAAGTTCAAAAAAAAATTTTTTTTTGGAACCGTTGAGCAACTTAGCTTTAAGAGCTTTACTTTTAGGATACTTAATGTATGATATGATATCTTCAATAAGACCTTGAGTTATTCTTCTTTTTTGAAAATTCAAAAGGAAAGATGAAATTTTTTTAAAGGATCGTTTTCAATGTGAATCATTTGGATAGAAATTTTGGTTCAAAAAATTCAATGATTTCTGAAATGAAACCAACAATAAAATGAAGAAAACGAATCAAAGACAAAAGAAGAATTTCAATACAATATAAAATAATGGTAATAATAAATGAGTAAAGAGATTGTTTTACTCTTATTTGTAATACACTATATAAGAAGGATAAGTTTGTGATTCATGAAGAACTAATTCATCAGCAATACCTCCTCGCTTCAATTGTTCAATTCTCGTGATTGGAAAGGCTGTGCTAATATATTGATCACTAACTATTTATTTTTTAATTGTTGATTAAATGGTTGAATAAATGGAGAAAGAGTAAAGAATACCAAGAGTGAAATGAGATTGATAACCAGGATTGATTGGTTTTCCTAAATATCCAGTTTCATTTTTCATAGGTTGATCCTTTTCTTGCATGATTACTTTTCCTTCTTCATCAGTTATAAATGGATGTTCAATCACTGGAAATGGATTTCCAACAACCACAAATCCGATCACAAATACTTTGGGAATACCTTGACAATATTTTGCTGCATATTCTGCTTTGGATGTCATATAAACTCCTTTTTTTATAGTTGAATAAAGCTAATGTTTCACAAATTGGAAATAATTAAAATAAAAGAAAAAGAAAAAACCTTGTGAATAATAACCAGCATCAACTTTGCCCAACGTTCCAAATCCATCATCAGCTTTTAAATTTGATTTTCGAATCATTGAGTTTATTGTTGGAAAAAAAAAAAAAAAAAAGTAAAAAGAAATAAAAACAAATTCTCCAAGCAGCGTCTTCAGTTGTTCCTTGAATCATTGGAATCACAAATGACTACATTTTGAAATTAATTAAAAGAAAAAAGAAAGAATTTTGAATAAAATAAATAAATAAATAAATAAATAAATAAAATGTACATTATTTCCATGATTCCAACCAATTTGTCTAAATTTTGAAATATAATCACCCAAATATTGAATAAATGATTGTCTTAATTCAGATCCAAATTGTTCAATCCAATCTTCTCTTTTAAATAAATTTGGAGTTGCTTTCTGTTGACCATAGATTTGTTGTCCACGAACTTCAAACGATCTCTTCCAATCTTTGTTTTCAATTCCAATAACTTTATCAATTTTTGATATATCAAATCCAAACAATTTGAGCAAGTATTTAACTTTTTCATATTCTTTTTCATTTAATTTTTGTGAGTTTTCAAAAATCGTCTCTGTGTCACTTTTTTGATTTTCTTGATTTCGATTTTGATTCTCAAAACTATAATTCCAATAATTATTTCCTGAATGTTTTTTTTTGGTTATTTATATTATTCTTTAAAGAAAAAAAAAAATTAAAAATATACCAGTATTATTTTGATTATCTAAAGAATCAAGTAAACCAGTTTTAAATAATAATTCTTCACCATAAATTGGAAAATGAGTGATTGGACATATCAATTTTCTATCTTTTAAATCTAATTTACAATCTTCCTCAATATCTTCCAAATCGATCAATCCTTTTGAAAAATGAGGAGATCTAACACATTCTTTCCATCTCACTCCTCCATAATATCTATTCACTATTTTCACTTCTTCATAAATATATTTCATCATTTCTAAACATTCTTTCCTTTCTTTTCCTCTAATTCTAATTTCAAATAGATTCTCTTCCATTTTAACTTCTAATAAACACAAAACATTCTCATTCTGGTTTTCATTTTTATTCTCATTTTCATTATCAACATGTTTCAATAATACTCCCCTTCTCCAAATAATATTATTAACAATTCTGTCATGAAATCTCACCAATAATCTAGAAACCATTTCACTTGGAACTTGATTAAATGAAAATATCCTTTCAATCTCAATTTCTTTTCTTGGAATTATTGTTGGCCAATAAGTCGATAAACCATTTGGTTTATCTTCAGGTAAAAAATTCACAATTAAACTTCTTTGATCTTCAAATGGTCTTCCCTTATCTTCTTTCAATTTAAAACAAATTTCAAACTTTTCCATTAATGTCATCAACATTTCTGCTTTATCCATATAATTTGGCCAGAAGAACTCTAACTTTGAATGATTTAAAATTCCGCCTTTGAAGTTATGACGTAAATCTGGTTTAAATAATTTTCCCATAACTTCTCTTGTCAAAAATTCTGGTTTCAAAACAACAAAATTTGATAATTCTTTTGGTTCATCAAAGTAAACACAAGTTCCCCATTGGTTTAATAAATTTAATCCTCTTTTCATAAAATCATCGTCAAATTCAAATATTGAATTTGATTTATTATAATTAATTAATTCTTGAATTTCAATAATTGGAAGGTTTCTAAATTGATCTTGATCTCTTAATTCTTCGATTGATTTCTTAATTCTTAAATATTCAAGTGGTAATTTCTCACCCATATATCCATGAGTTATTGCTGTTTATAAATATCTTGTTTCAATTTCTTAATATTTTCCATTGTTGAACAACTTACTTCATATATTTGAATTGGATAATCGATTCCATTCGATCTTGCTATTTCCAATATTTTTTGTTCCCTTAATTTCTTTGATTCTTCTGATTTATTAATACTTTGATCATCCAAAAAAGTTCCAACAACAATAATAGAGAAATAAGGCTTTCCATTTGTGAGAGTTAAATCATGTTGTAAATGAGATGAAAGTGATTTGAACCAAAAATTCAATCCTTCTAATCCATTTGTTCCATTTTTTCCATCTTTCATTTTCCATAAAACCAAAAAAACAGTTCTTGTTGATAAAAAATAATGATGATTATTATAATAATCATGTTGTCCTGCAAAATCCCAAATTGAAACATCAATATCTGTTTCTAAATTTTGTTCATTTGAAGAATGAAGACTTTCAGCCAATTCATTTGCAATATTTAATTTATTTGGATTTTGAAGAATTTGATCTTGAATTTCGATTCCATGAGTTGCAACATTTCTAATGACCCTTTTCAATCTTTCAGACCATTTATCTCTTGTTTGTTGATCTTTGAAATGAATTTCAATTTTCTTTTGTGATTTATCATTTAATGGAATTAATGCTAATCCTATTTCTTTGATTTCTTGAATATTCCATTGTTTATTCACAAGAATAATTACTTTATAAACTCTGTTTGGTTCCTTTGGTTTGTATTTTCTCAAAAACTTTCCTTGTAATTCAATTATATACTCCATTTTTTGGAACATTTTTTTTGTTTTTCCAAGATCTTGAATCGGAAATAAACAATCTAAAATTGTAGTTTTCCCAACATTTTCAAAACCGACAACCATCAATTTTGTTCGATAAAGTGGTTTTGAGTTTGGGGATTTACATAAATCTAAAATATATTGAACAATTGATTTTGTTCCTTGATTTCTAATTTCAATTGGTATTGTTTCTAATCCTTCTGCTGATTCCAATTTAATATCATCAATTCTATTGAATTATTGATCATTTTTATTATGTATATTCAAATTTAAACTGAAAACAAACAAAAAAAGAATAATAAAAAAATAATAATAATACTCAATGTTTTGTAGATTGCTTAATTGTAAATTTTCATATTTCCAAATTAAAGTTTTCAAGATTTCGAGGGTATTAGAAGATGTCAACTCGCAATTTATTAACCTATTTTAATTTGAAATTTTCGAAATTTAACAACTTAGAATTTTGTGAAAAAAAAAAACGATCATCATACCTTAATTCTTTGACATTGTTATTATTTTTCAAATGTTCATTTAAAACAAGAAAATCACGTTTGTTGATGGATTCACTTTCAATATGGATTAAACTTTGAAATATTTCTAAATATTCTCTATATCTTTGTTCTATTTGATTTTTATTATCATTGTCATTGTTCTATAACTCATGTTAATTTAGGAAATTACCTGTGTCAAATTCTTTCATTAGTTTCACAATGTTTGAGTGTTTCTTTTCTTTTGCGATCTCAATTGCAATTTTTCCAAACTTAGTTCTCTTCTTTATTGAAATTCTTTTATCATTTAATAACGACTTCACAACTTCAATCTTTCCTTTTTCACATGCAATATAAAAAGGTGTTTCACCACTATTTTTTTCTGTATTGATACCAACTCTTTTATCATTTAATAACAATTTCACAATTTCTAAATGACCATTTTGACATGCAATATAAAAAGGTGTTCCACCTTGACTTTCAGGTTTATTGAGATCAATCCTTTGATCATTTAATAATAACTTCACAATTTCAATATGTCCATTTCCACAAGCAATATAAAAAGGTGTTTGGCCATCATCATTTCTTGCTTTATTGACATTAACTCTATTATCATTCAATAATAACTTCACAATTTCAATATGCCCATTGTCACAAGCAATATAAAATGGTGTAAAGCCCCCATTATTGGTTTCACTATTGATATCAACCCTATTGTCATTTAATAATAATTTCACAATTTCAATATATCCTTTTCCACAAGCAATATAAAAAGGTGTTGCGTCATTCTTATTTCCCTTGTTAATATCAACACTATTATCATTTAATAATAATTCCACAATTTCAATATGTCCATTTTCACAAGCAATCCAAAAAGGTGTTGTTTCGTCCTTATTAACTTTATTAAGATCAACTCTCTCATCATTTAATAATAATTTCACAATACTGACATCTCCTTTTTCACAGGCAATCCAAAAAGGTGTTTGGTCATTGTCATCCGCTTTATCAGTAATAACATTTTCATCATTTAATAATAATTCCACAATCTCAATATGTCCATTTTCACAAGCAATAAAAAAAGGAGTTTTATTCCTCCGATTTGTTTTGTTTATATCAATCCTCTCATCATTTAATAACGATTCCACGACTTTTATTTGTCCACTATAACAAGCTATCCAAAAAGTAGCCCAATAGTCATTTTGAGTTTGTGTTTTATCAATTCTTTTATCATTTAATAATAATTTTGCAATATCAATATATCCATTTTCACAAACAATATAAAGAGGTGTATTACCACTATCATTTGGTTTATTAATATCAACTCTTTTATCATTTAATAATAACTCCACAATTTCAATATATCCTTTTTCACAAGCAACAGAAAATGGTGTTGCTTCATTCTTATTTGCTTTATTGATATCAACTCTTTTATCATTTAATAATAATTTCACAATTTCAATTTGTCCTTGTTGACAAGTAACATAAAAAGGTGTTTCATTCCATAAATTTGATTTATTGATATCAATTCTTTCATCATTTAATAATGATCCCACGACTTTTATTTGTCCACTATAACAAGCCATCCAAAAAGTAGCCCAATAGTCATTTTGAGTTTGTGTTTTATCAACCCTTTTATCATTTAATAATAATTCTATAATTTCAATATGTCCATTTTCACAAGCAATATAAAATGGTGTTTGATCTTTTTTATTTACTGTATTGATATCAATTCTTTTATCATTTAATAATAATTTCACAATATCCATATGTCCATTTTCACAAGCAATAAAAAAAGAGGTTTCACTTTCATCTTTATTTGATGTATTTCCTTTATTGATATCAGTTCTTGTATCATTTAATTTTAATTTTAAATTTAAATTCAAATTTGATCCTGACCAAGTCTTTTTCAAATGTTGAACTAAAGCTGAGATATCTTTTTCTGAACCAGTTTCACTCATATCAACATATAAATCACCACTTAATCTTAATCCAATAGGACCATTCCATTGTTTTGTATCTCTCATACTTGGTTCCATGACAATTGGAATCATTTTCTTGTTTCTATTGGTTGCATAAGTAAATTCAGCTTTACAATTATCAGGTCTTTGAGATGCAACTTTTTCCATATAAACTTTGGTAATAAAAACTAAAATAACATCACTATCATCAATTCCTTGGGCCATTGGAATATCAATATGTCCAACCATTTTATCTTCATCAAACCAGGTTTGAAATCCTTGAGCTTTTAATAATTTGTTTACAGTTCCAACTCGTGCATGATTATCTCGATTTAATTCATCTTTCACCCATGTATGGGTTAAAAATACACTTGGGTTTGATGATGATACAGACAAATCCGAAGTGAGATCTAAATAAAAGGAAAGAGAAATTAAAGATTCCAAAGGAAAAAAATGAATAAAATTTACCATCAACTTTTACTTCCTCATTCTTATTTGCTTTCTTAATCCCAATTCTTTTATCACTTAACAATAATTTCACAACGTCTGTATGTCCATTTTCACAAGCAATATAAAGTGGTGTTTCGATATCAAAGTCTTTCCCATTTATGTTTTTAAGTAATCTTCGAACTTCTTCAACATCTCCATCTTCACAAGCTTCCAAAAGCTCTTTTTCCATTTGCTTGTATTTCTCAAGTTATAAAGTTGATTTTTCATTTCTTCTTGTGTTGGTTTATATACTATTCCTAACTGGACCTTCGTCAGAATTGAGGTTTGATAAGTAAGAAAATTAAAAGAATCCGAAAACATTTTATTTTTCACTTTTCCACTTTTTAGAGTCAAATTAATTAATAAAAAGGTGGAAAAGTGAAACAAAACAAAAAGTTCAAAAAAATTTTTTTTCCTCAAAATTTGTAACCTTCAAACTTTTAGCAGCTCCAAGAAAAAGACCTTGAGTTATTCTTCTTTACAAAATTAAAGGAAATGTGAGATTTTTAAGAGTAAAAGGATCATTTTCAATGAATCATGATCATGTAAGTTTTGATTTTATTTTGGTTCATTTCTCTTTTTTTTTTTTTTTTATTTTC
>Ga0209960_1003959_pt1 | contig 11934 bp, 14 predicted proteins | sample ThiBiot_500_plan_2_FD_183947 | JGI IMG/M metagenome (GOLD analysis project Ga0209960, IMG submission 183947) | Wastewater bioreactor microbial communities from Cape Town, South Africa - Thiocy_expt_500_plan (SPAdes) | ecosystem: Engineered > Bioreactor > Thiocyanate-remediating >... | reverse complement strand
AAAAAAAAAAAAAAAAAATTTTAAAAAAAAAAAAAAAACCAAAAAAAAAAAAAAAAAAAAAAAAAGAAAATAAATAAAAAAAAGAAAAATTAAAAAAATTACCGAGAAGGCATTTTGGAATTGAGTCCAATTTTTACACGAGTTTGAATCTTATTTTCATTTTTAACTAAGAGATCTAATAATTCACTTGTATGAACAACAGCTTCTCTGAAATAAGTCATTAAACTAATTAAACATGTATTCCATTTGTTAATAATCTTTGTAAAAGTTGTTGATCCTGAAGACATTAAAATCATTCTAACACGATTATTAAATTGAAGTAATTTCTCTTCATCAACTCTAAGGAAAGCTTGAGCCGTTCTTTCTTTACTAACTTCATTCACTAAATTCCAAACAGAATCTTTTAATGAGAATTCTTCATTTAAGGTACGGCATTTTGGAAGAATTCTGACATCAAATCCACTCATACTGAAAAGTGTATTTGGATTATCCTTTGAATAAACTGAAACAAAACTATTTTCCCAAATGATAGTTGTGAGAGAACGAGGAAGACGATTTTTAATATCCCAGAAAACGGCTCTTCCCAAGTTAACATCATGTTTCATTAAACGCATTCTACAATCTCTTGGCCAACATTTTTTGTTGTTATATCCAATGATGTTCTCATTATTTGGATCAGGATTTTCAGTTAAATAACGTTGAATTAAATCCTTTGCTTCATCTTGTGAAAAGCGGAGATACATATGAATTTTATCAATGTAACGACAATAGAGACGAATTGGATGTTTGGTTTCAGTTTGAGTATCACGGAATTGTAAGAATTCATTTGGAAGATTTGGAGGTCCTGCAAGCTCTGAAGCACGAGAGAGACCAAGAATAAGTAAATCAAGAACTAAACCATAATATTGGAAGATAAATGATGCAAATTGTAAACCACGAATAAGTCCATAACCATTGGTATGATTCATATCTTTGAAGGTAATGACAATATTGTTCTTGGCGGTCATATAATCAGCCAAGTTATGATCAAGGACAAGACGGAGTAAACGATTGAGAATTGTAAAATCAATTTTTTCATAAACTTTATGGAAGGAGGTCTCTAAGAGAACATTACATTGGCCATCACTTGTATCCCAAACATCTGTTAAATTATTGATACCTTGACACCATTTGTAAACTAACAATGGAGGGGGTTCCGAGTCTGAGGGTTTAACCCAAGATGGGAATAGTCCTCTCTTATCAGCTTCATACCAAAGGTATTGATCTAAGTAAGCATCTGTAATCTTCTCTAAGGGTTCAATATCATAAACAGGAATTAAATGAGAGTAAAGATCCATAAACTCGAGTCCAACTTCTTTAAATGCACGTTGTGTTAGTAAATGACGCTTAATTCTTGTTAAACAGCTAGAGGGGTTATCATAAGCTTCTTCAATTAATCCAAGTTCTTCTCTTTGTGATTGATTCAAGCGGGTCTTAACAGAGTATGATTCACGTAATCTTTCCAAGGCAATGATCAACATCTTGGTATCATGTTTATAAGAAAGAGGGGGGAAAGGAATTGGAGAAAATCTTCTACTTTCAAGCCAATGAACCATAGTAGTATAAATTGCAACAGCTTCTTCTGCAGAGACATAAGGACCATCTTTAAGATAATTGTGTTGTCTTTCTTGTTCAGCTTTCAACCAGAGACGAGTTAATCTTCCAAGATTCTTCTTTGTAACAGTTTTATCAACAGTAGCTCCTCTACGAATACGTTCACGGTTATAATGAGCAGCACTAGTCCACCAATCTGCTTTTGCTTTAACATATTTCAAGATCATATTTTCAACAGGGGTTGGGAGACCTGGTACTTTCCAAGGGATGTTTGCTTTCCAACATCTCCAAGCTTCACTCAAATGTTGTAAGATAGTTCTAGCTTTGTTAGCTTTGATTCCTTCAGGCATCATATCAATAATATCGTGCATAACTGCAGCTCTAAGTTCAAGATCATAATGGGATTCAACTCTTTGTTTTGTGACTGTCTTTGCAACACCTTTTGATGATCTACCTTCAAAGTGACGTGCTAAAAGATTTCCGAGCCATCTCTCTAAGAGAGGAACAACTCCTCTCATAAAGAATAACCAAACTCTCCAACCTGGTGCCCAAAATCCACATCCAGGACCTTTTCCAACTGAACCAGTATTAAAACGATAATAAATCAAATGTTTAAGATCTTTACACATACGAACTTGTCTCATCAAACGATATTTATATCTATACATTCCAGTAAGTTGACCAATATGTGAGAAGATATATTGGAGACCATCAGCAAGTTGAAAAGCATCAACATTTCCAAGACGATATTGAACATGAGCATCAACAACAAGTTTTGTTAAACGAAGGATTTCTCTCATTAAATGGAAAGCATTTCCAAAACGAGACTTTTTACGTTCTTTTGTTGTGAGGGTCTTGACTGGTTTTAAATTGAAGTTGTAGTCCAAGTGAAGGTAATTCAAATTCTTTCTATGGATCAATAAATTTAACATGTTATATCCTTGTCTACAAACTTGTAATCCTGCTTCAACCCAATCTAATTCTGTTGTTTGGAAAAACTTTGTTGATTTGAGTTGTTTGAAGAGAGATCTTTTTGTGAGTCCTTTTGGTGGGCGATGATGAAGTTCATTTAAGACATAACATTTAAGAAGTTTTTGATAAGAGACACGAACTTTGACAGGTTGACCTGGAGGACAGTGTTCTAAATACCAGTTTTTGACTAAAGGAATATCAATTGCACGACGAGTTGTACCACTTCTTCTATCAAATGGATGAGGGGCCCAATATAAAGCAATACCATTTGCTGTATTATCAGTATAGAGTGGGGTATCTTGAAGGAAAGGTTCAATCTCTTCAGGTAAAACAAATTCATCTTCTTCTAATGAATCCTCAAAAGCGGGAAGTGGAGGTAAATTTGCTGCAGCTCCAGTTTTTCTAAATGAGATAGGATTAATGAGGGGATCATAATAAAATGCTGGAAGATCAGGGTCTTCCGCTTTGATATATACAACAGCTGGGTAATGATAAGGAGAGACTTGAACTGATCTAGGACGATCATTATATAAGTAAGGGAAAGCAATTCTATATTCTGTTCTAACTTGGTGACGAATAATAATTTTATTAATATCATTGAATTCATTCCAATCCTCATCAACTGTTCCAGCATCTCTATGTAATGGTTCAAACTTTGGTCCTCCTGGAATGGCCATATTCAAAGCTTTAGCAGTAAAAAATGATTGCTTATCAAATAAGTAAAAATAATTTTTATCCGTTAAATCTGAAAGTAATTGATTTGCAAGACGGTGTAAAGTTGAAACAATTGGTAATGTAAGTCTCCATTTTCTATAACTTGGTCCAAGAATACGTTTTGAATCATGAACTAATGGTTTAGCATCATAGAACCATTCAAAAACTTCTTTATCTTCAGTCTATTTTATTTTTATTTTTTATTTATTTATTTATTTTTTTATTTTTTTTTTTGTTACTTTTTGAAAATATGTTTTTGAAAAAAATCAAAAAAAAATAAATAAATAAAAATATAAAATATATAATTACATCATCAAGATCCATTTGAATTGATTCTAAAGGTTCAACATCAAGGATATTATCACCATAATCAAGAGGGGGTTCTTCATCATCGAATGGTGGAAATCTCATTCTTTTAAAGTGCTACAAAAAAATTAAGTGATTAATAATTAATATAATAGAAAAAAAGAAAAAAGAAAAAAGAAAAGAAAAAAAAGAAAAAAGAAAACTTACTCTACGATCACGCTTTTCTCTTCTCATCATAATCCACATTGTACCCCATTGAGCAATGAAAATAGGTTCAACAACCCAAGGAATTTCATTTACAAAAGTGATTGCTCCAGTTACGTGATATAAAACTTTAACATCCCGAACCTTTTGGTTTTTTATAAAAATGAAGAATTGAAATCAAAAAGAAAGAAAAAAAAGAAAGAAAAAAAAGAAAAGAATTACTTGTTCCCAAGGCATAGGAATATTCTCTAATAATTTTAAAACAGCATGAGGTACATATTTCAAGGCTCCTAGGTAAACCCTTTTATCGTGTCTAAATTTTTTACTTGACATATCACCATGATCTTTAATAATTTTTCTAATATGTTCAGGTGGCATATCTTCTTTTTGATGTTCTACAAACCCAAATTTTCTTTTTTCTCCATATCTTCTTGAGTTAAGTTGTTGCCTAAGATAAAAAGAAAAGTAAGAAAACCAACAAGACAAAGGAAAAGAGAAAAAAAATGAAAAAGAAGAAAAAATAAAAGAAAAAGAATATAATAGAATATAATAAATACAATGAAAAGAGAAAAATGAAAGAGGAATAAGAAAATAACAAGTAAGTAGCAAAAATTCAAAATTCAACAGACAAAAAAAAAAAAAAAAAAAACAAAAAAAAAAAAAAAGAAAAAAAAAAAAAAAAAAAAAAAAAAAAAAAAAAAAAAAAAAAAAAAAAAAAAAAAAAAAAAAAAAAAAAAAAAAAAAAAAAAAAAAAAAAAGAAAGAGGAAAAAAAAAATAAAAAAGAAAAAAAAAAAAATAAAAAATCAAAAAAAAAAAAAAAAAAAAAAAAAACCGAAAAAAAAAGAGAGGAAAAAAAAAAAAAAAGATAAAACAAATCTAAAATCAATCACAAAACCAAAATTTTTTTAAAAAAACAAATAAGATTACATTAAAGTAAAAATAATAATAAATGTTTTGTCTTACCATTTCCTAGCTTTTTCTTCAAGTTTCTCTTGAGAGAGCACAGGCATCGATTGCTCGAGCTCTTCATAGAACCTTGATTCCTCCATTCCTAATTTTTTTTAATATTTTTTTTTAAAAAAGAAATGCTTCATAAAATCAAAACTTTTCAAGAAAAATTAAATCAAAATCAACACCAAAACTCAAATTTTATTTTAAAATAATTTTTTTAAAAAAGAGTTTGGGTTGATGTTGAGGGTTGATTTGAGATGAGATGCGAATGAGATGAGAAGATGGCAAAAGATGAAAGAGGAAGCTTACTGGCGAGAAAATGGCGGCTTTTTTTTGAAAAAAAAAAAGAGAAAAAAAAAAACATGGCTTCCAACTTGAAAAATTCTCTCTGTCATGTTTTTTTTTTTTCTCAACAAACACAATAAATATATTTTTTTCTTTTTTTATTTTTTTTTCTTCTTGAGTCAATTTCAATCAATATTTCAATCAAAGAATTATGACCTTCGTTGGTCCGAAATAAAATAAAAAACCATGATTTTTTTTCCCCACATTTCTCATTATATTTTCTGTTTTCATTCATTTTATTAATTTTATTAATTTATTTATTTATTTTGTATTCTTTTTTTTTCTTTTGTGAATTCGTTGAAGAATCCAATTACCATTGATAAATAATAAACTTGAATGAAATTTTTTGTTTCTCTCTTTCGGTTTGAATGTTCGGAAAAAAAAAGAGAAAATTTTTTTCTCATTTCAAAAAAACAGAAAATTTGAAGAAGAAAAAAAAAAAAACAGAAAATTTTTTTGAAAAGAGAAAAGAGGAAAAAATGGCGGGGAGAAGTTTTATTTTCTTGATTTTCCTTGTTACAGTATCCTATTTCACAATCAACTTCTTTCCTCAACCACCAAGGTAGATTTACAAGAATTTCATTAAATAAACGAAAAAAAAATTTTTTTTGACTTTGATTTTAATTTTTCAGTTTTTTTTTTTTTCTTCTTCTTCAAAGTGTTCCTGGATTTGCAACAAAATCAACATTTGATGTTCCTGGATTTAATGGAGATGAGACAAAAATTGAATCTAAATATGATAGACTTGTAATCGTACTTGTTGATGCACTTCGAGCTGATTTTGTTTTTGGTGAGAACTCTGGGATGGAGTTTACAAGAAGGTTATTCTTATTCTTATTTTTTTTAAAAAAATCAAATCTAAATCACAAAGGAATTAATCTTTTTCAAAAAATAGTTTGATGAAAAGAAATTTAACAGCTTCATTCCTATCAAAAGCAAATTCACCAACCGTTACAATGCCTAGAATTAAAGCCTTAGTTTCAGGAATTGTTCCAAATTTTGTAGATATTATTTTAAATTTTGATTCAAAAGAGTTCTCACAAGATAATTGGATTCATCAACTTCATTCTCTTGGTAAAAGGATTAATTTTTTTGGTGATGATACTTGGATAAAATTGTTTCCAAATTCTTTTCATAGAAGTGAAGGAACCACCTCGTTTTATGTTTCTGATACTGTTGAAGTAGATTTAAATGTAACTCGTCATGTTAAAAAAGAAATTGAAAGTGATGATTGGGATCTCTTAATATTTCATTATCTTGGATTAGATCATATTGGACATCTTGGTGGACCAAATCAGTTATTTTCTTTATTTACTTTTTTTTTTTTTTTTCAAAAATTAAGAAAAAAATAAAAAAATGAAAAAATCATCAAAAAGTCCTTTAATGAGAAAGAAACAAGAAGAAATGGATGCAGTAATTGGAATGATTTATGAACTCTTGAAAAGACAAGGAGAAAAATCATCAAAACCTTCACTTTTATTATTATGTAGTGACCATGGAATGAATGAAGTCAATATTTTTTTTTCATTTTAAAAGATTGGAATAAATAAGGGATAAAATTAAATTCAATCAAAAAGTTAGGAAATCATGGTGGATCTAGTGATGGAGAAACATCAACAGTATTTGTTTTTATGAGTCCAGATTCTGAAAAAATACCTTTTCAAAATCCTAATTTTGATCACCCAAAAATTGTTCAACAAGTTGATTTAGCTCCTACTATTTCACTTCTTTTTGGCTCTCCAATCCCAAAGAATAGCCGTGGAAAGTTGATAATAGATGTTATTGGAGATACTGGTACTTTTTTAAAAAGAAATGAAAAAAATCAATCATTAAATTACCTTCAAAATCAAGATCCCTCATACTTATTAAAATGTCTTCAAGTTAATGTATACCAACAACTAAATTTGTTAAAAGAGTTATTTCCCTCAAAGATTGAAGGTATTTTACTTTTCTTCTTCTTCTTTTTTTTTTTTTCCTAACCACCATCAAACAAAAAATAACATCTCAATTTCAAAAGAACATGAAAATCTTTTTGGAAAATTTCATGAAGCATATAATATTCATAAAAAATACTTGGAGTCAAAAGTAAACCTTTTCTTTCTTTCTTTCTTTCTTTCTTTCTTTCTTTTTTTTTTTTGTATTCGAAATTTGAAATCATATTTTTTGCTAAGATCAATCAAGATTTTTTAACAAGCCAAAAATTATACATACAAGTAAGTTAAAGATTTGAATTTTAATATTTTCAAATAAAAACTTGAAAAAAAAAAAAAAAGGTATTAGATGAAGTTTCAAATCAGCTAGGAAATGATGCTGTATTTAATGAAACGACTCTAATATCCCTTGTTGGATTTGAGTTTGTCATTACATTATTTTTTATCTATTATTTATTTAGCCGATTCATTTCCTATTCTTTGGAAGATATCTTTGGATTTATTCAATTTTTCCTTTCTCCTATAATTCTAATTTCCTCTAGTTTCGTTGAAGAAGAACACTTTTTTTGGTACTTTATGTCAACAACATTAATTTTCTTGGTTCTCTTAAAAAGTCTCCAAAGGTCATTTTAATTTTAATTTTAATTTTTTTTTCCTTTTTTTAAAAAAAAATAAATGAATAAAATAGAAAAAAACATTTTGCTTCATTAAATCTTCTTTTGGCCTTAATATGTCTCCGAATCGCAAGGAATTGGAATCAAACTGGTGTTAAATGGGCAGATCTTCCTAGTTTTCGTGAATTTTTTTTAACTCCTGAGAACGAAATTATCTCTTTAATTCTCATGTACTTTGTAACTTTTACACTCATATTATTTTATGGAAAATTTATCTTTCAAAGAATATTACCAATTATTTCTCGAGGTTTTTTATTTATTTAATTTATTTATTTATTTTTTTTTCAATAATTTTTTTTTCTTTAATCATTTATTGCTACTCTTTTCATTTTGTCAAATAGTCACCTTATTGCTATCATTCTCCCTCTCTTGTATTCTTGTGATCTTTTACAAAACTTTGACAATCTCTTTTACTGAAGAATTTATTGGAAGATTGAATCAAGAAATTGATTTAATTACTGTTGCACGCCTTTGCTTTATTTCTATTTTTATTTATATTGCTCTATCAATTTATACTTCAAGATCAAAAAAATTCTCATTTATTCAACAAATTGATCAAAGTAATTTCTTTTTACTTAATTTTTTTGAAAATAAAAAAAAATAAATCAAAAAAACCAAAAAGTCTCAACAAGTTTGCTATTTGGTTACCTTTTACTCTCAATTTTATTATCTCGAAATCATAATGTTGGCCTTTGGCTTCTAATTTACATTTTCTCAAAACTACTTCACAATTCTCTTCTTCGACTTGAGCTCTCTATTTGGATTAATATTTGGATTCATATAACTTGCGGATTTTCAAGTTATTTTTTATTTGGAAACTCCAATAGGTTTTTTTTTTCTTTCTTTTTTCGTGGATTACATTGATTTTTTTTTACCAAAAAATCTTAGTATCTCTACAGTTGATTTATCAGGAGCATATACAGGATTGAATGATTTCAATATGACTTTGGTTGGAATTTTGATGTATTTAATTACCTTTGGACCTGCCCTTTATTTTATTCTTGCAACATTATCTTATTTTTCTCAAGAAATGTATTTTTTTATTTTTTTTTATTTCATTTTTTTTTCTTTTTTTTTCTCAAATAATTCTCTTTCAATATATTTTAGGAAACTAAACAAAACAAAAACTATACTTCCTAATTTCAAAATTACATTGAATCGTATTTGTGATGTTTTATTTTGCTATCATGCTCTCAAAGTTTCTATCTTTAGTTTAATTTTGTTTTTAATGAAGAACCACTTATTCATTTGGACTGTATTTTCTCCAAAATATATTTATGAACTATTTTGGTTGGGATTACCCCTTCTTAGTTTCATTCTGTTAAAATGTATTTCTTTCTTTGTTTAAATGACGAAAAATTAGAAAGAAAAAAAAAAAAGTTTTTCTTTCTTTCTATTTAAACATCTATTATTCATTTACAAATCATTGTTCAATATGATTGTTTTCAAAAAAAATTATTATTGCTGTGATATTATCATCTGATCCTTGTTTAATTGATTCTTGTACAAGTGTATTACAAATTGTTTGTTTGGATTGTTGTTCTTGAAGTCCTTTTTTCACATTTGGATAAGAATTAAGAAAATAAATGAAATAAAATAAATAAAATAAAAATAAAAATGAAAATAAACCTTTTGAAATAAAATCAACAACAAATGAAGGTTTTAAAGATTTCCATAATCCATCGCAAGCCAAAATTAAAAATTGATCATTTTCTTGGATTTTTCGACAATAAATATCAGGATCACTAATAACTCCAAAAGGTTTGAATCTTTCATCTCCCAATGCACGAGAAACTTCAAGTATTCCTTTATTATTATATTGTCATTAAATTCAGGAATTAAAAGAAAAAAAAAGAAAAGAAAAGAAAAGAAAAGAAAAGAAAAGAAGAAAGAAAAGAGACCATTAACTCGACCATCCTTAACTTGTGCCTAAATGGTATAAAATTTAGAATTTTATTGTTTCTTTTTTTTTTAAAAAAAAGAAAGGTAAAGAAAACCCCAGTCTTTTGAATTCTTTTTCTTTCCTCCCAATCCATTGGACTATGATCTTTTGTTAATAGAGCCGTTTGAAGTTTATTGGATTCTTTTTCTTCTTTATCCTCACTCATTTTTAATTTTTTTCTTGACTGATATGCTATTTTTGAGATCATTTTTGAAAAAGTGTTTGTCAATCACTGAAACCTAATACCTAATACCGCTTTACAATCTCCCAAATTTGCAATAAATAGAGTATCATCAATGATCAAAGATACAATAGCTGTTGAACCATCTTTCCATCCATTCAATTTTCCTTCTTTTAAGATTGCCAAATCAGTTGTTTTAAAAGTTTCAGTTAGTGAAGTAGTTATTGATTTTTGAAGTTCTTTATCTTGTAATATTGTTTCTGGTAAATTCTTCATTAATAAAATGTGGAGATTTTGTTTTGCAAAATTTGAAACTTTATCTCCAGCTATAATGTATTTCTCATTTAAAGGAAATAGAAGAAATAAACTTTCAAAAAATAATAAATAGAATACCATGCCCATCAAAAATTCCATAATATGAGACTTTGTATGGAATCTTTTTTTCTTTCATTATTTTCTTTTGTACCTTTGAAAATTCTTCATCTGAAAACATTGAATAAGCATCTTGCATATATTCTCTCCTTCCTTTTTTTGAACATACAAAAGCTTCAGATTTTATTTCCTTTTTTTTTAAAAAAAAAAGATCCAAAAAAAAAATTCAGCCACTAATTACAATCAGAATAAAAGAAATTACTCTTGATTGTTTCTCATTTAAATCCTCTTTCTTCTTTTCCAATAAGACCTTTTCATTATTCGATGATTCATTTGTGCTTGCAATATCCTTCACCTATATATATAAATTATTCCTCCTTGTTAAATACAAAATAATTTAAGACAATAAAATTTTGATTCCATTAATTCCATCATTGTTTCAACTTTCATTCTAATTAATGGTTCATCCTTTTCATTGATTCCAATAATTCTCTTCTCATATCATTAATCTCAATTGTATCATCCATTCCCATGATTCAGAAAAATAATGAAAATAAATACAATAAAAAATTGAAACTATGAAACTACCTCCTCTTTCTGACCAACATCACTCTTCTCCTCTTCTTTATGACTACGAATATCATTCTCTTGAGGTTTAATGTCTACTTTGCTTGGAGGCAGGTCTCCAAACAAATCCATCTTCTCTTCTCTTCTATTATAATTTTTTTTTTGAATTTTTCAATTCAATAACGGAATAAATTAACTATAATCACTATTTAGATTATTCTCTTTTTGAAATAAGTTTTTTTTTTTTTACTTTTCAAACTTTTTTTTTTTTTTTTTTTTTTTAATTTTTTTTTTTTTTTTTTTCTATTGTGCACAATAATTTCAAATCATTTTAAAGTAGGATATTTGAACTTAAACTTGAATATTCTCGAATTGTAATTCTATTTAATTCTCTATCGTTTGGTATATATATATATTTTATCAAAAAATTACTGGGAGAATATTTATTTATATGGTGAGCAGAAAAGTTATTGAACATTTTGTAACTGTAACCTCAATTAAGAAATGGCCTAGCTGAAATCAACTAACTTTCTAACTTCTAAACCAATTCAATTGCAAGAAGATATTGAAGTTTTTCATTCAAATTCATTGTATTTATTTCATTAATTGTCTTGAAGAAAAAGGAAGGAGGAACGAATAAATTCAATTGACTTGTGACTTGAAAAGAATTCAGATATGAATTATATGAATACATTGTAACTAACATACAACAATATTACATTTTAGGAAACTAATTATTGTGAATAGTAGGCTAGAATAATGGGACAAAAAGAGAAGATTCGTTTTTGCCCGACCTGGTTTGTTTCATATCATATTTTAAATTCAATCTTTCAATTTATTGATATCAAATTAATTCAATTTAAATATCATCTATATAAAGTAACAATATGTTATATCCTCGAGAAGACAAAGTTAATAGAATCTTGCTTTATGCTTGTCAGCTTTGTGATCATCAAGAAAAAGCTGAAAAAAATTGTGTTTATGTGAACAAAATTATTCATACTCCAGAGTAAGGATCTCAAAAAAATTCTTTTAAGAAAAAAATTGTAATTATTATTATTATCTTATTTTAGAGAACAAACGCTTGTTTGGAAAGATGTAAGTTCTGATCCAGCTCTTCCAAGAGCTCATGTAAACTTTTTTTCTTTCTTTTTCTAGCTGATTTCGAGTTTTCAAAAAAA
>Ga0209960_1003958_pt1 | contig 11935 bp, 11 predicted proteins | sample ThiBiot_500_plan_2_FD_183947 | JGI IMG/M metagenome (GOLD analysis project Ga0209960, IMG submission 183947) | Wastewater bioreactor microbial communities from Cape Town, South Africa - Thiocy_expt_500_plan (SPAdes) | ecosystem: Engineered > Bioreactor > Thiocyanate-remediating >... | reverse complement strand
ATGCCAGCTCTAAACCCTTTTATGGAACCCACCAGGATCGCAATGGAGCTTGAACAAACAACCAAGATTTCTATTTCAGCCATATTTGTTCTCAAATTCATCGAAATCAAAATCAAAAAAAAAAAAATCAAAAAAACTCAAAAAGATCTTGTGAAATAGAAAACAATTCAATAACTTTTGAAATAAATTAGATTATTCATTTGATTTCTTGATTGATTTTAAAAGAGATTATTATAATTGTTATCATTTCAACAAAAATTGTGGTTGTAGAAAAATAAGATGAAAAAGGAAATTGGTTTTGATTAAAAAAAATAAAAAACATGGCTGTTTTGAAGAAGAAAAAAAATAAAAAATGGCATGGTTTGGGTCGATTCAACCTCAATTTCTTTAAAACAATTTCTTAACTTATTTCAAATTTTAATTTTTGAATTTTGATTTTATTTCATAACTCTCAACTTTCATGATCTCTCTCAATCAAATATAATCAAGAAATCAATCAATATACTAAAAAAAAGGGAAGGAAAAAGCAACAATTTTGAAACTGAAATTGCTTTTGAAAATGATTTTTCTTTCTATTGACTTTTTTCCTAATTATTTATTCCACAATATAGAATCAACAAGGTAAATAAGTAAAGAATGGATAATACTATCAAACTTTTTTCAGGAAATTCTCATCCAGAACTTGCAAAACTTGTTGCTCAAAGACTCGGTTTAAAACTTGGAAAAGTTGAAGTCAAAAAATTTTCAAATAGGGTATCGTTCTTTTTCTTTTTCTTTTCTTTTCTTTCTTCAATTAAAAAAAATAAAATATTTGTATATTTCAAAAAAAGGAAACATCAGTAACAATTGGAGAATCAATTCGTGATGAGGATGTGTTTATAATTCAGAGTGGATGTGGTGAAGTTAGTTTTTTTTAAATCATAATCATTGTTATCTTTGAAGAAAAAAAACTAAAATTTATAATTCTGAAAGGTAAATGATCATTTAATGGAGATGTTGATAATGATAAATGCTTGTAAAACATCGTCAGCGAGAAGAATAACTGCTGTCATTCCTTGTTTTCCATATGCTAGACAAGATAAAAAAGTAACAAAATTTTCTTTTCTTCTTTTTTATGTTATTTTATTTTATTGTTTTTCTCTCCTTAATAGGATAAAAGTCGTGCACCAATTTCAGCTAAATTAATTGCAAATATGCTTGTTGTTGCTGGTGCTGATCGTGTTATTACTATGGATTTACATGCTTCTCAAATTCAGGTACAATCAAGAATTCATTAGATTCATTCATTTTTTTTTTTTTTTTTTTCCTGTTGACAACTTTTCCAATAACACAAATTCTCAAATAAATTAATCAATTTATTAATCAAAAATTATTACTAGGGATTTTTTAATATTCCAATTGATAATTTACATGGAGAACCTTCAGTCCTTAATTATATTCGTGAAAATGTTGAAAATTATAAAGATGATATTGTGATTGTTTCTCCAGATGCTGGAGGAGCAAAGAGAGCAACATCAATTGCTGATAAACTTGATGTTGATTTTGCTTTAATTCATAAAGAACGTAAGAAAGCAAATGAAGTTTCTAGAATGGTTCTTGTTGGAAATGTTGAAGGAAAAACTGGTTTAATTTCAAATCTTTAATTTCATTATTGAATATTTAATTAAGTTTATGAAAAAAAAAATATAGCAATTTTGGTAGATGATATGGCTGATACATGTGGAACACTTTGTTTAGCAGCTGATGTTTTATTAACTCATAAAGCTAAAAGAGTTTTCTTTCTTTTTCTTTTCTTTTTTTTTTAAAAAAAAATTGACATCACTTATTATTTTTAGGTAATGGCAATTGTAGTACATGGTATCTTTTCAGGAAAAGCATTAGAACAAATCAATAAATCAAAACTTGAAGCCGTTGTTACAAGTAATACAATTCCACATTCAGATAAACAAGTAATTTTTCTCTTTTCTTTTTTACTTTCTTTTAAACTTTCATCTAATAATCTAATAATCTAATAATACATAGGAAAAATGTGCAAAAATTAAAACAATTGATATCTCATTACCTCTAGCTGAAGCTATTAGAAGAACCCATAATGGAGAATCAATTTCAATTTTATATGATAGTGATTTATAATGATAATATAATATTCGTTTCTTTTTTTAAAAAATAAAATCATTTTTGGACCCTTATTTAAAGAAACAAAAAATTTTAAAAAGTAGATAATTTTTATTAGTATTATCTTATCAAAAATTTGATTTGGTTGTTATACAGTGAGGATAATAATTTTTTCAAATAAAAACTAAAATACAAAGTTTGTGTTTTGTTCAACAATTGTTCATTCCCACCAAAATTCCTCATGATCTCTCCAATAATCATCTTCTTCACGAGTAAGTTTTTGATTACCACAACGAGGAGTTCCCCCTTGAGAAATTGCTTCAATTTTTGGATCATGTTCTGTTTGCATGGCCTCAGTTTTATTAATTGTGATCTCCATTCCTTCGGTCTCATTTGGTGTTTCCTGAAGAATTGATACATGACAAGTTTTTTTCAATTGTTGTAACTCATCTAAAGCTTTACTTGATTCATAAATGCCTTTAATGTCTTCATCTTGAAAGAGTTCCTCAAGGAAACTTTGAATCATAGGGTTCGTCATTGCTCTTGCTTGAATCTTTAAAATTCCATTTGTCATTTGACGAGATAGTTTCAAATTCAAAGCAGATAAACGAGAGTTCTCTTCTTCAAGTGATAGGTTATGTTCATGAAGCTCCTTTGTGTCAAATAATAACCTTTGTAATTGTGGACCTTCTGTACTCATTGTTCTTTCTCGTGGGAATGTTGAAAACAACAATAATTAATTGCTTTTTAGATAATTAAAATTTAAAATAATTATAATTATAAATTAATTAATAATGCAAGAATAAAATGGTTTTAAAAATTAATAATGCAAGGGTTTTTAAAGTTCAAACTTATTGAATTGACTTGCATAAAAATTTTTAAATAAAAAAATTAGTAATGCGAAAGTAAAATAGAAATGCACAGAAGACGCATAAACAAAATAATTGCAGAAAGAGATAAAAGAAAAATAAAATAAAAAAATAAAAAATGATAAAATCAAAAACAAAACATATTTTATATAAAATAATAAACTTGTTCCCTTTTCGTTTGTTGAAGGAGGAAAAAATTCTTCTTTTTTCCTTTTTTGTTCCTCGAGGTCAAAGTTTTGATTGGTTGGACCCTTTTTTCTTTTTTCTTTTTTTTTTCTGATTGAATCTTTTTGTTTTTCAAAAAATAAAAGAACAAAATCAAAAAGAAAAAATAATAATAAGAGAACTTCTTTTTGAGAGATAAAAAATTGAAAACACATTCTGAAAAAGATTATCAACTATCTTATCACTCATAGAACGTGTTTGAAAAGGAAACAAATAAGAAAAACGTAAAACAAAGTGGGGAAATTGGGTTTGAACTGCGATTTTTTCTTTTTTTTTCGAACCAAAAAAGAAAAAAAATGGTGAAAACGAAAAAAAAAATTCTGGAGGTCATTTATCAGGCGCCGGAAAAAGTTGAAACTTCGTCATAATCCAATGGGTGATTAGATTAGTGGTTAAATCATCTCCTTTACACGGAGAAGATCGCCGGTTCGACCCCGGCATTACCCTTCCCTTTTTTTTTTTTTTTTTTTTTTTTTTTTTTTCAATATTGATTCGATGTTACTTTGTTCACTTACTTCAACACAACAACAATACAAGAACAAGACAATATGAAAGATTTTGTCTTTAGGAGGGATCTTTGGACAACAAGTTTTAAAAATTATTTTATTCAGTGTTGGAGTGGAAATTCACAATGCGTTGAACAATTATTATTATTATTGCAATTCATTGTTATATTTCAATTGAGCCCCAATCATAGCCATAATATCTGCAATGTTGTAACACTTGAAGGATCAACCAACAAGGCAATCATTATCATAAATAAAGCTTCTTATTAAAGAGATTGACCTTTGAGCAAGGAATCAACAATATATAGTTAGTTGGTAAATAAAGTTGGAAATCTTTGGATATGATGTTGAATCTAAGAAGTTGATAAGAGTAATATAGTATTAAATGGATCAAATTGAATAGAGATATTTTTAAATGAATCAATGAATGGAGAATGATTGCTATTATTGTTATTGTTAAACTCAAGAAAATTGATGACTGATTGATTTATTTAAAGAAATTTGGCAATTGAAAGATTTGAACTAATGAAAGTAGATACCTGATTTTCTCAACTTAATTGTGATTGATTGATTGATTTTGAAATTTTACTTAAAATTCAATTCTAATTGATATCTATTTGTTTCTTTTGTTTAAAGAAAATAGATTCATAATACAAAAATAATAGGAATAATATGTTAGAAGGCGAGTTGCGACAAGCTGCAAAGGAAGGAAATATTGAACGAGTGAAACAATTTTTAGAAGGAGCTTATATTGATGTGAATACAACTGGAGTAGAAGGAGAAACTCCACTTTTAGTTGGTTGTTTAGAAGGAGATTATGAGCTTGTTGAAGTGTTATGTAAGGATAAGAGAATTGATGTGAATAAGAATGATTATAAAGGGAAAACACCATTATCAGTAGCTTGTGAGAGAGGGTACTTGGAGATAGTGGAACTCTTATTAGCTCATGAGAAGATTGAAGTGAATAAAGTTTGTCAAGAAGATAATACAGCTCTTGGACTTGCTTGTCAATATTTTCAATTGGAAGTAATTAAATTGTTACTACAAAAGGAAGAAATTAATATCAATAATGGATCTGAGGACAATTATAGTCCATTTCTTTTAGCTTGTGAGTTTGGTTATACAGAAGTGGTGGAAATGTTTCTTAGAGATCCAAGAATTGATATAAATCAAACAACAATAGAAAAAGCAACAGGATTTTATTTAGCTTGTGAAGGTGGACATGTAGAAGTTGCAAAGTTATTTTTGAGAGACCCAAGATGTGATTTAAACTATGAAAGAGATAATAAAATGACACCATTTCATGCTGCATGTCATGCAAATTATGAAGAGATTGTCCAACTTCTTATTGATGATGAAAGAATTGATATTAATAGAAAAAATATTTATGAGGCCACACCCTTTTATTCTGTTTGTGAACATAGAGGTTATGAATTAGCAAAGATATTTTTATTATCTGAAAGAGAAGTCCTAGTAAATGAACCCATGAATTGTGGAGATACACCACTCTGGATCCTCTGTTATCATGATGCTCTTCCAATTATTCAATGGCTCTTTGCAAGTCGATATGAAATAGATTTAAGTTTAATGTTTGATAAAGTACATTTTAATGAATTTGCAAAGGATGTTGAATTGTCTGATTATGTGGAAGTTTTAGAGAAATTTCCAGGAAGATATTTAACAGCTTCAGATGCTGCTGAATTATCGGGCAATCTTTATTTGATACATTTATTAGAAGAATACAAAGCAAATCCAAATGAAATTCGATCCCGATTTCGAAAAGAGATTAAATATTATGAACATTTATTTTGTTACTTCTCATCAATAGGAAATTTAATAGGACTCAAAAACTTACTCCAAGAACACCCTAATATTGACATTAACTTTAGAAATCAAGAGAGTTCGAATACACCTCTTCACCTTGCTTGTGAATTCAATCAACTTGAAGTTGTTAAATTTTTACTCTCCCTCCCAAATATTGATCCAAATCTAGTCGCACAAAATGAAGTAACACCATTTTATCAAGCATGTTATTTTGGACATACTGAAATTGTCAAACTTTTAGCTCAAGACCTTCGTGTGGACGTCAATAAGACATCATCAAATCAAGCCACTCCATTTTTTGTTGCTTGTTTAATGAAACAACTTCAAGTTATTCAATTTTTACTCAAAGATCCAAGAATAGATTTAAATAAACCAACAACTCCTGACTTAGTTACACCATTTTTTCAAAGCTGCTCCTCAGGACATCCTCAAATTGTGAAATTATTAATAGAGAATGAGAGGATTGATATCAACTTCCCAAATCACATCAATGAGACACCAATTTTTTCTGCATGTTTTTTTCAACATTTGGAAGTCATCAAAGTCTTCTTTTCAAAGAAAAGGAAAACTCCAATTGATTTAATCAAAGCCAATAACCAAGGAATTACTTGCTTTTCCCAAGTTGCTTGGGCTGGAGGAGTTGATATTATGAGATGGCTTATGGCTCATTCCAAGACTGAGAATTATTTTCTCCCTAACTATATTGAAGGTTTAAAATATGCTGAAGAAAGTTCACTTTTTGAATTAGATCATTATGGTAGAAATAGAAAAGATCAAATTCAAAAATGCCAAGAAATTGTAACACTTTTAAAGGGTTTCATTCAAGATCCATCTGAAACCATAAGACAACAAAGGAATTATCTTGGAATTTCTGGTCTTTTTCTTTATTTTTTTTTAAAAAAAATTTTTTATTTTATTTTCTTTCATTTATTTTCTTTTAATTTTTAATTTTATTTTCTTTCATTTCTTTTCTTTTTTTCTTTTTTTTTAATTTTCTTTTTTTTTTTTCAATAGAAACCGAAGCTTCTAAAATTTTTAGCCTCGTTGTTCTGATATCTGATGATTTTTTCACTTTGCTGGATTTGTAGAGGAAAACATTCAAATTGTAATAAAATAGTTAAATTGTAATCAATGTAAAAATAAAAATAAAATAAAAAACAAAAGAGAAGAAAATTTATTTTTACAATATTTACAAAATTATAGGAGTAAAACAAAAAAAAAAAAAAAATATTTATACAGATCTCAGTATTTTGCTCTTCGCTGGCAACTTCCAAACAATTTTTATTCCACTTCCGATTACTTTTTCAAAGTTGTTTTTTGATTATCATCTCCAATCATTCTCGTTTCTACTTCCATTTAATGGAGTTGAAAGTATATTTCTTTTATCAACAATTGAATAAAACTTTTGAATTGTTAAAGGAAATAAAACTTCTTGATTCCATTTCAAATTTCCATAGAAATGAATATTAATATATTCAATTGATTCAAGACATCTATTCATCAATATTTGACATTCATCAATATTTGGTCCTTTAATTAAAACATCCATCATTTTCAATCGATTTGGTTCTCCATGTTTTCGACTATTCAAAACACTTTGAATTGATTCACTTGATTGAGTTGATTGGATTGATTCATTATCTTGTAAATTTGATTCCATTACTCCATGCATAAATAATCCAATCAAGTATTCTTTTGAATGTTTGAAAATTAATCCTTCATTCCAAATATAAGGTTCTTCACTAACATCAATTCTATTTAAAATATGACAAATTAATTGAGGTAAAAATGATGGATGAAACATTAATCTTTTATCTTCAATCCTTATTCTTCTTCCTAAATATTTTATTTCTTTAAATTTTGATTCTATATCTTCTTCTTCATTTTCTTTTTCCTTTCCATCTTCTTTTCCGTCTTCTTTTTCAGTTTCTTCTTCTTCTTCTTCTTGTTCTTCTCCTTCCCAAATCCTTTGAGTTCTGTTAATTGAATGAATTGGTAACATGGATGGAAATAAATATTCATTGGTTCCTTTTTGAAAACATAGCTCCAATGATTCCAATATCTCACAAAATATTGATTTCCATCTTCCATTTTCTTTTGAAAGGATTTCATCTATTTATCAATTTATTTATTTATCAGAAACAATTTAAAAAACGAATGAAAAAATCAAAACTAGAAATAACAATAAAATTAAAATCCAAAATAAAATAAAATAAAATAAAATAAAATACAAAATCCAAAATTAAAATTAACAAAATTAATAAAACATTACGAATAATATCATTTGTGGAATAAATATATTTTAAAGCATTTGGTTTGATAATTTGACTTAAAATGTCCTTTCCAAATTTCTCTAAATCAACACAAATATATTCTTTTTCTTTTTGATTTTCACTTTCATTATTAATTTTGATTAAGAAAAAATCATGACTTTGAAGTAAAATATTAATCCAATTAGATGCAATAATTTCATCTGATTTTAAAATCTTCCCAATTTCAATTTCCAATTCATTTCTTTCATAAAATATATGATTCAAATTATTAATAATCTTTTGTGGAATTGAAATATTTGGAATATTCATTCTAAATTCATCCATCACTTTATTCACTGTCCTTTCTAATTCACTCAATAATTCTTTCATTTCATTTGTTTTTGTTTTTGTACAATCCATCCACATCCATAAATTATTAATATTTATTGTTTCTTCAAATTCAATTCTTAATTCATTCATCAATTTTTCTAATTTAGTTCCTATTACTTGAATTTTATTGTTATCATCCTCTTTATCTCTATGACTAAATATTATTATCACTTCTGCTTTTTGATTTTGATTTTGATTTTGATTCTTTGACGATTTTATATTTAATAGTCTTAACCAATACCAAACTTGTTCTTCAAATCCAAAATCAAAAGGATTTGCTAAGATTAAAAAAATGGATCTTGAAATTCTTGTAAATAAATGAGTTCCATGATGATATTCTTTTTGTCCTCCAAAATCAATAATTTGAATATTTGTTTTTCCAATATTAACTCTTCTATCAACTTCAACACATTCTGTTTGAATATTATTTTCCATTTCTTCATCTTGTTGATTAAATCCAAACCATTCCATTAAAAATACATCTAAATTCTCAATTGTTCGATTAAATCCAAACCATGAAGTAAAACTACTACTATTGGTATTTTTGATAGATTGTCTTAAAGCTGTTTTTCCAGTCTGAGTCCATCCTAATAAATAAACTGGAACCATATCGAAATTTTCCGTTATTCTTTGAGTCCTTAAGATTTTATTGATTTCATTGATTTTTGATTCAGAAATATTATTTCCATTAAGAAGTAAAGTATTTAGAGATGAATTAAATGTTAGTGACTTTTCAAGGATAGTTGCTCCTTTCTCATTAATCTTATTATCTATTTTTTTTTTTTTTTTTTTTTTTTTTAAAAAAAAAAAAAAAAAAAAAAAGAGGATAGAAAAAAGAAAATACTTGTAAAATCAATTAAATTGATTTCTTGACTTCTTTGAATCAAATTTGAAATAACTTGAATAGTCTTATCATTGATTTTATTATTTGATAAATCTAAACTCTGAAGTTTAAATAATTGAGAAATTGAATTTGGAATTTCTTCAATTTCGTTATTTGGTAAGTCTAAATGTATCAAATTTCGAAAATTTTCAAAAGGGATTTGAGTTGAATTAAGATTTGAGTTTTTGATAAATAAGTAAGTTATTTGATCTTGAGATTTTGCAGTCAATGGAAGAAAATAAGAAGGTTCAATTCCAATAAAAGATTTTACTTTTTTGAAAATAGTAAGTCTTTCTTCCATTTCTTCATTTTCAAGTAATTCTTTAAAATCAGTATATTCCTCTATTTTATAATATAAAAATAAGGTTGGTTTTTTTAAAAAAAGTAAAAAAAAAAAAAAAAAAATATACCAATTAAAAGTTTTTTTCTCAATTTCAATCTTGTTTCATTTGGTTTCCTTTTGAATGATTCCAAGAGATCAACAATATTTTTATGATCTCTTTTCCTTGCATTATCAATTGCAGTGCCATCAGAATCTCTAATTGTTAAATTTATTTCTCTTCCACTCGTTAGTATATATTCCACAACTTTAATTTTTCCCCAATAACAAGCAATAATGAGAGGTGTCCAACTGACATTATTTGCTTGATTTATATCAACTCGTTTATCATTTAATAGTAATTTCACAATTTCAATATTTCCTTGAAAACAGGCTACAAAAAATGGGGTTTCATTATCATCATTTGGAGTATTCACTTCAACTCTCTCATTCTTGAGCAATACCTCCACAGTTTCAAGATGTCCTTCTTGACAAGCAATAAAAAGTGGTGTTGCTCCATTGTTATTTGCTTGATTTACCTTCACTCTCTCATTATTCAACAGCAATTCCACAACTTGAAATTGTCCATAATAACATGCAATACAAAGAGGTGTCCAATTTCCATAATTTGATTTATTAACATCAACTCTTTTATCATTTAATAACAATCTCACTACTCCAATATTCCCTTTTGCACAAGCAATATAAAACGGTGTTGAGCCATACTCATTCCCTACCCTGTTAACTTCAATCTTCTTATCTGAAAGTAATTGCTTCACAGCTTCAGTATGTCCACACAAACAAGCGACATAAAAAGGTGTTTCCTCCTCTCCTTCAGTCGTAGATTCATTAATCTCTACTCTCTCAACATTGAGTAGTAATCTCATATATACCCAACTTCTTCTTTGATTGATTTGGAATTAAATTAGAGATTTCTTGAAAATCAAAGTTTTATATTATTTTTTCCTGATGCTTCCTCTATTTGTTTTACATGAATTATTCTTTTTTTAAAAAATAAAATTGAAAGTATTTACCTTTTTGTATAACTTGTATCTTGTGTTGAATAACAGTTGTTGTTGAATCCTAGAATCAATTCTCTTATAGTTCTATATTATAATAATAATTTGTTGGGTTTGGAGAAATCAAAACAAAAGCATAATTTTTTTTTTTTTTTTTCTGTTTATCTCCAACAAGCCATGAATCAGCAACCAACACACAACTTCTTCACCTTCAAGAGCCCTTCTCCTCGTTTACCTACCTTCCGTTCCAATGAACAAAATAGAAACTCAATGTGGGAAGGAAATGATGAAGTAAGTTTATTTTCTTTTGTCTCTTTGATTTATTTCTTTTTTCTTCTTATTTTTGATGAATAATAAATGAATCCAATTCAAAGATAAATGTAAAGCAACAGCAGAAACGACATCCATTCAATTTTACTCAACCTAATGAACTTGAACGACATCACTCACCAAGGAATGTTGGAAATAATCCTTTTAGTAAAAGTCGAGGCGATAATTTACTTTATTCTATTCTATTGCTATTCTTCTCTTTTTTTTTGAACAAAATTCAATATTCAATATGCTAATATGAATTAATTCATTCTATTTTTTTTAGAATCACCTTCAACTCCATTCCAATTCACAAAATTACAAAAAAATACAACATTGAAAGATTCTGTTTCAAATGAAGAAAATCAAAATGCATTGCAAACTAAAAGACAATCTGAATTTGGATTCTTCAATTCAAGAAAATCTCAAGAATCATTTTGTAACAAATGTAAAAATTTATTTCACCTTTTTCATTTCTTTTGTTGAAAAAATCTATATATCTTTTTTTTAAAAAATAGCGAATAATAATGAAGTAATTGAACAAAATATGAAAGTTGAAAATGAAGAATTGAATAAGCAAATGCCCTTTACACCTGAATATGATGAACCTGCTACAAGACCTCAAACATCTCCAGCAAATTCTCGTTCAAATTTTGGTATATTGATTGATTTAAAGTTACATTAATCTCAACAACTTTTAACTTTTTTTTTTTTCTTGCATCAAGAAATTCTTTTAAGAAGCAAACAAAATGGGGTTCAATTATCGAACAAAGGAAATCAGAAATTGAAATCAGAATTAAATCAGAAAAATCTTCAACCACAAAATGACTTTCAACAGTTTTCTGAACCAACTTTTGAAATTAGTATGCATTTGTATTTTATTTTATTTTTTTAGTACCATAATCACAATTTTTTTTTAAAAAAAAAGGAAATCACAAATCAGAAACAGAAGATCAAAGAAATTCACCAATGAATTCAAATAATTACTTAGTCGGATCTCATTTTAATGAAACTCCAAAAGAAGCTATCATTCCCCCTCCTTCTCCACTTCAACAACAACAAACTGTGGAGTTGAATCAAAGTTCAATGAATATTGATCAAGAACCTCCAATGAATCAAATCTTTTTGGACCCAAATGAAATGGATACACAAGAATTTAAAAAATTGGTTGAAATCTTTTTTTTTTTTTTTTTTTGTTGTTGTAAGTTTTTTTTTTTTGAAAAT
>Ga0209960_1003954_pt1 | contig 11952 bp, 12 predicted proteins | sample ThiBiot_500_plan_2_FD_183947 | JGI IMG/M metagenome (GOLD analysis project Ga0209960, IMG submission 183947) | Wastewater bioreactor microbial communities from Cape Town, South Africa - Thiocy_expt_500_plan (SPAdes) | ecosystem: Engineered > Bioreactor > Thiocyanate-remediating >... | reverse complement strand
AAAAAAAAAAAAATTTTTTTTTTTTTTTTTTTTTTTTTTTTTTTTTGAAAAGTTTGTTCATAATTCATTATAAAAAAAAAATGAAAGGTACCTTCTTCTTCATTCTTTAATTTCTTTGAATCAGGTGAAACAGTAGGAGAGGATGGACGTTTTGCCATTTTCTATATTTCTTTCTGCGTTCTACTTTCTACACTAACAGCCCAAACAATGACAATACACCTGTTTTTTTTTTAATTATTCTTAAGAAATTTCAAAACAATTGCTATTTCTTTGCCAAACAATAAATACAATATAAAATTCAAAAAAGTTATTATACAAGTTGTTAGAAAGAAAAATGAATGAAACAAGGAAATATAAACGTTAAACAAAAAAACAAAACCAAAGAAAAAAAAAAAAAAGAATTAAAACCCAAAAATAATATCAAAATTGAATTTTTAAGTTTTAACCTGTATTGAAAGTGTTTAAAATAGTAATAAAAATATTCGAAAATTACAATTAATTCTATTGTAGAGTTGTATAAAGTTTGTTTGTTCTAACAGCTTTTCAGAGGAAGGTGGCGAAAATTTAAAAAAAAATGAAAAAAATAACGCTTTTCGCCATTTTTTTGATGTTTTTTTCCTTTTTCTTATTCTGAACCGCTGATTCATCCTCCAATTCACTGTTCTTCTACAATCTCAACTCTTCTTCAAATTCTGCATCAAAGCTAATTATTTCAACAAGAAGATTGTGTTTAGATTCTCTCATATTGACCTAATCAAGTCATTGGTTTTCTTTTTTCAGGTTTGAAATTTTTTTTGTGTGTTTTTTTTTTGATGAAAAAAGAATCACAATTAAGTGATTGATTCTGATTCTAATAGGTATTTGAATTGATTCCAACTAGTTTTCTTTTGAATTTTGAGAAAGTAATAAGGAAAGCTAGAAGGAAAAAGAGAAAGATTTTGAAAAATGAAGCGAAAGAATCCTGATGATGGACTTTCTCATGCACCTTTGTTGAAGAATCAAAAGAATGATATCAATCAACAAGAAGTATTTGGTAATTAAGAATTTAATTGTTCATTTTTATTTTCGTTTTTTTAAATAATCTTTTCGTTTTTTCGAATTAGAAAGAACTAGAAAGATTTTAATGAGAAGTTCTCAGAGAAAGGATCAAAAAGAAGATCAATCAAATTCATTTCAACAAAAAGAAAGGCTAGAATCATTTCAAAATCAAACTATAGATCAATGGGTGAAAAATAGAAATAATCAACCTACAATAACAACAATATCTTCAAGTTCATCTCAATGTTGGGTATGTAGAGGAACCAAAGCTCCAATGAGTCAATGCCCAAGCTGTACTCGTTCAGTTTGTTCAAATTGTATGTCAACTTGTATATCATGCTCTAATTCTTTTTGTTCCTTCTGTATTATTACAAAGTATTTTTTCTTCTTCTTTTTCTTCTGAAAAGTTTACTTTTTTCATAATCAATAACAATGATTTTTTTTTTTTTTTTTTTCATAGCTATGATAGTAAAGAAGATGTTGTTCTTTGTATATCTTGTAATTCATAATCACTTCCTCTGATAATGTTTGTTATTCTAATATGTTTGTTGATTATTTCAAGGAATTTAATGTAATGTAATTGTAGTTTTTGCTTTGATTCTTTAACCAATGTCCTTTTAGAGTGTTCTTCACCTTAACTCCCAACCAAATCTCACCATTTTTGCACGCACCTGTCTTTTTAATTGATTCCTCCTTTTAAATTTGCAAAAAAAACTGATTTTTTTTCTTTTCTTTTTCTTTTTCTTTTTCTTTCTTCAAATTCTCATAATAACACAATAATAACAATAATAATAAAATCAAGGTAAAGATCAATACAATAAAAAAGTTTGTTCAATAAATCAAAATTTTCTTCAAAAAAGTTTTTAAAATTTCAAAAAAAAAAAAATCAAGAAAAAAATCATTAAAAAACCAATCCCAAGTCTTAGAGTAAATTATCATATAAAAATGAATAGTACTTCCTGAATATTTCTTTTGTAATCATGAAGAATTGGATTATTTCTTTGATACTCTTAGTCTTTTTCGTTGCATCAGGTAACTTCTTGATATTCTATTTTGTACTTTTTTTCAATTCGAACAAAATCAAAAAAAAAAATCAAAAAAAAATCAATAGGAAAATCTGCTTGTCATATTAAATCAGAAACACAAGCAAAGACTTACAAGGTTGGTGAAATTGGTGAACATGATGTTTGTGTGTCTTTAGAATCAAGTTGTATGCACCCTGATCTCCAATATTATCAAGATAATCCTTCTTCATTTTCCAATCCATGGGAGACATATTGTGCAGGTGGAGGAGAAAACACTCAACGTGCAAAAGATAACATCTTAGGTTGTATTGCAACATTAAAAAACACATCATATACAGAATCATGCCCAAATAATGGAAATATCAAGAAATCCATAGAACGAAATGCTGTTGTTGTTTATTACACTCCATGCCCAAAATATATTGGAAGAGTTGATATTGGTTGCACTGTGATTCGTTCAAGTGATGATTATTCAGGAGGAGGACCAAATACTTTAGTTTCTTCTGGAACTTTTTCTTTTCAATATGATCCTATCTCTTGTGTTAGTTGTCTTAATGGAGAATGCGATGATGTTATGGGTTGTATTTGTTTTGAAGGATTTAGTGGTGAAAACTGTTCGACTCCAAACCCACCAAGTTCTTTTTCTTTTTCTTAATTTTCTTTTTCTTAATTTTCTTTTGCTTAGACTTTCTTTCAAACCTTCTAATAAAACATTATTAGCACATGTAGCCACTGAACCTAATGATGAAATCTCAACATCAAGTAATTCAACTAGTAGTTCAAGTTCAAGTTCAAGTGGTTCAACTTTTTTTTTTTTGTTTGAATTAATTGATTTATCTAACGAATTGTTTTTTAGATACAAGTTTAATTGGAATAATTGCTGGAAAAGCTATTGGATTCCTTGAAAAACTCGCTCATTTGTTCCTCAAACTTTAAAATATCAATTACAATTTCAAAATGAATTCTCAATACCAAATCACAATAAAAATGAATGTTTTTGTAATCAGACAAACTCTTTTGATTGATTGATTGATTTATTTCTTTTAAATATTTCTCTCAACTTACTATTATAACAATCTTTTTATTTGAGATATCAGTTAGTAAATAAAACAAAAATCAAAGTGGTGATTGAAAATCGCAACTCGTTGACTTCCTTCTCTTCCATCAATCCTCAATCAATCTTTGATCCTTCATTCTATCTTTACTTTACTTTACACAAACATTAACATCAACTCAAAATTTTATTATATTTAATTTTATTTCCTGTTCAAATTTCATTCATAAAAAATATCAAAATTAGAAAACAAAATGGAAAAGATTGCAAAGACATTAACAATTGATCTACTAAAGAAAGTTGGGGCTAGTCAAAATTATTCAAGAGCAAACTTACTCTCGAAGAACTTCTCAATGTATAGCACTCACTCTCATGCTATTTTAAAGGATACTGAAACTGAATTCCAATTAGAATTGAAAAGTTTTTATCATCCAGCTGGAACAGATAAAGTTTCAATCCAATGTATTTTAACAGCATCAAAGCCTTCAAATCCAGATTCAAATTTTACAAATACAGCAACTAAAAGCTATCAATGTTCCTGTGAAGAAAAGGAAAATGGATGTAAACATGTAGTAGTGATGTTACTTCATTTCATGAGGAATTTTCAAGCATTTTCATCATCACATCAAGTTATTGAGGAAGTAAAGATTCAAGAGAAAGGGAATGAAGATCTATTAAAACAAGTTGATGTAAAAAATGATGGATCAGAGCAGAGTAAGCCAAAGAGACGTACTCTTCCTCAATGGATGACTTCAAATTCAACTGTAGATGCAAAGAAAGTGAAAAGGAATACAACTACCACATCAACAAGAGTGATACTATCAACAAAATTATTTTCAACAAAGCCATCATATACATTCGATGAACAAGAGTTATTATTAGCAGCTAAAGAATATCTTAAAGTTTCATTTTGTTCTCTTTTTTTTCTAAAAAATATTTCATTTCATTCTGTTTTAATTGAATTTTATTATACTTACAATCATCAAGGAATTGGAATTAGAACGATTGCAGAATGAACAATTTGTAAGATCTTACTTCTGATTTTTTTTTCTAAAAAAAAAAAAAACTTGCTAATAATCTATTTTTAATAGAAACCTACAATAACTGAACCCATTGAAATCGTATAATTTGATTAATTTATTTGATTTATTTAATTTCATTTGTTTTCATTTGAAAATTTTAGAATGAAGAGGAAGAAGAAAGGAAAGAGAGTAAAATTTTGGATTCTGGAAATCAAAGTGATGAAACAGGAGAAGAGAGTGAAGGAAGTGAAGAGGAACAATTTGAAAAAGATGATAAAATGCAAGTGGATAAAATAAAAGAGGATGTAGAGTTAGAAAAAATCGAAGTTGACATTAGAATTGAAGAAAAGAATGAATTTAAAGAAAAGAGTGCTAAAGATGATAAAATGGATGAGGATCAAGATAAACATATGAAAGTGGATGTTGAAAAATCCAAAAAAAGAATTGAAGAGTTAGATATTTTCTTTGGATGATTTCAATTACTGTAAATATAAAATCATTTATTTATTATTGCACTACAATTCAACTATTTCTTTTCTTTAATTTTTTTTTTTCTTTTTTCTTTTCTATTCTTCTATTTGGATTATTTCGATTTAAATTGGTGATGTTTAACAATTGGTCTAAGATGTTTTGCTGTTGCAACTATAACTCTATCATCAAGTAATGGAAGTCGAACTTGATACCTTTTGGGTCTAGTATCACCTTCCTTTGTTTTTGAAACTCCAAAAATCCTTCCAATTACCCATTGATCATTATCAGGTCCTTGATCTTCCTCATTAATCTCAGGTATGTAAGCACCCTTACTGAGAAATTTTTGACTCTCAAGTGTAGTTTCTCGATTAATACAAACTTCACAATTATCTCCAACTTTCCATTCAATTGCATCTTGATCTCCTGATAAACCAAGAGTTTGAAGATGGCTTTCAAAGTCAAGTTGTGCAAAAAATTCTTCTTCATTCCATTCCTTTTCAAAATAATCATCAATATCATAATCATGAATAATCCAATCGAATCTAATGTAATTGAGATTAGAAAAATTAGAAGAGAAGAACGAAATGAAAGCCAGAATTAAAAAAAAATCAACCCTTCATAGTCTTCATAAGTATCCAAATTTGGATATTGTTTTTGAATTTCATCATCAGATAACTATTTAAATAAAAAAGAATTGGAAAACAGTTGAAACATCAAAGTAGTTTTACAAAATAAAAAGTGAAAAGAGTTTTTACATCAGAATCTGCTTCTTCTGGGTCAAGATATACAATTGTTTCACTTAAAAATACTTTAGGTGCATTTGGATCAATTGGTTCAACATAATCTTCATATTCAATAACTTTTGGAAGTGTATAAAAACCATAATAGGGCATTTCATCATCCTTTATTTTGAAAAAAAAAAAAAAAAAAAACGAACCCAAAGAGGTTGTCGATCTTCTTCTGGGACAAGTCTTTCGGTATTATCATTTCCACCTTCATTTGATAAAGCGAATGCAAGTGGCATCGGTAGAGCAACAGAGAGATTGGATTGTTTTTTAGGGTCTTTAGATTCCTTTTTTTCTTCTTCTTGACTTGTCTTTGAGTCAAATGGGATTAATAGTAAATTCTCTCCTTCACCTGTCTTCTTCTTTTCCTTCTCAAGGGGTGCTTGTGAAAGTAAGGGTTTTGGAATAGTTGCAGGGTCTGTATCAGGTGATGTTTCTTTTTGTGAACTCGAAGTTCTTTGAATTTTTGACTCTGGAAGTTTTATTTGGGGGGTTTGTTCTTTTGAATTATTAGCTTTTTCTTTTAAATATTGGACATGGTAAGGATTAGACTCTTCAATTTGTTGTTCAATCTTTGAATGAAAAGCGATTAGTCAAAAATAAATAATAATAATAATAATAATAATAAAGAAACAAAAGAAACCATTTGTTTGAGATCTGGTTCGATAACTTGTAAAATTTTTGCAACGACATATTTTGCGTATTGATCATTAGACAAAGTAACAATACTTGGTTGGCTATTGATTTTAATTTTAAGTTTTTTGGATTCAAAGATAAATTAAACAATAAAAGAATGGAATAGGTATTACTTTGATCTCCATGTTCGAATGATAAGGTCAATTAAACTTCTTCTATATTGGGGGTAAAGTTGAATCCAAATACGTACTACCCTGTTACAATAAAAATTTAGATTAAATCTCAAAAAAAAAAAAAAAAAAAAAGTGAATTACTTGTACGAATGATCTCGACAACAGAAAGTAAAGAAATTTTGGGTTATACTTCCACAAATTTGTTCAATATATCGAATATCGAGTCTAAGGTGATGTGAGAAAATCATTGAGTTTTTTTTTTCAAAAAAAAAGATAAGAAAGAGAAGAAAAAAAAAATGACTCAAGTTGAATGAGTTGTGAAATCATTTGGCTTCCAAATTCAGTTACTACTAATTGATTAAAAAGGTTTACGAGTTGAGCAATGAGAATATCCTATCAAAAAAAACTATTAGTAAAAAAGAAAACAAGAAAAGAAAGAAAAAAGAAAATACTAAATGAAGAGGAGAAAATTTTTGAAGTATTTCACAAATTAACCAAGCTCCAAATTTAGTGAAAGATAATAATCCATGTTGAAGATGATTCAAAATTGATTGAATATGCTTTGTAGCTTTTATTTTAATATTTTTTAGTATTTTCTTGATTTAAATTTCAAGTTAAATTAAAAAGAAAGAAGAGAGAAAATTACAAGTTAAGATAAGATTTAAAATTAATGGTGCTCCATATTCGGTATTTGAAATTTCACAAAGTTGAGGTAAAATTTTTGATATGAATAAACTTTTTTTCTCAAGAGTAGCACCTTAATGATTTAATGTTCTCAATTTTTTAGTTTTCATTCTTCTTAAAATTATCTTACTTTTAAATTTTTCTTGAATAACCTCTGAACCAATTTGAGTTGAACAAACTCCAGAAAGTAATTCAGAAATACCCTGCAGTTAATTAATGATTTACTTAAATAAAGAAGTGAATGTAATTAAAAAGAATGAATGAAAGGAAAGTACATTTAAACGAGGATCATCTAAAATTTCTGGAAGAATTGCTTTTAATGCTATTTTTTTTGTTTTTTTTTTTTTTGAAAAAAAATAAATTAAATTTGGAAAGAAGTCTTTGAAGATGAAATTGGAAAAAAAAAAAAAAAAAAAACCTTCAAAAGAATCGAAATCTTGTGGAGAGATTTGATAGATTCCTTTTGTTTGCATTGTTTCAAGTGCAATGACTGGAATACTTGGAGAATTTGGAAAGAGTTTTCCATTTGGAGTTAATTGTTTTGAAACTTGAGGGGGGTTGGATTTTTCATATTCAGGACCTGGAAGGATTAAACCATTTGGAGAAGGGGATGGGAATTGAGGTTGAGATTGAGATTGAGCCAAAGATGGAGAAAGTGGAGTAAATTGATATTGAGATTGGGATGGTGAAAGAGATGGTGAAAGAGGTTGTGCTTTCAAAAATATTTTTATTAATAACTGTGCGAGTATCTTTGCATTTACTGAGGGAAGAATTCTTTCTAAAATAAAACCAATAATACCCTCTTTAGTTTGAGAGTCAAATTGGGCATTTTCAATTATTGTTTGTACATGTTGAGCAATTGCAAGTTTCTCTCCTCTCTCATCAACAACTTTCGCATTTTCTAATTCTGTTGAAATAAGTTGAGATATAATATTCACTTGCCATGGTTGACTTGAATTACTTGTGTCTCCTAAAGACATTATGCAATTATAATTTATCCACTTCTCTTCTTAACAATTTAAATTGACTTGACAAAATTTCAAACCTGTCATTAATATCAATATTCATTATAAAAAAAAAATTGTAAAATTAAAACTACTTGAAGAAAGAAAGAAAAAATTACAATTTTATGTGAAGTTTCGTAACGTTCCAATGTTACAATAACTTGATATACTTCAATGTTGGTCCTAGCTTCCTATTGAAGACGCATAAAAAATTTAATATTCATAATTTTAATTATAATTTTGTAATTTTCAATTTCAACTATTCAATTCTAATATATCTATAACTTCAACAAATACTCCCATTAAAAAAAAAAAAAATTAATATACATTCACATTAAGTTCAGAAACAAAGTTATAATGAAATTGAAATATCACAAACTCCTCTCCAATTAATTCTCCAACTATAACTTCCAATATCATAAAGTTCCAATTCACAATTTTCAAATTTGCAATTCAGTTTTTCAACAATTGGAAATATCCTAACTCTAATACTGAAATTTCCAAAACTATCTTCTTTTGTTATGAATTGAATCAAATTGAATTGGGAAATAATGGATGAAATGAAATATGTCTTTTACTTATTGGTTTTACGCCTTGTGGAAGGGAAAGGCAACGCATAAAAGTTTTTTCTCTGACATTTTTTTTTCTTTTTCTCTTCCTTCATCTCCTTTTGCAATTATGAATCAAAGCAACTTCATCTAGGATTGAATCAAAGCAATACTGTTACAGTGGATTCATCACTCATCTGAAACCAAAACCAAAATCAAAATCAAAATTGAAATTGAAATTAGATATAAGAAATGGATCGAAGGATGAGAACTCAAAATACAAAGGAATGCTATGAAATGGATGAGGATTGGATCAAGAACAAGAGAAGTTTTACAAAGTGATGAAGAATATTCTTCAAGCTGAAGAGGTCTGTGAATTCTATTAGTCGAATCTTTAGTAAAACAACCAAATTAGAAGAGTTGACATCAATTCAGTTGAATTGTAGAACTTAAAAAATCTTGAGAGTTGACTTCAACTGATTTCAATTTATTCAATTTATTATTTTTTTTTAAAAAAAAACTAATTAATAAAAACACATCAAGTCCATGGGCTTGTTATTTTGACTTGCTCTTTTCTCCACCACTATGTTTTGAAGAAAATAAGTTCATCATTGTGTAAAAGAAAGAAAAAAAGAATTCAATCATTCATTTACCTTTTTTTCCTTTGATCTTTACTAGTATCTTTTTCATCTGTTCTATCAAATACAGCACCACTTCTAATTGTTGCAATTAAATCATCCATAACATTACGAGATTCATCTAAAAGAGAATTGATTTTATTCATTATATTAATGATTAAAAAAAAAAATACCATTAAGAGCAGCATTTCCACGAGGTCTTGATTTCTTCTTTTTTGCATCTTCCTGTTGAAGTTTTCTTTTTTCTGCAAGTTTTATTCTTTCGATTTCTAGTTTATTCTCAGCAGCAGCTTTCTATTGAAAATCAATAAAATAAATAATTTTTTATTAATAAAAGATGACAAAAAAATTTTCAAACCTCTAAACTAATAATAAAATGATTAAATATTCCAAAAAAGATATCAGGAGGATTCTCTTTAACTTCTTCTCCAAAGAATTTGACTGTTTCTTCAAGTACTACAATAAAAATTGATTAAGAATTTTGTTTCGTCTATAAACATTTTTTTAAAAAAAAAAAAAAAGTTACATGTTGTCATTGACGAAATTTTTTGTGAAATACTGTCCATTGTTTTCAATGATCTTTCAACAAAACTCTTTTGATTTATTTATTTATTATTTATTTATTTATTTATTTATTTATTTATTTTTAAAATTGAAAATTGATTTTAATTCAATGAAACTTACATTCATAACATAATAAAAGTTATCTCCTTTTGATGAATTTTTATGATTTACAAGCTCGAGATCAATAATTCTCAGTCCATTCTTTAAATCATGGACTTCTGATAATAAGTTATTCAAGTTTACTTTACTTGCCGTTTCTACATGTCCTAATTCATCTCGAATAGATTCAGTTCCTGGGTAATTTGTTTCAAGAACTTTTTGAATGTAATGTAATAATGAATATTTGCCATCAACTCCTTTAGTATCAGCAATCTAGAAAATAAAACAAGAATTAATGAGATTAATAAATAGAGAAACTCAAATGGAAATTAGTTGCGATCAATAAATAAACAAATAAATAAATAATGAATAAATACTTTTCCTAAAAAGCTAATTTTAAATCCATATGCACCTCCTCTATTTGTTCCAGCGTTCAGATAATTTCCAAGGGCAAGAAGTAGCTAAAAATAATTATAATTCGGAATCAATACAATTTTTTTCAATAATAACTAATAAAAATAAATGAAACCTCAAGAATGGTCTTTAGTTTTACACTAGTTTTGACTTCTTGACAAGCAACATAAACTGAATTAATGTTCTAAAAGAGGGTAAGTAAATTGAAACGTTTTTGATCTGGAAAATAAAATAAAATAAAATAAATAAAATAAAATAAAATAAAATACAGGAGTGATTTCAGCAATTCTTTCTTGAAATCTTCTTTTAAAATACATAGCTCTTATCCTTTGTTCATATCTATCAATTCTCATCATTTCTACGAAAAATTGCTCAGCCATTCCAAGATTTTTTGCATTGTTTCCTTGGAGGTAGATTTGTAAAGATTCATACTATTATAAAAGTGAGATTGAATCAAAACTGGAAACAACAACAAAAAAAAGAAGAAAAAGAAAAAAATTACTTCCTCTGGTAATGGAAGATGTTCTAAGAAGTTTTTCAGCATTTGTTCTGTGAAAAATCCCTCTTCCATTCCAATAATAGCCTTCTTTATTTCAGAAAATGTTAACTTAATTCTTGAAAGCATAATTGAGATATTATAAGATCTTTTTCCATCAATAACATTAATTTCCATTTTCTCTTTTTTCTTTTTCTCTGAATCGGCTGAATTGATTGAAAAAAAAAAAAAAAAAAAAAAAAAAAAAAAAAAAAAAAAAAAAAAAAAAAAAAAAAAGTTAGTTACATTCAATAGTAAAAGTAAAGAAAGAAAGCAAGCAAGAAAAGCAAGAAAAAATACCATCAGCAGATTCTTTAGATTTAAATTTTTATTTATTTATTTATTTTGATAATAATTAAAAAAATGAAGGATGAGAGTTTTTTTTAAAAAAAAAAAGAAAAAGAAAAAATCCTTACTAACTACAGGAGCTTTAATTTTAAATTGATCTTCAAAATCATTTAAATCGACTTTTTTTCTAATTGTTTCTTCATCAATTGGTTGGTCCCAAAAAGTCTTAGGAATCGTCATCTCAGGAAGTTTTGGCCAATGGAGAGCTTTAAGTTTATTCTTGGGTGTAATTTTAGGTTTTGGTGCTAATAGATATAATGAGTTTTAAGCATAAAATAAAATAAAATAATAAATAAAATAATTACGAAGTCCAGGAACAGTTCCACCCATTCCTGGAGGTGGTGGTGGTCCTCCCATGCCTGGAGGAGGGGGAGGAGGAGGTCCACCCATTTCACCTGGTGGAGGGGGAGGTGGTGGAGGAGGTCCTCCTGTACTTTCAGTTGATGGTGGTGGTGGTCCTGATATTTGAGGTCCAGGTCCAGCTGGAATCTAAAAATTAATTGATTAATTTAAAAAACCCATCAAGGATATCAAAAACCAAATAAAATGAAATTAATACATCTCCAATTTTTTCAGATATCTCTTTTGCTGCAAGTTTAGCAGCTTCTTCAGCTTCTTTTTCATTCTGAAAAAAAAAAAAAAAAGAACATTTCAATCAAAGAATAAAATATGAAAGAATAAAATAAAAAAATAAATAAATAATACAAGTTGGTCTTGAATCTTTGCTTCTTCTTGAGCCTTTGCTATTGCTTTTTCTAAAGAAGATTGAGCAAAGTTTTTGAAAACTGTTTTTGCTTCTTCTGTAACTTTAATTCCAAGAGGAAATTTCAATTCATCCCAATTAAAAATGTCAGCTTTAATTGCAGCCCCTTGAGCTTCTTTTTGCTTCAGTTTATATTTTGTAGCTTTTTTTT
>Ga0209960_1003952_pt1 | contig 11957 bp, 19 predicted proteins | sample ThiBiot_500_plan_2_FD_183947 | JGI IMG/M metagenome (GOLD analysis project Ga0209960, IMG submission 183947) | Wastewater bioreactor microbial communities from Cape Town, South Africa - Thiocy_expt_500_plan (SPAdes) | ecosystem: Engineered > Bioreactor > Thiocyanate-remediating >... | reverse complement strand
TACTCTCCTAAAGAATTATCGAATTTTTTTTTTTTTTTTTTTTTTTCTGAAAATTTTTATTTTATTTTATATTTATTGGTCATCGAAGCTCTCGTTCATTCAATGTCCTTTGCACTTGCACAGATATCAAAGGATGAATTATAATTACACTCCGATTCTCGAGATCTCAATTCGTTTTTCTGTAAGAGTTCATCCTTTCTACTTTCAAACTTCTCACTGATGCTTCAAATATCTTGTATTTTTTCTCTTTTGATAGAAAATTAAAAGTCAGAAAGGAAAAGGAAAAAGGAAAAGGAAAAGGAAAATCATTTGGAGTTTTATTATTATTAGTCCAGGATTTGAATTAGAAAATATTATTGTTAATCTAATGTAACTTTGATCCTTTTCAAACGAATCTCCAATTTGAAGAATGATTTTGTTCCTTCAACTCCTCAAACTCTTCCTCAATTTGCAAATGAGAATGAAAAGGAAAATGGAAAAGTCGCAATTAAAAAATTATGAAAGATTTGCAAGAAGAAAATACTAATCTAAAAGGTTTATTAACGCATGTACACATGTATACATAGTTTGCAAGACGAAAATACAAACTTAAAAGTTTTATTGAATAATTTTTTACACGGAAAAACTTTACCAAATGATTGGAGACAATTTCTTACATTATCACTAGATCCAGCAATTGATGGTAACCTTCTTTTTCCAATAAATCTCATCTATTTGTTTAGTTTCTTTGTTAGTTTTATTTCTTTGATAATTTTCTTTTTCTCAACTTTTTATTTTGTTAAAAAAAGGAAAATTACTCTGAAGTTGATTCCAAAAACGATTGAATCAATCAAAGAAATTGGAACTCGAACAACCAAATCACAAGGAGATATTGTTCAGGAGGCATTTAACCTGTTAGAAAAAATAAATAAATATTAAGATGAACAAATTGGACATAGACTTCATGAGAGGACGTGATTCCATTTCAAATGCTAAAATTTTTTTTCCTGGATTATTTTTAATAAAATGTAGAAAGAAGAAAAATGAACCTAAAAGAAATCTTGTTCAACGAATTGAAGAGAAACTTCCTATTGAAACCCTTCTAAATGGTCATGGATTGTCCTTACTCAACAGATAAAACTATTTGATTTCATTGTTTCGTTAATTTTTTCAAAAGAAAATAAAATAAAATAAAATAAAAGTTTGAAAATTTGTCGATATTCTTTTCTGTTAAGATGGAAAAGAAAAATGAAACTCTACAAAATAGACTATAGTCTCATTGCAAACAAACAACTTGGTGAAGAAACTTCAAACAAACAACTTGAATTTGAGGTTAGCTACTCTCAGAGTGCTCAATAAATGAGGAAGCATTGTTCTAAAATCTAAAATACTTAACCGCAATAGTAATTTTTAAGAAAAAGAAAAGAAAAAGAAAAGAAACCTTGAGGATCAATAATTCAATATTTTCCAACACCAAAACTGAATCACTTATTGTCCTATTATTTATTGATTTGGGTTATAGAAGAAATAGAAACAAAGTCAAACAATGACAATGAACGAATGAGAACCTGTATTGCACTATTATTTATTAATTTGGGTTATAGAAGAAACAGAAACAGAGTCAAAGAATGAATGAATGAGAACCTGTTGTTTTTGAGTTGTCTATCAATTGAATTGCAAGTTCACTATTATTGATTGATTGGGGTTAGAGAAGAAACAGAATCAAAGAATGAAATGAGACGAACAGAGAGAGAAGAGATTGTGCTGACCTTATGACGAACTATCTATCTCTCAGCTAAGTTATGTTATGTTTGTTTATTTACTTTCCCAGTGGCAATTCCCAATTATTATTATTATTTTTTATTTTCCTTTTTATTTTCCTTTCAAAAAATTTTAAAAGAAATCACTCAACCTATCTCCAATAACTCCAAAAAGGTTCCCAAAACAAAAATACCTTTAAGATTCTTTGTAATCAATACAGTTTTTAAAACTTTCACAATTAATTAATATTATTTAGAACAATCTGTGTTATAAAGTTTGAATTTTATAATTATAATTGTTTGTTCCCTGCAATTAATTTTTTTTTTGGAAGTGGTCGTTCATTGTTTGTTTTTGTTTTTTGTTGGAAACAATTAATTGCTTTTTCAAATTCTGTGATTCTTACTGATTCTTTAACATTCTGAATCTTTAGCTTAATTACATATTTGATTCTTCTTATTCTATATCTATTTGATATATTTTTTATTTAAAAAAAAAAATTTTTTTTTTTTTGTATTTTTTGAGAAATTTTTTAAAAAGGAAATAATAGAGAACATGTTGAGGAAGAAACCTGCAGCTTCAATTTGTGTTTCGTGTTTGTTTTCAGTCTCATTGCTACCTTGTAATTCCTTTACTCTCCCTTGTTGTAAAAAAGATGTTTGTGAAAATTGTGTAAGTTCGTTGGTGAGATGTCCTGTATGTAGGTTGGCAAACTTTCTTTTTTTTTTTACTTTTACTTCTTCGTTTTGTCTTTTGTTTGTTTGTTATTTACTTATCTGTTTATTGAAGTGATTACTTGAAAATAAATAAAAAAGGATTCCAATTGACAGAGAAGCACTTTTACAACCTCAAAATGCAAGATTACCTATGGAAGTCCCTCCTTCATATGATGATGCTGCTGCTGCAAGCTCAGATGGAGGATGTGAAGAAACAAATCAATCATCAACAAACTCCCCATCTTCAAATCAACAAAGTGATGATGAATCTCCAGTCCCAACTTATGAGGAATCAAGAACAGCACATGTTGATGTTGTAGAATTAAGAACTACTGATGATGGAGTTTGTGTAATTCATTATGTTAATAGTCGCGATACTCTTGTTGGATTAAGTCTTAAATATAATGTTCCTGTATTATTTATTTCATCATTCATTATCTTCAATCAAAAAAATGGAATAACAAAAAAAATAAAATATGAAACAAGGTCGACCAAATCAAAAGTGCAAATAAAATGTTTTCTTCAAATATTCATGAAAGAGAAAAGTTAATTATTCCTGGAATACATGCACTTCCATCAACTATGGCACTTCCTTCTGATGGTATATTCTTCTTTTTTATTTCTTTGATATAAATCAACCTTTCTATAATAATTCTTTTTAAATTAAACTTTTAGAAATGTTACTTCAAAGAGAACGCCAAAGAGCAGTAAAACGATTCCAAGTTATGACAAAATGTAGTGATGAAAATGAAATGGCGTATTATCTTGAACAAGCTGATTATAATCCAGATATTGCAATTGCAAGATATAATGAGGATTTAGAATGGGAACGTGAAAATCCACTCCCACCTCCCCAATCAAAACCAATAACCAAAAAATCTTCAAAAAGAAATCCTCCTGTATATCAAAGATGTTCAACGAGAAGAGAGTTTCTTTCTTTTATTATTATTCTTCCTTGAAATTTTTTCATAAAAAAACTGAAACAAAAAAAAATAATCAGAACTACAGTTTGCAAAATTTTCTGGATCTGTTAAACTTTTTGGAAAAGGAAAAAAGAAAACGTTGTTATTTTTTTGTATTGTCTTTCTATATAAATATTTTTTCTTTCTTTTTTCTTTTTTTCCAGAACTTCTCCAAAAGTATACAAAATTGATTCTTTTATTAATCTCTACCCATTATTCTCATTGACATTTCGAATGCAAAGAATGTTGCACCATTAACTGGGGCAGTTCTCAACCTTTATGATTTTTTTTTTTAAAAAAAAGAAAGGAATTAATTATAGTTAAAGAAAAAGAAAAAGAAAAAGAAAAAAAAGAAATTTTACAAGCAAGGTAAAAATCCTTTATAAAATCCTCTAATTCCACTCATTTTATATGTTTGTCTTACACAATCCCAAGTTGAACGATATTTCTCAGCACCAAATGTATCAGTTTGCATTCTTGACTAAAATGAAAATAATGTTTCAGATTTCATAGGTCAACAAATAATAGAAAGAAGAGAAAATAAATAAAGAGAAAATAAAAAAAAAGAGAAAAAGAAAATTAACAATAAAAGAATAAAGACCTTAATGACATCAACTGGATAAACAGGAATCCACATACCGAATCCTCCAAGAGCTCCACAAAGCATAACCCAACCTCCTGAAATTGGAACTCCTATTATTGTTATTATCCGATTTAAATTCATGAAATTAAGACAGAATTAATGAGATCAATTTTACCTCCATTCATCTTTGTAAATTCTCTGGTTGCAAGTTCATATGCTAAAAAGTAACCACCATAACCTTGAAATTCTCTTAATATTGTGATAGCTTGTCCTTTATAAATTCCACTAATTCCATTAGTAGCATAAATTTTTTTCACACAATCTACTGGTCCAGAATATAATGCTGCTTTTCCTGGAGAAGTTACCTATGTTTCAATTTTTTTTAAAAAAAAGGGTATTGAACAACATCAACAAAATCATTTCATCAAAGATCGTAAATCAAATCAAATAGAAGAGAGAAAAAAATCAAATAAGAATTAATGATTAACTTACTTGAACTTGAAGACGTGTACGAATATGTTCAACAGGACCTGAAACCACACTGTTTGCAACACCAGCAAATGCACCAGCCAAATAAAATTGAGTCAAATTAAGTGGTCCTCCTTGATTTTGTTTCCTGAAAAAGTTTTTTGCTTGTTCAACTGCAGCAAATTGAATTGAGACACAAAGACCAATTCCAACAAGTGGTGGAAGAGTTCCCTATTATTGTACATTTTCAATAAGATCCAATGAAGAAAAAGAAGATGAAAAAAAAAAATAAAATAAAAAACCTTATAGAATGCACTTAAGCCTTCATTTTTAATAATCTTTTTAACACAATCTCCAGTTCCATGATAAAGGGGATTCTCTCCTTGAGCTTGAAGTCTTACTTTGACTATATAACAAAGATTAAGATTGTTAATATAATTTGTTTCAAAAAATCAGGGCAAATCAGTTAATCAAAGAAATAGATCTCAAAATCATGAAAAAAAAAGAAGAAGAATAAGAGTTTCAATATTAAATTTAAATTTCACTTGTTATTAAGAAAACAAATAAAACAAAAAATTGTTTCAAATAATTCATAATTATTAGTTTTTAATAAATTTTCAAAGATCAAGCGTGGAAAAATTGTTTTTTTAAAAAAAAATTAAAACTAGAGATCTCAACTGAAACATAACTTCCCATTTAACCAACAACTAATAACTTTCAACAAAAAATAAAAAATAGAATAGAATAGCTTCAAAAATAAAATAAAAGTTTGTAGAAGAATATATAAGAAAAAAGTTTTTTTAAATAATAAGAAAAGAGAAAGAGAAATTAAAAGAGAAACCTGTATCAAAAGGCTGACCAACAAGGACTTGGACAATACCTGCAGCAGTTCCTGCAAAGAAATTCTTAACTGGATCTGGTTCACCCATTGTATTGTATTTTTATTTTATTCTAACGGAGAAAAAGGTAATGATAATAATAAACTAGTTATTATAAGGTTGTAACAGGTTGAACAAAGGGGTGGCGAACAGAGGTTGAGTTGTTGACTCGTGGTTCTTTTTTTCTTTCTGGTGTGGTGAGGGTTAAGGCGATGAAACAATTTTCTTTGATTCCTTCTTGTCTTTGTGTCTTTGAATGACTCTGAAACATTTTTTTTTTTTCTTTTGTTTGGATCTTAATTTTACATTTTGAAGTTTTACAATGATTGCTCTTACTATCTTTCTTTTTGAAAAAAAAAAGTCAGATAAAACAAATCTAAATCAAAAGTGAATTCTATGATGGGTGATTCAGGTTTTTGATGTTCTTCAAATTGATCAAGAAGAAATGGTTGAATGAGGAATTGAGTTTTATTATTGACAATTTATTGATGCATCCCAAGATTACATGTCATTTCTTGACTCAGTTCTTCTTCATAGAAGAAAAAAAAGAAGGAATTAGTAAATTTGTAAATAAAATCTTTTGTAAATAAAAAAAAATAAATAAATAAATAAATAAATAAATAATACTTCATCTCCAAGACAATACTAAATTAATTGGAACTAGAATTATTTATAGTGAGCTCAGGATGCTCATTTCTTGTTCTTGACCTCTTCCCTTCTGAATCCTCTGTGTCGGAGGGTTTCGTGTCGGAAGGAGGTGGAGGAGGGTGGGTAGGTTTTTGATCCTTCAACTGTTGAAGAAGTGATTGTGGTTGTGATTGTGATTGTGATTTCTTAGATGGATCATCTGTTTGTATTCCTTGATTTTTGATCAAGTTCTTCATCCGAATACTGGCAAGTACTCCTTGTATTACGGAACGAAGGAGGATTCGAAGGTTGTTCTTTTTCGTTTCATATACCCAAGGACATTCCTCATTAACCACAAAATAGTGTTTCTTGTCATCAATTCCTAGCTCCTGTCCTGAATTACCAACTCTGAACTTAAAAGCGGGATTTTTTTTCAAAAATCTTGGAATTCTTCTCTCAACAAATAAAATAACTGAAGCCCACTGAGAAATAAATAAAATAAATAAAAAGAGAGAGAGAATTATTATTATCATAAACGAAGGTCAAATGAATGAGCTCGAAAGAAAAAGAAATGAAAATGAAAAAAGAAAAAAAAAAAAAAAAAAAAAAAAAAGAAACCTCCATTTCCCATTGTTTCTGTGAATCTTTTCTGACTTGCGAATAAGTGTCATTCATCATTGCAATTAACATGTTCAACATTAAAATTCCTGTAAGAACGGTGTAAACTAAAAACAAAAGCAATGTAAATTTGGTACTATTCGAATTCCTCACATTCAAATTCTCAAAGTCAAAAAGTGTTGCGTGAAATAATGTCAGCATGCTCCAAGGATAATCGATAAATGCTATCTCCCCAGAATTCCTATAAACAGCAAAGAAGGCTTATTTTTTTGGTAAATTTAATAGATAATTCTATTTAGTGAGTGTAGTTAAAGAACATACCAAGTGAAAAACCCAATAAAAAGACTGCATAAATAATGATGAATTGACTTAAATCACTTAAAATCATTTTCCTGAGAATGACAACATAATATCCAATATGTTTCTCTCCTCTTGTAAAATATAGTACATAAATCCAAGCCAGAACACTTGCAGCTGCAAGAACTAGATCTTCATAATCCTTTTATATTGTTAAAGGAAAACTTTAGTTTTAATTCCCAACGGGAAAGAAGAAGAAAAGAAGAAAAAAAGAATGGGAATGAAAAAAAGAAAATCAAAGAGAGAAAAAGAAAATGAAATAAGTACATTATAACCAGCAAGCCCCAAAGGGATTGAACAAAGAATTAAAATTGAATAGCTCCAGCTGATTAAATAAAATAAACGTGAACCTGAAAAATTAAAGAATTAAAATTGATTTAAAAATAAATTCTAAATAAAATGACAAAGCGAAATAAACCTTCGTCATTAAAATATCGTTTTTGAAGAATTACTATATCAACAATTTCATTAATAATTGTAAAACAGACGCATGCTAGAACATAAATTTGGCAACCACGAATCACAGGGCCAAGTTCAGTTTCACTTTTCACGAGAGATTTTGGTCTTATAACAGATAAAGTTAAGGCACACAAAAATACTGCGTAATAAAAGAACATCGCAATAAATATTTTTCTGGCAAATTGCTTCCATTTTGCTTGTAATATATCCCAAAATGGTGTGATTTTTAATACACTTTTCTCATTATCGTCACCACTCTTCCCTGAATATGTGATTAACATGAGTGCGGTTGAGGGACTTTTATGTGATTCTTTCAAAGAGTCGATTTCTTCAAGAGGATAAGCATAAGATGCGACTGGGCCTGTATTCGTTTAAATTAAAAATAAATAAGAATGAAGTGTAAAACAAGTATATTACCATAAGTCCAAAGCATCTTTCGCCTGGCCTTAAGAATTTCTTGAATCATTTTTGATTTTCCTAAAACTGCTGCGTAATTTAGTGGTGTTCGCTTTTCATGATTTGGAACTAATTCCAAATCAAATTTCTTTTGAGCTTCATTTTTCTTTTTACTTGCTTGAGCAATGACTTGGGGATTAATTGGGTTTTCTTTGGGAATGCCTCCTGATTGGATTTCCATTTCGTCATTCTTTTTCTCATCAAGTTTCCTTTTGTATTCTTCTTTAGCTTCTTGAGTAATTATTTCAAACTTCTTTTGGAGTTGTTTTTTTTCGATTTCTTTTTTTTTTTTTTTTTTTTTTTTTTTTTTTTTTTTTTTTTTTTTTTGTTTTTTTTCGATTTTTTTTTTTTTTTTTTCTTCATCTTTTTCTTTTTTGTTTTCTTCTTTTTTGTTTTCTTCCTTGTGTTCTTTTTCTTTGGGGATGGAATGATCATCTAAAATTTGTTGGACAATTCTGTTTTCATAAAGGCTTACTAAATCTAAGACATAGGTGTACATATCATCCAATCCTTTTTCAACACAGATGTGTAATAATGTATTTCCGTATCTATCTTGAATATCAAGTCTTGCACCATAGCGAATTAATAAGCGAATCATATCTTTTTTATTTGGCAACTCTGAGCAAACTGCAAAAGCGAGTGCATGATCCCCAAAATAAACGTTCCCTTTTTTCTTATTCTTTTCAAAAAAAGGTCCTGTTACCTTTGTATCAATGAGTGTAATTTGGCTTTTCGTTGGTATAAAATCTTTTTTGGAATCAAAATTTGGGTCGTCCAATCTTCCTAGTCTATCAAGGAGACCTTTTGCAAGTCCAACGTCTCCACTTATAACCGCAATATGAAGAGCAGTTTCCCCTTTTGTTTGTTACATCAATATTTCATATTTCTTTTGGAAAAAAAAAAGAAAAGAAAAGCTATACCCTTATAGATGTCTCCATATTCCTTTAAAATTAAATCTGTATAATTTTCAGCAATATGAAGGGCAACAAGAGTATTTGAATGTAAACAAGCAATATGAAGAACAGTTTCTTTATAATGAGGTCCGGCCTGATCCTCCAACTTTTCATTTTTCGACTTGAGCTTCTCTGCTGCAGTGATAAATTGTTGGACTGTTCCACCCCTTGCAGCAGACCAAATTGTTCCTGGTTCCGAAAGTCTATTGTGATTATTGAATGTTTGATGTTTGTAAAAAAAAAATAAAATCAAAAAATACAAACCTTTTGAATTGTTCCATGGCTGCGCTATCCCCCTTGTTCCCAAAGCCTTTTCCTTCATGAGAGGGGAAGCAACTGAATTGTCTACTTTTGTTTCCTAAATCCTTAATTCCACTTAACTCATCTGATGCATCTTGAAATTTTACTTGACTTGATGTTCCTTGTTTTGGCTCCTGATCCTTTGATTGCAACTCAACGCCTTCAGACATTTTCGTTTTCACTTTACTCTTCTGTACTCCCTGCTCATTGTATTTATTTAATGAGGTTACGGAAATATGAAACCCTTTTTTAAAAAAAAAAAAAAAAAAAAAATGAAAATGAAAATGAAAATGAAAAAAAAGGAAAACGAAAACCAAAACTTCTGTTGACAAACAAAGAAGAATAAATCAGAATGAAAGAAAATATAAAAAAACTTTAAAATATACTCTAACTATTCTAATGAGCTGTTATTTCAAAGTGTGTTCTACAATTTCTAATATTTTTTGTTTTTTAGTCAAGATCGTTTTAAATAATAAGGGTAAGAGAGATTGTTTAGTACCTTTTGATGTTTCAGGGCATTGGTCCTGTTTTGGGGGAGAAGATGATCCAAACAAACCATGTTGACTCTGTTCGTCTCCTAATCAAAACAAAAATCAGAAAATGAACGAAAAAAAAAAATGAAGAATTGTTACCTTTGTTCAAGCTGTTCCAGATAAAGCACAAAAAGAACAAGAAGCTTGAGCTTCTTTAGACCAAAAGTTTGTGTTCTTTTTGTTGAGATCATGAAAACCAAGAAAAGATGCAAGCCTAATCAAATTAAAAATTGTTTTAATTCCAAATTGAAATTCATTTTGAATTGAACAGTTCAATCTTCAACTTTGTTGAAGTCGTTGCAAATTCAATATTCAAGTGATTCGAATTTCAAAAGCTAGATTAAAATTAAAGGGGAAGAAAATTACTTTCGAGTTTCAATCCAAAATGAAGACATTAAAATCACAATTAAGAATTCTTATTCTCTTTTCATTTATTTAATTATTCATTCATTCGTGTTCATATTTTGCAATGCATTGGAGATATTTTTCAATGATTGCTATTGTAAAAAAGAAAAGAAAAGAAAAGTTATTTCGCCATTTTTTTTTTTCTTTTTTCCTTTTTTTTTTCGTTTTTTCATTTTTCTTTTTTTTTTTTTTTTTTTTTTTTTTTTTTTTTTTTTTTTTTTTTTTTTTTTTTTTTTTTTTTTTTTTTTTTTTTTTTTTTTTTTCTTTCCTCTTCCTCTTTTTTTCCTTTCTCTCATCCTTTACAATGGCTGAAAAACAAAAGGTTGTTAAGACTCATCCAGTTCAACCAGCAAAAAGTGGAATTGCTGTTGGAAAATTACCTGGACATGTAACAATGAAACGCGCTCTTCCAATTAAACCAAGTCAAAAGAAAGGAGTAAGCTCTCGATGATTTTTTTATTATTATTCTTTTCCTCTTTAATCCATCCATCCCTTTTTTAAAAAATCATCCATCATCAATCTTTAACAATATTTAACAATCCATTATTTTTTTTCCTCAATTTTTTAGACTCTTACTAAACATGTTAAATTTGTTCGTGATCTTATCCGTGAAGTCTGTGGTTATGCTCCATATGAACGTAGAGTTATTGAATTGCTCAGAGTTGGAAAAGATAAACGTGCCCGTAAATTAGCTAAGAGACGCGTAATTTTTCATTTTATTAAACTCAAACTAATACTTTTTACTTTGAAAATATTTAAATGAATGATTGAATGATTTATCTTTAATTTAAATCTAAATTAAATTTTAGTTGGGTACAATGACTCGTGCTAAAAGGAAGGTTGAAGAAATGAGTAATGTTTTAGTTGCTCAAAGAAGAGCTGCTGCCCATTAATTTGCAAAATAAAAAAATTTTCCATATTAAAAATTTGGTATTATTTTTTATTTTTTATTTATTTATTTATTTTTCTTTTTTATTATATTATATCTCAAAAATATATTCTTTTCACCATTGACTTGGTGGAATCTGTTGGACAATATGGACATTTAAATCGCCTAAAAATTTTTGTTATAAGAAATAATGAGGATTATTAGAAAATTTTGTTTTGAGATCAAAAAAAAAGAAATATCAAGAATACCCATTCGCTTTTATAATTTTCGCAAGAGAATCATTGCAAATTACATGACCACATGGAAGAAGCATTGGGGGATTTTCAATTGATACAGGCTCTTTCGCAACTGGACAAACAAATATGGAATGGTAGCTATGATTTGCACTTAAATGAATTTCGACCTATAAACAAGAAAATTGTTTCAAAAAAAGAGCTTGAATCAAATAATATGAATAGCATAGAATAGAATTGAATAGGATAAAATAAGTTTACGGGAAGTTCATTTTGTTGACTCCATTCTGCTTTTTTTGCTTGCATTAATTTTGCTACTTTCAATAAAGTTGGAAGGGCAGTTGAACCTACAGTTACACTGTCGTATTTAAGAGAAAAAAAAAAAAAATTCAGTCCATCAGAGTTTTGTTTATAAAAGAAGAAAAATTGAACCTTATATACAAAGCACTTTCTTGAGAAAGTCCAATTAAAGAACAACAGTCCCTGGTAAAAATATTTTGAATATCAAGCCAATGACCCTCAGAAACAAAGTCACTGTAAGGCGATTTTTCTAAAGTATTGACATATAAAAGGGAACCCATCATTCTTTGAATTTCTTTTTAAATTGATTTATTTTTGTTAATGTCAGTATTATAATAAACAAATAAAGAAAGAAATAGATGAATAAATACCTTTTAAATGACCAGAAGCAAAGTGACTAAAGTTAGCTTTTGCATATGAAAGAGCTAAACAAAAGAAAGTATCGAGAAAATTTGATTTTTTTTTTTTTTTTTTTTTTTTTTT
>Ga0209960_1003951_pt1 | contig 11961 bp, 8 predicted proteins | sample ThiBiot_500_plan_2_FD_183947 | JGI IMG/M metagenome (GOLD analysis project Ga0209960, IMG submission 183947) | Wastewater bioreactor microbial communities from Cape Town, South Africa - Thiocy_expt_500_plan (SPAdes) | ecosystem: Engineered > Bioreactor > Thiocyanate-remediating >... | reverse complement strand
AATTATTTGTCGAAGTAAAATTGGTCGTATTTCGACCAAAAAACCAAACATCTTCAAAGTTCGTCATTTGCTCAAATAAAATCCATTTTGTATAATTTTGTGTTGAATTTATTCGACCGAAATAAATATTCCAAATGAGTTTTTTCTCTTTCGGACATTCGTTGACACAATAAGAGAACAAAGCGATTTGAGTTGTTGGATTTACTTTTTGAAATTCGACATTTGGAGAACAAAGAGATTTGATGACACATCTTTACAAATACAAATATTCGACTTTTTCAATCTCAAAAACAATCTCTGTTACCCAATGGCGATCATTGGCCGAGTTGAATCTTGAACTTGAACAATAACATAACCTGTGGCTTGAAGAGAAATATTTCGACGATTTGACATTTGAACAACAAACTGATAGTCGAAAGTCTTTTGAAGAACATTAGCAAATATTGTTAATGAAGATTCATTTCCTTTATATTCAAATTGATTTAATCGGAAAAAACCATTGATTTTAGCGAATTGGTCAGCTGATTGATAAATTCGACAAAAATATTCGTATTTCCAATCCGAAGAATTAAATTCAAATTCATCGGGATCTTTTGAATAATTCCCTGGATTTAAAATTAAATTTTGTTGATCACCACTTGTGACAACTGATGTTCCCAATGGAACAAGATTTGCTGTGATACCTGATGGACTAATTTCAACGTAAACTGATGAAGAACTTGTCAAACTTGAATTGTCTATCGTTGTTACTCGTAATTCTAATTCATAAATTCCATATTGAAGAGTATTTGATGGAATATACAATTCACTTCGACTTGGTACGATCTTTTTATCAAATTCGATTTCAGAAAGATTATTATTTGACGAGTTTTTAATCGACCATTTTTGGATTGTTGATAAAGTTTTGTTACAATTGAATTTTATTGTTGATAAAATATAAAAATCTTGACTTCGACGATATTGATATGGAACTGTTCGGAGATTTGAGTCAGGAACTAAGTTTATTATTACAGAATTACAATCTAAATATCACAATCCAAAACAAATCAGACTGATTTAATGGACAAAATGATTTACTTTCATTGTTGTTGAATGTTGACGTTGTTTTAGCTATTTTGATTGTAGACATCGTAGATGTGACTACAGTCGTTACTAATGTAGATGTAGTAGTAGTAGTAGTAATAGTTACTGTTGTACTTTTGTGAAGATTTTCTGAAAAATAAATTGAATTCGATTCATGTTTCTTTTTTGAAATAATTCAATTCACCTGTTGTTATTGTTGATTCACTTGTGGGTGGAACTTCGGGAAAAACAGTTCTTATTTCAAATCAAAAGAAAAAAACTTACTGCAGAGTTGGTTTTTCACGATTTTTTGTACTCGATTATTAAGTCGATCGGTGACATATATATTTCCATAACTATCAAATGACATACTGATAGGATGATATAATCTATCGTTTGTGTGACCATTCATTTTATCATAACATCCAAAAATACAACGAAAACCATTATCATCTGACCCAATTATTCGATGATTGTAACAATCAACAATAAAAAGATGTTGATCACCATCGAGAACAACTCCTGATGGATAGTAAAGTGCAATTGTTAATTTTGCTGATCCATTTCCTGCAACAGTTATTCCATTTCGTTGATTCAATCGAAATAATTGAATTCGATTATTGTAATAATCCGCAACATATAAATCTAAATTAATATCAACGAACATTCCATGAGGATAATAAAGCATATCCAATGATGATCCAGGACGACCTGTTCCAGCAACGATTGCTGTTGTGCCATTTGGCCATTTCTTATCAACTCGATGATTACTCCACAATGAACAATATAAACTCTCATAAATATCAATGAAAAGTCCATAACATTGTGATGTAACATTCATAACCGATATCCATGTTTCATTTTCTACAATCCATTTATCAACACGGCCATTTTTTCCGTTATCAACATATATATCACCATTTGTCGTTACAAATAATGATAATGGATCTGATAAACTACCCGATATTGTTTTCGTTGGATTGACATCATTTTCATTTGTCCAAATATGAATTTCACCAGTTTGTCGATTAGGTATGTAAATTGAATTATTTGAATTGATAAAGATGCTATACGGTTGTGTACCGAAAAAACTTCGATTGGAAAAACTCGTTGCATTTAAATTCCAAGTTGCATTCGGACGAAATCTTGGTTGATTAAATGAAAAAGTTGCAATAGTAAAATGTTGTTGATGGATGAACAAACCAATCCAAATCTGAAGAAACATTTCAAATGAAAAATATTTTTTTATTGTCGACATGTTTTTGTCAATAAAAAGATAAGTCACGTCATTAAATATCATCGATCAACAAATGTGTTTCTTCTATGTAAATTTTCACGATTTTACTCGTTGAGAAAATCTATGCCGTCTGATTTGAAAAAAAAATGAAATCGAATTTTATTGATTATGAAAATGAAGATTGAATGTTCAAAAAAAACGGATTTTCTTTTCTTTTCTCGATTTTGAAACAAATCAATTGACTAATTAAGTAGTTCCTCGGTTACTGATTGATTAATTGTTGATGTTTGAACTGAATATGAGCAAAATCGAATTGTTTAGTGTGTAGAGATCTTTGTCTTTCGTTCACGAATGACAATCAAGTCGATTCTGTTTTCTCTATGTCAGATTTAAAACAATGAATTGAGAGTGAGGAAGTTGAAGTATGACGTCGATTTTCATTATAAACAAAAGAGAATTTTGTGCGTTAACGAGAATTTCATTGAATGCTATGCCTTGAGTCAAATCAGTATTCGATTTAAATTGATCGAGTACGTTTTTCATAAGCGTACTTAGATAATTTTTTACCACTGGTATCAGGATTTTCAATCGAACAGCTGATTGAATGTCACATTCGAATGTCTCCGAAAGTCTTCGATTGTTGGCAAATAATTTTATAATCGATTCGTCTTCTTTGTCAAATTCTTTAAAAATATTCGTAAATAAATCATCGATGTATGTTTTCGTATATTTTTTGTACATTTCAAACAAATTCTTCTCCCAATTGAGAGCATCGTATCGTATTTGAAGTAATTGATCCGTCGTACGTGTACTTGTCAGATGAATCAGATTGAAAAATCCATCGATGATGGGCAAAACAAGTTTACAGACGCGTGTTGCAATGGTTAGATCGTTATTGGTAACGAATTCAATGATATGTTGAATTGTATGTTTCGTTCATTTTCGGACCAAATGGTTTTATAATTTGAGAATTGACACTGCATAAATCGAAATATGAACATTGTTCACCGAAATGATTGTTTCGAATGAACGGTGAAGCAAGTAGTAATTGATAACGTCGTGTACGTTCATCTTCTAGCATCGAGAGAAAATCAGGCATAGTCATAGTTCTCTTGAATTGTTTCATTTGAGCGATATCAGCTTTGGAATTCAAGAAGAAAATCGAACTACTATCGAGATCTTGTAGAGCAGTTGTCATAGCTACGAAACAGCTGTTTGCTGCATCGTCTGTCGATGGATTTGCGTACATGAAAACAATTGTTGGATGAATTAATTCGACTAGATCGTGAAGAATATCTTTGAGTACTTTAGCATCATCCATTAAGAAACCCGGTGTGTCGTACACTTCGATTCCGAGAGCGAGTACCGATGATGGAATACGAATTTCGACAAAAGTTCGAGCCCATTCAGCGAATGCATCTTCTGTTTCATCGATATCGATAGGTCGTCTTAGATGTGTTGAAACAACACTTGCAATACCCGCCCAGTTGGGTTTATCACCGTCAAAATAACTCGAAAGAGATACAATCGATTCGGGTGGCGATGTTTGATCACGAAGTGTCTTCCAAATGTAAATACTTGCTTCACTAGCTGAAGCATAGGTTAATTTTGTAATACGTGCTGTCACTGGACCATCACCTGATGGTAGAATTTTACCGATGCCTAGGAATGTTTGTATGAACGCACTTTTACCGCTGGAATTTTCTCCGCAAAATGCTAATTGAACTTTAGTCGAAGCAATTCGTGTTTTCAATTGTTCGACACGTAATCCTTCGATGAGAGGCGATAGGATTTCATTGTATGCAGATAAATCTTTTATGTTCGAGTTATTAAGTAAATCTTCGCGAAGACTTAGAAATCGATCGACATTATGTCGTATTGTATCACAAATCGATGTATTCGATTGAATAATTGTGCTTAATTTCTGTTCATGATCTGTTGTATTCGACATCGTATCGTAAGTCAATCAAGTCGAAAAGATTTTCAAAAAACTATCACATTACTTAGTCATACAGACGAATGGGAGAAGAATTAATTGGTGTACTCAGATTTTTCCTTTTTTTTATGTGAATACCTGTAAAAGATGACGCTATCGTCTGGATATAAAAAACAATAGTGATTTTTCCCTTTCGATTATTTGAAATCCCACGAACAAATTTGATCTTATACGATTGAATTACACATCATGACAAATTATTCCCATGATCTTTAGATAAGAAAAACAAACAAACTTATAAATACGCTTCGTCTTTCCTTCATTCTTTATTCGATATCACATATAGAAATGGGAAGACTCCTATTGTTTATTTTAATTATTACTTTCGTTGCGATTGTAAGTACCTTACCGATTAAGAAAAGCAAACCGAAAGTGTTTTCGGTCAAGTCAAAACATGATGCATACAAATTACTCACTGAAATGGGTTATAATCAGTGTGAGAATCCGTTTGATTCAGAAACAGATAAATTGAATCGACCACCATGTCAAACAGGATTTGAATCAGTATTGGAAGCCTTCCAAAAAGCTTATCATTTACCTGTTACCAAGAAACTCGATTCAGCGACGCTTAAATTACTGAATACACCACGATGCGGTATCCCTGATGGTCCATCAGCATCTGTAAATCGTAGAACACTTTGGTATTGCTTTTGTTTGCTCTTATTACTGCTAGAATTACCTTCCTTTATAGGTCGACGAATCGAACACTTCTATGGAGATTGGATTATAAAACTATGTCATACGATAAAACACATGCTCGTCGTATAATACAAGAATCATTCGATGATTGGTCAAAGTATACGAATTTAAATTTTCGTGAAGCGATCGGAAATGAACAAGCTGATTTCAATCTAGCTTTTGTGACAGGTAAACACGGAGATGGCACTCCTTTTCCATCTGTCAAACGTGCTGTATACGCTCATGGATTTTATCCATGGCATACATATCGTGGACAAATCCACTTTAACTCTATTGAAGACTGGACTCATGAGTGAGTAAGAATATTGAAATACTGACGCCGAATGTATATCTCTCCTATATAGATATAAAGACAACGGTCAAGATACTAATTTGCGGTTAGTGGCCACTCATGAAATTGGCCATGCTCTTGGTCTTTCGCATTCACTCTCGAAAGATGCGATTATGTATCCTAATTATCAATTGAAACAACCTGAACAAATATTACCGAAAGAAGTTAGTGATTGATTATTGAAAAGGTACGATTTTTCACCTTTATTGTAGGATCAAATTGCGATTCAATCATTATATGGTAACAAAACAACTACAACCTCCAAAAGTGAGAACATATAAATAATAGGCGAAACATGTGTGATTTTATAACTATTAGATTGTGTTATTCATTCCGACAATCCACAATCCAAATATAAAGGAGAATGTAAAGACGGCATGAAACATGGGCACGGAATACTTACACGCGCTGATGGGGAGAAATATGAAGGCAATTGGGTGAATGATATGAAATCAGGAAACGGTACAATAATATGGGCCAACGGTGGGAAATACACAGGTGATTGGGTGAATGATAAACAGAATGGTCAAGGAATTCGTACATGGCCAAATGGTGATTGGTGTGAGAGTAATTGGGTGAATGGTAAACGATCAGGAAAAGGTAGAGTTACATGGGCAAATGGTGGAAACTATACAGGTGATTGGGTGAGTGATCAACGAACTGGTCAAGGAATTAGTATATGGCCAAACGGTGATAGATGTGAGGGTAATTGGGTGAACGGAAAAATGTCAGGAAAAGGTACGTGTATATGGGCGGGTGGCATCAAATACGTAGGTGATTGGGTTAATAACAACATGCATGGAGAAGGTATTAAAATATGGGCCAATGGGGATAGATATCAAGGCACGTTTAAAAATGGTAGGTTATATATGTAGTAGGTTTGCGTTAAATATACGCTTTTATACTTGTAGATGTACCAGTTGATGGTACTATGACCTCTGGTAGGATTAGTGGTGATGATCATGCAAAGAAACGATGTCCGATAGTTTGTCAAGGTATTAATCTCAAGTGGAATGGTCATTGGGCTACGGCTAGATGGAAAGCTATGTCGTTCTGTATTTGCATAGAAATGAATGAACTATCATACTAAATAGAGTTGATTTTTTCTCTTTTCTGAAAGAAAGAGTAATACGGAGCTTAATTACTGATAAAAAGTTTGTCTGTTTGTTCTATCCGGTCAGAAAACAGTATGCCAAAGATTATGGGACTCTTAATGCTGATATATCAGCTAGTAAAACGGCGAGCGAATATGCAACATTATTTAATGCACAAAGATTTATCAACAGATCCTTGTACTTTTAAATTCCGTACGTGGCAAAAATGAATAAAAGAGCAGCTACTCTGTATCGTCTGACTGATTCAGATATACATTCATACATGTAACAAGATATGTCGTAATTGGAAGAAGTTTCGACCAACACGCGATGTGACTAACAGAGCGTCAAAAATACAATCCAGCAAACACACAACATCCTTCCTTCGAATGTAGATTTTTTCACTCTCTGTATTTTGGTAGCCGGTTGGAAAGAATTAAAATGCTTTCGCTTGTTTGTTATGATGACATCTATGAAACAAGATATAAAGGTAAAATTCATTGGTAATAAGGTTAAAATGAATAATTACTTTATCAGCAACAAAATGTAGGCGAAAGTGTTATCATTTGATAAAAATAAGAATACTTTTTTCGCATATTCGCCAAAGTCATACTGTAAAATTAGAGCGGAAAAAATCAACAATGAACGATACATCAATATCGCTTTCAACTGCAAACACAAAACTACGTAGACAACTTCATATTCCAGTAGTCCAAAACTTCCATCTTGTATGGTTAGATGAAAGTCTTGACGAAGATAATAACGACGAATGTTGCGAAGCAGTTATGAAATTACGGCAAATTGTTAATACTGTTAATACTTTCACTGATGTAGATGAATGTATTGATTTTATTACTGACATCGAACACGAACTATGTATTATGCTGGTATCAGAATTCTTTTTTGGGATTATTGCTTTTATAATTCCAGAAATCCATCAAATAACTTCAGTTTATATATACCATCGTAATAAGTCACTTTCAAAGAATCCGTCTTCAGAATTGCAGTCTAAAGTGAAAGGTATTCACACAAACATCACATCGATCTGTGAAGCACTCAAAACGGCTACTCAAGATTGTGATCGTAACTCCATCAATATTAGCGTTGTCAAGCCATCTGATGAAACTGCTAATAAAGTTTCCGATCTGGTCGATTCATCCTTTATGTATACTCAACTACTCAAGGAGATTATTCTTACTATTGATTTTGAACAACAACATATAAATGAATTTCTAATGTATTGTCGGCAACAATCTAGCGAACTGAAACATATTGATATGATAGAAAAAGACTATCGTCCTCAACAAGCAATTTGGTGGTATACCTATTCACGTCTCTTGTACACCATGCTCAATAGAGCATTACGTTTAATGGAAGTGGATCTTATAATTAAAATGGGATTTTTTGTTCGCGACCTTCATAATCATATTGCAGAACTTCATTTACAGCAATATTCTGGACCTTTCAATAAGGAACCATTCGTGGTGTATCGTGGTCAAAGCTTGTCTCTAAAAGACTTTAATGATTTGAAGGATGCACAGGGTGGATTATTGTCATTTAATAATTTTTTATCAACAAGTCTGAGTCGAGAAGTATCTTTGGCTTTTGCAGACGGTAATCAACGTGATCCTAATCGAATAGATATTTTATTTCAAATAACTATCGATCCATCAATACCTTCGTCTATATTCGCCAATGTTAAAGATTTTAGTAATTTTAAAGAAGAAGAAGAGATTCTATTTTCTATGCATTCCATTTTTCGTATTGAATTGGTTAAAAAAATCGATGGATATGATCGGCTTTGGCAAGTGGATTTGACATTAGTCCATGAAAACAACTCACAACTTCATGTCTTGACCGGACGACTACGAGAGGAAACATTTCCAGAGACGAAAGGATGGTATAGATTAGGTACCCTGCTCGTTAAATTAGGACAATTTGATAAGGCTAAACAAGTATTTGATACCATGCTTTATCAGACTATGGATCAGGTTGCGAAAGCAAATATTTATAACATGTTTGGGGCGATTAAAAATGGTCAAGGACATTATGTTGAAGCTATTGAATTTTACGAAAAAGCACTTGAAATCGAGAAACAAATTCTTCCTGTTGATCATTTCGAAATGGCTACTTCACACAACAACATCGGAATGGTGTATAAGAGCATGGGCGAATACTCAAAAGCACTTGAATATTGTGAAAAATCACTTGAAATCAGGAAAAAGGCTCTTCCTGCAAATCATCCTTCATTGGCTACTTCGTACAACAACATCGGAAGTGTGTATGACAGCATGGGCGAGTACTCGAAAGCACTTGAGTATTATGAGAAAGATCTTGAAATATCAAAAAAAAATCTTCCTGCAAATCATCCTTCGCTGGCTATTTCATACAACAACATCGGATTGGTATACCGCAGCATGGGCAAATACTCGAAAGCACTTGAATATTTTGAAAAATCACTTGAAATCATGAAAAAAGCTCTTCAGGAAAATCATCCAGATTTGGCTACTTCGTACAACAACATCGGAAATTTGTATTACAGAATGGGCGGGTACTCGAAAGCACTTGAATACTATGGAAAATCACTTGAAATCGTGAGAAAAGCTCTGCATGAAAATCATCCAGATTTGGCTACTTCATACAATAACATCGGAATGGTGTATAAGAGCATGGGCGAATACTCAAAAGCACTTGAATATTGTGAAAAATCACTTGAAATTAGGAAAAAAACTCTTCCTCAAAATCATCCAGATTTGGCTAATTCATACAACAACATCGGAACTGTGTACAACGCCATGGGCGAGTACTCGAAAGCACTTGAATCTTATGAAAAATCATTTGAAATCAGGAAAAAAGCTCTTCCTGAAAATCATCCTTCGTTGGCTACTTCATACAACAACATCGGAAATGTGTATGACAGCATGGGCGAATACTCGAAAGCACTTGAATATTATGAAAAATCACTTGAAATCGAGAAAAAAGCTCTTCCTGAAAATCATCCAGATTTGGCTAATTCATACAACAACATCGGAACTGTGTACAACGCCATGGGCGAGTACTCGAAAGCACTTGAATACTATGGAAAATCATTTGAAATCAGGAAAAAAAATCTTCCTCCAAATCATCCAGATTTGGCTAATTCATACAACAACATCGGATTGGTATACCGCAGCATGGGCAAATACTCGAAAGCACTTGAATATTTTGAAAAATCATTTGAAATCAGGAAAAAAACTCTTCCTGAAAATCATCCAGATTTGGCTACTTCGTACAACAACATCGGATATGTGTATAGGAGCATGGGCGAGTACTCAAAAGCACTTGAATACTATGGAAAATCACTTGAAATCATGAAAAAAGCTCTGCATGAAAATCATCCAGATTTGGCTACTTCATACAACAACATCGGAATGGTGTATAAGAGCATGGGCGAATACTCAAAAGCACTTGAATACCATGGAAAATCACTGGAAATCATGAAAAAAGCTCTGCATGAAAATCATCCTTCATTGGCTAGTTCATACAACAACATCGGAATGGTGTATAAGAGCATGGGCGAATACTCGAGAGCACTTGAATATTATGGAAAATCACTTGAAATCAGGAAAAAGGCTCTTCCTGCAAATCATCCTTCATTGGCTACTTCATACAACAACATTGGAAGTGTGTATGACAGCATGGGCGAGTACTCGAAAGCACTTGAATATTTTGAAAAATCACTTGAAGTCAAGAAAAAAGCTCTCTATGAAAATCATCCTTCCTTGGCTACGTCATACAACAACATCGGATGGGTATATAGAAATAGGACTGACTACAAGAAGGCACTGGATTATTTTCATCGTGCTTTGGATATTTGGCAACGTTCATTGCGTTTAAATCATCCGAATATGCAAAGTGTGCAGGAGTGCATTGATTTCGTAAAAAAGAAGTTGTAACTAAATTTGTTTTTTTCGCACGTATAAAAAAGTAAATCAATAGAGAGTGTGAAAGTTCCCTGCTGAATTGTTTAGAACATATAGTCACCTTGAGCGTAGTGTAGCGACAGAGAATCTATAATTATAATACTGATTGGTATCTATTTTCCTTGTGGAATGAGAACTACTGATTATTGATACACACGGTTACGTTAGATATGGAAAAGGAATTTTAATTAGAAAAGTCAATCAACGAGTTGTAAGTTAGTTTATGGCAATATACGCATATCGAAGAAATATTAGTTATAAATCGATCGGAACAGATAAACTAGCGTACGCAGTTCTTGGGATTGTGGTTTAATGTTTGTCGAAGTTTTTTCGAAGTAATCTGTTAGACGTGTTAAAATAACTATGTAATATAAACGAAATAATCAACATTAGTAGATTGATCGAAGGTTATGTAATCGAAGAAAAACATATATGTATACATGTTAGATGACAATTATAATATTTCATTTTGATTTTATCAGAGACTATTCGTTTGCGAGTTGGATCAACTTCGACCATAAATAGTATAACAATATAGATATACAATATCAAATTACTCTTCATTTGTTTGATATTTTAAAAGCTTATGAGATGATCAACCTGAATAATTTTCGTTTTAAATATCATCGAATTTCATGATTATAAACAAATAAATCTAATCCAATTATAACTGCACTAATCACAGGCAGTATTTTTACAATTGCAAGCATCCAAATGTCAGTTATTTCACTTGCACTTGACAGAGATGTAATAACTGATTCGAATCACTAAACTAGAATTCCACTCGAGACAAAGACGAGTAGATAAGGCAGCTAACTGCAATTCCCTAATGTACAAGAGTCAAGACAAATAGAGTTAGAATATGAGTCAAAGATATACGGTGTACTTTTTTTCTAGTTGCATCAGTCATTTGAAGAATAAGTTCTAGGAAGGATATCTAATAACCATTACTTGATCTCTCTTTTTCTAAAAGACTCTGCAATGAATAAACTTGAATTTCAACAAGTTTAATTAAATCGTGTATGCATAAGGGAAAACTATAATATGTTAATTAGTCATTTTGTATATCTTATATTTCCCGAACGATCTTGAATTTTGAAAAACAGGTTTTAGATTACTAGTCGTCAGATTCTGAGGATTCCGAATATATTTTTTTCTTTTCAAAATGATGGACAATTACTTAGTACGAGTAGCTGACTTGAAATATGACTCCTGCGCCCGTAGGAAGAAGAAGAATTTTGCTAGGCAACCAAGTTAAGTGAAAACAATAAGTCGTCTTGCTGCAATAAACTGCAGTCAGCCGCCTTAATAAAAAGATTGATTGATATTTGTGAGTCAAACTTTGAAAATCTTCGAGAGATTTTTCGAATGTGACAGAAGAATAAGAGAAGTTTCTCAAAACGTCAAAACTTGATTTTATTCTTCAATCAAAAATAGAAATTCCGTCGACTGCAGTCACTAATAGCTGAAAATTTATCATGATTATATTCTTTTTTATGTTCTCACACGAATACATTCACTCGACAGTCAACTTAATCAATTTTACTTAACTTTTTTCCTTTAGAGTTCAATTATTGTTA
>Ga0209960_1003950_pt1 | contig 11965 bp, 13 predicted proteins | sample ThiBiot_500_plan_2_FD_183947 | JGI IMG/M metagenome (GOLD analysis project Ga0209960, IMG submission 183947) | Wastewater bioreactor microbial communities from Cape Town, South Africa - Thiocy_expt_500_plan (SPAdes) | ecosystem: Engineered > Bioreactor > Thiocyanate-remediating >... | reverse complement strand
AAAAAAAAAAAAAAAAAACCATGACACGGGAAAAAAAAAAAACATCACATGCTCAAAACCTTCCAATAACTGAAATCACAAAATATTGCAACAATGAAACCATTAAGACTCTCCATAGCTCTAACAGCTCTTCTTGTTTTATTATTCATCTCAATCACAGAAGGTTTCTCTCAAAAACAAGCTGTGTCGGAGTTACTCAAAGGTTTAAACTTGAAGGAATTGAATTTACCTGTTGGAGCTGTGCTTCGACAAACAAAGAATGGAAAAGTTCTCAATAAACAATTGTAAGAGATTTTTTTAAAAAAAAATTTTTGAATTTGAACTCAAAAATATTCTATAATTGATAATTATGATTTTTTTTTTTTTTCAAAAATAACAATAATATAAAAAGGTTGAAAAAAATGGGTCAAAATTTGGGAAATTGTATTGGAAATGATGTAGAGATTGAGTTTGATTCAAAGCAGAAAATGGCTTGGTTTTCTTCTTCAGTTTCAAAAGGTAAATTTGAATTCATTTTCTTTATTTCTTTATTTCTTCCTGATTGATTTTTTAAAAAAATTTTTACTCCTTTTTCTATAAAGAATTCTCTTGTGATGGAGGGGTTCTCATAAATCAAAATGGACAATGGAAACTTCAAGAACTCAATGTCACTCTTCCTCAAAATGACATTCCTCTCTCAAAACCTAAAAGAGATCTTTTAATCAATATTTTAACTTTCAATCTTCGATATGGTTCAATTTTATTTCATTTTCTTTTTTCTTTCCCTTTTGTTTTTTTAAAAAAAAAACAAAAAAAAAAAAAAAAAAAAAAAAAAAAAAAAAAAAAAAAAAAAACCTTGGTTTAATTAAAATACAAATAGGTACAGCAAATGATGGAAATAATAGTTGGTATAATCGTGATCATCTTGTCTTTGACATATTCAAAAATTATGATCCAGATATTGTTGGTGTTCAAGAAGGCTTATTGTTTCAATTAGAAGAAATCCGTATTTTCTTTTTTTTTTTTTGATTCATTTCATTTTCACCTTTTATTGATCCATTTAATCATTTAATTCAGAACAAAATGTTCCAAAATATTCATGGATTGGAGTTGGAAGAGATGGTATTTTTGATTTTCTATTTTTTTTTTTTTTTTTTTTTTTTTTTTTTTTTTTTTGATAAAATGAATAAAAAGATGGAGTTGAAGAAGGAGAATTTGCTGCAATTTTTTATGATCCAAATAGATTTGAAGTTTTAGAACAAGGAACTTTTTGGTATTGTGATACTCCTTCTGTCCCAGGTTTTTTTTTTTTTTTTAAAAAAAAAAAAAAACAGAAATAACTTTGAAATTTCAATTCCATTTAAAATTTTGACAAAATTAGGATGTACATCTTATGGAAATAATCTCCCACGTATTTGTACATGGGGAAGATTTTTAGATAAAACATCTTCAACTACTTTCTACTTTTATAATACTCATCTTGATCATCAATCTGTTACATCAAGAGAAAAATCAGCTGTGCAATTAGTTTAATTTCTTTTCCTTTCTTTTTCTTTTTTTTATTTATCAGAAACATTTTTAAATTTCCCAAAAAAAAAAAAAAAAAGATTGAATTTATTAAAAATGTTCAAAGTTCAGATCCAACTTTTATTACAGGAGATTTCAATGCAGGAGAATCTACAAACGAAGTTTTAACAATTAAAAATGCAGGATTTGATGACTCATTTAGAGTTCTTTATCCAAATGTCACAAATGTAAAAAAAATTCTATCAATTTACTTCTTTTATGAAAAGATTTTCTTTACTCTTCTTTTAAATATCATCTCTCTCTTAGGCCAACACACGTCACGATTTTAAAGGAGATACTTCAGGAACAAAAATTGACTACGTTTTTACACCTCGAATTGAAGAATTTGGAGGACCATCAAAAGTAAATTTTTTTTCTTTGTTTTATTTTCACAACAACAATCAAGAGAATTTTTCAAATAAATAAATAAATTCTAAAATTAGGTTCTTGAAGCAATGATTATTCATGACAATGACAATGGAAGATATCCATCTGATCATTTTCCTGTTTATGCTTCTGTTTTTGTTTAATTTCAATACTAACAAAAAGTGAAGAAGAAGATGATATGAATGAGTGAGATTGATTTTTTTTTTTTTTCCTGAAGAGCAAATTCATTGATAAGAGATAGAATCAAAAGAAAAGAGCTAAAAAAGTTAAAAGAAAAAGAGATCAAATTAAAGAATTACATTTTATAATATACAAGAATTTGAGACAAAATGTGAAATCCAACTTTTTTTGATTTATCATATTTTTGGGAAGAGTTGAATAATTGAAGTAATCTTTGGTCTTGATTGAGGGTTTTCAACTGAACAAGAATTAATTATCTCTTGAAGGAATTCAACTGATTTATCAATTTTTTCAACTTTTTCTAATCTTTTTTCTGTTCTATTAAATAATATTTGATGATTATTATAATGATCTTATTCGAATTAGAAGTAAAATGAAAAGAGAAATGAAAAGAAAAACCTAATTGCATATTCAATATCCTCAAATGAAAAATCTTGCCATGGAATCTTCCTTGAAATAATTTCCCAAAGAATGACTCCAAATGAAAAATATCACCTTGTTGATAATTTTTCAAATCAAGTGAAGTTTTAAGTCGAACACTATTGAATATTTCTGGTGGTGTATATTGTGGTGATAATCCTTTTATTTAGTTTATTGAGTTGAATTAATTTGGTTTTATTAAATATACATAAGAAAGAGAAAGAGAAGGCGAAAATTTGCAAACCAGAAGGTGCATTTTTAATATTGTTCATTGTCACAGCCAATCCAAAATCACAAATTACTGCTCGAATATCTTCTTGTTCATTGGTCTGCCCTCTTTCAATTAAAATCTATTCATATTTCAAAAAAAAAAAAAAGTAAAAGAAAAGTTAAGAAGGAAAAAAAAAAGAGGAAGAAGAAGAAAGGAAATTGAATAAACAAAATACATTTTTTGATTTCAAATCTCGATGAGAAATTCCGACTTGATGAATTTTTTCAATTCCTTTAGCAATCCCTAAACTTAATGCAATCATTCTACTTGCTTCTATTTCTAATTTCATGAATTTTGATTTATTAATCAAATCAAAAAGGAAATGAATAAGAAATAATAATTACTTTCATTAGGATCATGTAAAAGAGAAAATAAATCTCTTTCATAAAGTTTAGTTAAAATACATCTTGGTTCTTCACAATATCCAATCAATTGAACAACATTTGGATGAAATGATAATGACCTTTTAAATTTCATGAAATTCAATTATTTTCAACAAAAAGAAAAAGAAAAAAATCAAAATAAAAGAAAGAAAGAAAAAATGGATTGACAAATAAAAGTACCAAGTAATTGAAACTTCATGAAAAAAATATTCACTCTCGTTTTCATTGTTGTCTTGCCCTAAATGAATTTTATTAGCTTTAAGTAAATTGAGAAAAATCTCAAAAAAAAAAAAAAAAAATCTCAAAAAAAAGAATACGATTGAGAGTTTTAACAACAGCCAATTCAGTTCCAAACATATCTTTTGTTTCTTCATTCAAAATTTTACAAATTGATAAATTCCCTGATCCTCCTTTTCCAATTTCCTTTTCAATTCGAAAATCTAATCCATAATTTAAAACCAAAAATGCTGGAATCTTTTCAAATTCTAAAATTAAATTTTAAAGTTATTTTCTCATTAGTTATTAATTTATTTATTTATTTATTTTGTCTTTTAAAAAATAAGATCATACGTATTTGTGTGTTCAATAATGTAGTTTGTCCTGTTCCATCAATTGTGTATTGATTATGCATACTAACTTTTGAATAGACAAACAAAATTATTATAATTACATTTGCAATAGAAAAAAAAAGAAGAAAGAAGAAAAGAACCAGATCTTGATGAAAACTGATCACTTTTTTTTTGGACAGAATGAAAAGAATCTGCTGCTTCCTAATTTTCATTCAAATCAATTAATCACCTATTTGCAAAAGAAAAAGAAAATGAAATGAAAGATACCATGCTGATTTCTTGAAATCTTGCTTTTTGTTTCTTTTTTTGTCTTTTAATGAAAAAGAAGACAGACAATCCAATTAAAATCAAAAATAAGAATAAAAATGTCAATCCAACTCCAAGTCCAACTAATTTTTTTTTTTTTTTTAAAAAAAAAAAAAGAATTTAGTAATTGACAAAATTAAAATTACTTTTGAAAAGAAATGAAAATGATACCTTTATTTTGACTTTGGTTTGACATTTCTAATGAAATTTGATATTAAAATAAGTGTGAAGAAAATCAAAGAAATAAAAGAAAAAAGAAAGAAAGATTGCGAGAACAAATGGCATTATTTGAAGTGAAACCATCAGGACATGATTTCATACATTCTCCTTCATAAAGTGAATATTCTGACACACATGATGTGCAAATTGTTTCTTTTTATTTTATTTCGTTTGTTTTATTACTACAATAAATCAAAATAATAAACCAAATAACCAAATAATAAATAAAATTATAAAATAAATTACCAGAAGAACAAGATAAACAAGTTTGTGGACAATTTTGACATTGAAATGATGAATTATCTTGATAATAACCAGTTGGGCATTCAACTAAACATTGTCCAAAATAAAGGTATAAAGTGTTATTGCAATTCAAGCAATTATTCATTCCTCCTCCTGAACATTCTAAACAACTTGAATCACATCCTATTTTTCATTTTTTTTTTTTTTTTTTAAAATAAATTATTACAAATTTGTTGTTTAACTTTCTCACTTTGACAAGATTTTGTTGAATCATCATGATAATATGTTGAAGGACAAGAATCAACACATTTTTCATCCAATAAATATTTTGATTCATGACAAGAAAGACAATTTTCTGATGTTGGTCCATTACATGTTGAACAATTTAAATTACATCCTATCATTTTATTATCATTTTTTTTTTCTCTCTCTTTTATTGTCATTCATTTTTTAAAAAAGAAACCTTGACAAGTTCCATTATAAATATATCCATTTAAAAGACATTGATCATTAGAAATACAAGTTGTATCATTTAATGAATAATTATCAACACAACTTGAACAATTTGTTCCACTACTATTACAGCCCAAACATGCGAAATAACATTCTTCAAAAAAGAAAAAAAAAAAGAAAAGAAAAGAAAAAATGAAATGATGAAAAACAAATTAGAGTTCAAGTAAAAATAAAAAGAAGAAGAAAAGTACCCTGGCATTGATTTTGAGAAAGAGAAAAAGCATCTTCATTTTGAGCACCAGATATGAAATAGCCAAAAGGACATTCATCCACACATTTCTCACTAAATAAATATGTTGATTCAGGACATGAAATACAATTTGTTGAATTTGGTCCATTGCATCTTGAACACGATGGATCGCATACTATTTTATTTATTTATTTATTTATTTCTGATTCATTGTGCTCAAGAAAAAAAAAAAAAGAAAAAAAAAGAAAAAGAAAAAAGAAAGAAAGAAAGAAAGAAAAGAAAAGAAAAGAAAAGAAAAGAAAAGAAAAAGTTACAAAGACAAAGATTATTATCTTTATATCCAAAATTTGAACATTCTAAACTTGAAATACAAGATGTTGAATTCAACAAAAATGGTGCAGTACAATTCAAACATTGATCAGAATTTGTTCCAACACACTCTGAACATCCATAACTACACGCTACAAGTATGTTATCATTGAATTTCAAATAAAGGATAAGAAGAAAAGAAAAAACAAAGAAAAAAAAAGAAAAGAAAGAAAAGAAAAAGGAACCTTGACATTTATTTAAAGTGAGATTTGAAAAATAACCAGTTGGACATTCATTCAAACATTCTCCATTCAATAAAAATTTTTGATTCGGACATTCCAAACAATTTGTTGATGTTGGTCCATCACATTTTGAACATGTTGAATCACATTCTTTTATGTATATTGATTAAATTTCATTTGGATAAAAAAAAAAGAGGCTAGGAATAAGAAAGTGAAAAAGAAAGGAAAATACTTTGACAATTTCTATTTGAATCAACAAATCCATTTTGAGTACACTCACTTTCTGAAATACAAAATGTCCCGTTTTGAACTAATGGTGAAATACAATTCAAACATTTTCCATTTTCTAATCCTACACATGTTGAACAGGGAGATTGACAGCCTAAATATTTTTTTGTTTTTTTTTGAAAAAATCAAATGAAATAAATAAAAGTAACAGAAATGAAGTCCAAAATAAAAAAACCTTGACAGAAATTATTTTGATCAGGATAATTACCATTTGAACAATTTGATAAACATGAACCTGATTCCAATACTTTCTGATTAGGACATGAAAGACATTCATTATCATTTCCTCCATAACATGTTGAACAAGCTTCTGAACATGCTATTCATTGATTCATTTGTTCATCAATTATTGTCTTTTTTTCTTTCTTCAAACGAAGATAAAAATCAGAAAGAGATTATATTAAAAATGAAATTGATACTTTGACATGTTCCTGAATAATAGCTTCCATCATTACATTGAGATTTACAAATATTATTTTCAAGAACTAATCCTGATTTACATCTATTAAAAAAAAGGAAGATTTAAATTACAAAAGGAAAAAGAAAAGAAAAAGAAAAAGAAAAAGAGAAAAGAGATTACGAAGTACAATGAGTTGAATTGAAATCACAAGTTTGACAAGAAGGGTTACAAAGAACACAATTAGAACCATCCATAACATAACCATCAGAACAAATAGTACAATATTGAGTTGTACTTGATGGTGTTGTATAACCTGTACTACATTTACATGAGCCATCTATACTTGGTATTTCTGAACATGTTCCATGATTATTACAATAACATTCTAATTTGAATTTATAAGAACAAAAAAGAGAAGAAATAAATAAAGAAAAAGTAAAGAATACGATCACAATTTAAACCATATGAACCAGTTGGACATGTTGTGAATTGAATTGATGTTCCTATTAAATCATTATTTTCATATGCATTTGAGAAAATAATAAAAAGTAAAGAAATAGGAAGAGTCATACCAACAGTTTCATAAGTTTCATTACCACCAATTGGATTATTTTTTCCAGAATAAATTGTGACACTATAAGTTGTTGATGGAGATAATGAATTGAATGTAAATGATGTTGATTCATATTTTGTTATTTGAGGAAGAATTGGAGGTGATATAACAATTTTATAATATGAACTTTGTGGATCTTCATTCCATGAAATACTGACAGATGTTGAATTTTTTTGAATTAATTGAAGATTGGTTGGTGGGAATGGTACTATTGAGTTTTCGTTTTTTTTTTTTAAAGTAAATAAATAAAAATCGCTTAAAAAAAATAAAAAAATTAAAAAAAATAAAATAAAAAATAAAATAAATAAATAAATAAACATAATAATCAAGAATCAATAAAAGGATACAAAAACTTGGACCATAAGTACAATAAGAATAATTTGTTGTAGGGTAACTAGTTTCCTGAAAAATTCGAATGTCTTTGAAATCCGGTAACTCTCCATTTTTTGAATTCTTGTTGCTTGTTTGTTCGTCAAACCAACTTTAAATAAATTGAAAAACTCATCAGAAACAAAACAAAACAAAAAAAAAAAAAAAAGGATAAAATAAAAATGAAAAAATATTACAAAATATATCCGGTTTGAAAATTTCTTCCGTTAATAACTTGACATGAGCCACCTTGTTGAAATAGTACAAAGGAATCAGGTAATTGAGAACGAATTGGATCAAAAGATATTGAATTTGATGAATTTCCACTTCCACAACAAAAGAACCACTTGGTTGTGTCAATTGTTCCAATATATGATCCACTTGTAAATAATGTATTTTCTCTCTTTGGTAATGTGGTTATTGTTGTATCCTTTGGACCAGATTTATTATCGTCATTTTCATCATCTTGTGTTCGAGTTCCTTCTGAAAATCCAGGTGGACAACTTTGTGCTATTTTGATTATTTATTGATTCAAAGCAATTCAAATGATAATCTTATTTATGAAAAGAGAATAAGAATTACCATTCTGAGTATTTTGATAAAAACAATAACTTCCAACTGGCATTTGATCAATATATCCTGTGCAAAAATATTGTCGAACATCAGAGTAATAAAAAGGGCCATCAAGAGAATCATAATAAAAATAATAGCCTCCTTTTGGGACAGCTAATGAATTTCGCGCATAGGTGTCGACAGGTTCGTTAAAACTGTAGCCACTGAAATCTTGAGTGTCCCAAAAGTAAGAATCACTTTGCAAACTTCCACAACCATCTTGAGCAGAAGGAAGAGTGATCCATAATCCCCCATCAATCTTTCCAATTAATATCAACACCACAAACACTATCAACCAACTCAACTTCTCAAACATCTTCCTAATTAACTTATAACTAACTTATCAGTTCGAAAGAAGTAAAACTGGAATAGCAACAACATTTGAGGGGAGAAACAGTCAAACCAGCAATCATTCCAAATTTCATCTATATATTCCCACAGAATCTACAAGAAATAAGCTTTCAATCTATAATTTTTTTTGATCAATTATTTGAATTATTATTATGAGAGTTGAATTATAAATTATAAAGAAATCAACTTTTGATGCGCCTAGTGAATCAAACAGGGAAAAGTCTCGGTCATTGATTTTTTTTTTTTTTTTTTTTTCCCGCCATTTTTCTTTGAAAAAAAAAAGAATTCGAATAACAACCAGGAATCAAACCAGCAATTGACCCTTGTTTGTTTGTTCGTACATAATTTTAAAGTTTGAAAAGAAGAATTTTTTGATTTCAGGAAAGAATCAACAAGAGATGAATATCCATTTAGTCTTGGGAATCAAATTTTCGAAGACTCTACGATTGAACACAACTTGATGATAAAATTTGAAACCAATGGACCGATCAAATATCAGATTTTCCATGCCTTCAAATCATCGTATTTCAGAGACCAAACAATACTAATGTGAGTGGAGTCTTAGTGGACTCAACTATATGAAACCCTTCAAGGAATTGTTCGAATAATTCATAGCAACTTGATTGAAAATCTGCTCCAAAGTTCATTATTTGGATGAAGTTCAAAAAAAAAGAATGACAGGCAGTTTTTCAGTGACCCTGTCTTCTTTCTTTCTCCCATCAATTAATTAGATCTTACCTTTCGACCTCAAAACTCATGTCAAGACTTCAATCAAGAAAGAAAGTATCATAGCTTTGAAACGTCTCCAACTTGTATATATTGCACTTCAAAATGAAAATTCAAAAAGTTTTTTGTTTTTTTTTTTCAAGTTATTATTTAATTTTTGATGAATACAATGCCATTTGAAAGGTATCGAAACTTTTATCTCAATCATTTATTCAGAGTTGTTTTTATTTTTTCGCTCATTCGTATATTTTTCAAAAAAAAAAAAAAAAATACTTAGGATTCAAGTACATTCAACGTTATTAGAAAGATATGAGCCATTGAAAGTGATTGGAAGAGGAACATTTGGGATTGCTGTCTTGGTTCAAGAGAAACAAACAGGAAAACATTATGTTGTGAAGCAATCCAATCTCTCTCAACTCTCTTCAGTTAATAAATCTTTTGTTGCAAATGAAGCAATGATCCTTTCTCAAATCAAACACAACTTTATTGTCTCTTATCATCAATGTTATATTGATTATGGTTGTATCTTCATCCTTACTAAATATGCTCACAATGGTTCTTTCTTTATTTTTTTTTTTTTTACCTTTGAAAGAAGCAAATAAATCAACTAAAATATTAAAATATTAATGAATAGGAGACCTAAGACAACATCTTCAAAAGCAATTTGTTGAAAAGAAATGTTATTTTTCTGAAAAGGTTGGATTTTTTTTTTTTTTGAGGAAAAATCAATTTGAAAGAAAATAAAAATAAATAGAAAATCCTAGATTGGTTTGTTCAAATATGCTTGGCATTGAAATATTTACATGACAAGAACATTTTACATCGAGATTTGAAAACAAGTAATATCTTTCTTGAATCAGATTATTCAATCAGATTAGGTGATTTTGGAATTTGTAAACTCTTGGAAAATTCAACTGATGTGACTAAAACTGGTGTTGGTACTCCCTATTATCTCTCTCCTGAAGTTTGTCAAAATATGGGGTCTTATTTTCTTTTCTTTTCCTTTTTTTATTTTTTTATTATTTTCTTTTCCTTTTTTTAAAAAAAATAATAATAATAATAATAAATGAAGGTATGGACTCTCATCTGATATTTGGTCTCTTGGATGTGTATTATATGAATTATTGGCTTTCAAACGTCCATTTCGAGGAAATACTCTTCATGAAGTGGTTCAAAATATCACAAAAGGAATCTATTCTCCAATTCCTGAGTTTAATTTTCTTATTTATTGATAAGCTTGAATTCTATAATTAATTTTTTTCTTTTTTTGATTTCCTTGAAATAGATTTTACAATATTGAGATAAGAAAACTTGTTGAAAAGATGCTTCAACTCAATCCAAAAGATAGACCAACAATCGATGAAATTCTATGTGAACCAATTATTATTGATAGAATTCTTCAAAATCTTTTGAAAGGAATGTTTCAATTTGATATTATCCCAAAGAAAATATTGGCTTTAGTTAAACAACTACAAAATGAAAAGTTGAATCAAAATCAAAATCAAATCCAAAATCAAGATGGATCTTCTCAAAATTCTCAAGTTCATCAAAATGATAAAAATAAAGGAAGTGCAAACAAAAGTTTACCTTCATATTATGAGTCTCATTCAAATTCAAATCCAAGTTCAAGTTCAATTCAAGATGATTTGAAGAATTCAAAAAAAATTACATCCATTTTATTCCAACCAAATGCAAAGTTAGAAACAAGATATTTGTAATATTTTATTGTATTTCTTTTCCCTTCTTTCTATCACAACTAATTGTTATATAAAATCTAGACTTCAAAAGGAAATGAAAATAATTTTAGAGTTAATTCAATTTTTACAAAGAGATTCTACTTCTATTTCTTCCAAACTCATCCCAAATGGTATTTTCTTTCTTTTTTTTTCTTACAATGAAAAATCATTTTAAAATTAATTCAACAACATACACAATAAAGAAATGATTTCAATTGGATCAATGATGGTAAATGTATCAAATATTTCAACACCTGAAAGTTTTCGATTAAAAGTTGAATCATTAAGATTTCATCTTGAAAGATTTCTTGGTTTATCAACTTTCCTTGATTTCTATTATCAAATTGAAAAATATGGTAAGAAATTTTTTTTCAAAATACTTTTACTTTTTTTTTTACTAAGATTTTAAACATTTTATTTAATAATAAACACATAGAAACCAAAGGAAAAGATGAAGAAGAAGAGATAGCACCATGGAGAACGAACAATATTAGTCAAGAAAAACAAGATAATTTATTACTTGTTAGACAATTTTATCTTTTCGAAAGGTGTTCTCAAGATCTCAAACTTATCTCATTCTCTTGATTTCCTTGGTCAATACACATCGTTTTTCAACTTCAACATCGTTGTCAGAATTATTAAATTATTTATTGATTCAGTATTCTTTTTTTCTTTGATTTTTTTTCTTTTGAACAAAATTAGAGATTGATTTCGGTTTTTTGATTCTCATTTTTGATATGATTGAATAGTTGTTTTTTTTTTTTTTTTTTTTTTTTTTTGATTCTGACAGTCAATTTACAATTTTCTAAAAGACAAATAGAAATCAAATAAAACAAGAAAAAAAGAAAAAGAGGAATCCATATTATGATGTTCAACAAAAATCAAAGAATTGAAACAAATAATCAATGGCTCAGGAAACAACAAATATAAATAAAATATCAAAATGTCTCAGAATGTTGAAAGTAAAAGCAAGAGATTGATGAAACTAAAATTGTTTTTCTCTTTTATTGATATTTTATTGATATTTTATTGATTTTTTTAACGGTTTTTTCTTTTTTTGGGAAAAAAAAAAAAAAAAAAAAAAAAAAAAAAA
>Ga0209960_1003949_pt1 | contig 11966 bp, 12 predicted proteins | sample ThiBiot_500_plan_2_FD_183947 | JGI IMG/M metagenome (GOLD analysis project Ga0209960, IMG submission 183947) | Wastewater bioreactor microbial communities from Cape Town, South Africa - Thiocy_expt_500_plan (SPAdes) | ecosystem: Engineered > Bioreactor > Thiocyanate-remediating >... | reverse complement strand
ATGACATATGAAACAATGAGTCAAAAAGCATACTATAAGATAAAGTTGATAGAAATATCAAGAGTATATAAAAACCGAATAACAAAGACAATTTCTATCATCATAGCATGGTTTCAAACGATTTCAACGATGAAAAGCCAAATCTACGATCGACAAATCGTTTCGATATTAATGGAAAAACCCTCCATATGTACTACTTCGCACGAAAATCATGGCATAATTCGTATATTTGTGCTAGCGTAAATACTCCTACTTATAAAAACTATTTAAAAATGTTAGATAAACCCGGTCTACTCGGAATTGAACAAACAGATGTGTACTACTCATTAAGTAAGAAAAAACGATGGAAATTACTCGATGATATTCAAGAAAGTCATTTCGAACGGCAAAATTCTTCAACATCAACACTTTCACAAGAAACATATCACATTAAAATCGATAGTTATTTAAGTGAACGATTTCGAAAACGACGAAACAAACCATTATCAATAAAATTCACGGGCAAAACAAGCAAATCAAAAGAACATACAGAGAATCCTGATGACATCATTTATTTTCTTGATATTTCAACACGAAAAAAACAAATACCATCTGTTCGAGTTGAATCGTATAGTCATAGTAAGAATATGATGTATAGAAATTATGATTTACTATTTTGTATTTTTGTTTTAGGACATCATTGCACGTTGTGTCGAGGTTACCGTCCACCCAAAACATTTCATTTCACAAAACAAATGGATGATCATAATATTGATGAATCATCGGTTGACGATGAACCTCTCGATCTGTCATATAATTCAACAAAAGTCAAACCATTACAATTAAATGATTTTCTCTCACCTAAAACTGTATACTTGTAAATATGTCAATAAAAATTCAACATATTGTGCAATTACATCTCTAATTTCGTTTCGTTACGTCATTTAATGACTCATTTTTCTCAAAGATAAAATGTTTTCTCAGTGATGCTTGTTTAATCAGTATTAGTAATGTCTGTTCTTATTCGACGTAATCGTTTTGTGGTATTATAAAGAGTCAGTGGTTCTCGAATGAATGAAATTGTTAAAGTAAACATACAAGTAAGCCATGATTTTATACAATCAAAATAACCATTGAGATTATTCATAGTTTGTGAAGATGTCGATGGTTTAGCATAACTGGTATTGATTAATTTTTTTAGTTGATCCTGTTCGAGCATCGACACATTCAATCGATGATCATCTTCTACTTCAAGAAACTGTATGTTTTCTGATGATAATTTTTGTAATTCCACTAATCCATTCAATGGTACCGTTGTATCATTGATTCCAGCTACGATCACAATATTTCCATTATTTTCTCTAGGTAACCATAGTCTTTTCTTGAACAAAAGTCCAGTTGCTGGTGCTAACAAAACTGTATTTCCATTCCACACTTGATTTTGTAGTAAAAACATGGCTATAAATCCACCGAAACTACTTCCAACAATAACATCCGGTTGAAAACGATAAATAGCAACAATCGCTTTCCAAAATGACACCGGAATTAAATAGTATGGTTTGAGATTAGGCGTGTAACTATTAGGAAAATGTTCGGCAAGATACAAAGATTTTCGACCATTTATACCAGATTCAAGGCCATGAAAAAATAGAACACGAAGAGTTGCTGACATAATAAACTGAAGGCAAAAGAAAAAAAAATAAATAAACATTTTACACCCATCAGATTCACTTGAAGTAAAGATGTCGTGAGTGTCTATTCGTGTATAATTCAAATTTTTCCTACGTTGAAAGAAAACGACTTCGTTCGAATAATGTTAACATGTGCTCTCTTTCGTTCTTTGTTTACCTGAATAATCCAAACATGGAAAAAAGATTGATTATTTTTCGTTTTTTTTTCATTTCATTCTATATCAGTTTATTTTTCTCTAAGGCAAATAAAACTACACGTTGTTGTTCTTCTAGATATGTCTTCAAGAACATTACAGTAAGTAAATAACATCGAAAAACTCCGTACACCGATTCGATTTTAGGAGTCCAGAAAGACCAATGCGAACAACTCGAAGAAAAACTAAAGAATGTCCAATATGCTGTGAAATGATTCAGGAAGATGAGTATTTTCATCATATGGATGATTGTGGTGTTCCACCATCACCCTCAAATGATACAGGAGAATGTCCAATGTGTTATAAAAAATTTCCAATTGATGAATTACTACAACATGCTAGTACATGTGCTGATAATTATTCAAGATCAACAGCACACACCTGTTTTAGATGGTAGATAGATTCTTTTGTTTTTGCCTCGATTGCAAAGTTCTTTTTCTACAGTTCTATGGTAATCGAACCATCGAGACTTCAAAATTCGACTATTCATTGTCCATTCAAACACACCTACTGTCTTTCATGTTTACAAGAAACTATGAATGATTATATCAATTCTAATACATCTCCCGTCTGTAATTTTGGCATATGTAATTATGAACTATCTCGATATGATGTTTGTTGTTTACCATTGAATGATAAAATGATCAAACGTCTTCTGTCTCTTATTCAAACAACCAAACGTCCCAAGTGTCCTTCATGTTTATTCTATATTCAAATGGAGACAATCGATGATTTTACCAAACATACATCGTCATGTTCTCGAGATAATGTTGTATGTCAACATTGTAATTGTTTGATTTCGATACATGAATATGATCAACATGAACAACAATGTCATCGAACTGAACCTTATGAAAGAAAGCAAACATTCTATAATTTTATTCTCTCTCGAACACAATATCCAATTACTATGCATCAACTTCGATTTTTTCTTGAAAAACGAAGAGAAGACCATCATCAATCAATAGATGCACGTGAAATCGTCGATGCACTCGATGTTTTTGGTTTGTTCTCTACAAATGAATTTCATCCGAGAAAGTTGTATTGATTTGTTTTTTTGATTTAGATGGAATTTTTCCATACGAAATTCCACTTCGTGTTTGTGATATTTGTGCTGAATCATTTGTTTACGATGATATATTTGTTGTGGGTTGTGATGAAAGTCATAAACTTTGTTACGATTGTTTTGCCGAGTCAACGACGAATCAAATGAGAGAAAATCAAATTTTAAAATGTGCTACGTGTGATTATCAATTAGCCGATGGTGAAATAAAACAATTGAGAGTATCAGCTCAACAGAAAGAAAAATTTCTCGACTATCAGTCACAACGAACATTTAATAAATATGCCGGAAGTCAAGGTGTTCTCAAATGTCCAAATAAAGATTGTAAATGGATTGTTGAACTAGAAAATCCAAACAGTCGATTTCGAGTCAAATGTCCACTGTGTGAATATGAATTTTGTTCACTTTGTAGTCAACAATATCATTATCGAACAACATGTCAACAATTACCTGAACTGACTCAACGTTGGTTCTTTTGGTGTGATACTGGTAGTAGATTAACAAAATAAAATAAAAAGTCGAAGTTTTATTTTTGTTGTAGAACGTGGAAATCATTGGAAAGTTCGAGCTCGACAGGATGCAACTTTTCGAGTACAATTACAGGAATATGAAAAAAAACATGCTGCCAATGAACAACGAAATAATGAACTTCGCCAACGATACAATGAACTCGTAGCCGATGAACAATATAAAGCACAAAACTGTCGTCTTTGTCCACATTGTAGACGTGTCGTTCAACGAATCGATGGATGTGATTCGATGATTTGTGGTCGAAATTATCACGGTGGTGATCAACAATCTGGTTGTGGTAAAGGTTTTAATTGGCTTTCAGCTGCTACTTACACTCCAATGACTAATCGAGGTCCTCAACTAGTTAAAGATAATCTTCGTGCTCCTACAGACAATCTCGTCGTACATGAAGGTGTTCAGTAAGTATTTATTTATACTTGGCAAATTTGAATTCATTGAACTGCGTTGATTTAGATGTGACTTTTGTCATAATGAAGTTCATGGCATTCGATTTGATTGTGTTCATTGTCGATCATTGATCTTCTGTGAAAAATGTGAACAAAATGCTACTCTTGATCATGCCAATGAAATTCGTGCTCAAAATAAGCCTCAACATGTCTTCCAAGTCATTACTACTGTATAATTACGTATATTGTCAGCTTTTTGATAAGATATAGCCAAGATTCTTTTTTTTCTCTCTAAAACAATAAACACATGATTTAAAAATTGAGATAAGAAACAAAGCATTTTTTTCTTACTAAACTCATACGTAAAGCAACTTATGTCTTTTGAAGGCAAAACTAAACCTACAGATGAAATGCCCCTATTGGGTATTGATTCAACTCGTTCGTATGGTGGTACGAATGATGAGACCCCACGGCAAAATTATCGAATGGCAGACGATTTAACGACTTCCGATGTCTATATCGATCCTGAGCTCGATCTCGGTCCTATAATTGGATACGCACAAGAGCCTTTGTTGCCTCTTTCCAAAGCATGTAGTCCATTGAGTAATATGATCTACAATCTTTGGTTTTATGTTCAATTAGCAATCGATGGTACTCCAGAAAAACCTGCTGATGGACTGACGATTGACGAGAGTGCTGCTATTCGTCTTTACACAATTGAATGGCCGCGTCCACATCGAAGTCTCTATTCGATGCTCAATCATACACTCAAGGCAGCAGATCGTGAAGATCTTCGACCTTATTTCAAATATCTGAAACTATTTATGACCGCTTTGGCTAAATTACGATGTGCTCCACAGCAAACCGTTTGGCGAGGTGTAACGAGGAACTTAAGTGCGAATTTTCTACCTGGTACTTCAGTGACATGGTGGGCGTTTTCATCATGCACAACAACTATGACTATACTCGATAATAACATGTATCTGGGTGGTACAGGAGCACGAACACTCTTCTCTATCGAAACTGTTAATGCTCGAACAATACGTGCACATTCTCATTATGAAGGAGAAGATGAAATTCTTCTTCTACCTGGTACTCAAATGGTTGTTCAATCACAATTAAATCCAGCACCTGATCTTCATATTATTCATTTAAAACAAATAATACCAAAAGAGACACTTTTGGAACTTCCTTTCAAAGGTATTTTCAATCATTTATTTTCGATTTAAATATAATCGATCTATGTTTAGATGCAATTCTTTATCCAAAGACTCTGTAAGTTCAATTTCGTTTCCGTTTAAGTGTTCTTTTTTTTAATGATTATTTTAAAATAAATCAACAAGACGCCGTTGGTATCAGAAGAAGGGATTCATTATACCAATCACATTAATGTCCGTTATCATGTTGATCGCTGCAGCTATTCTTCTATATTTTTTCGTATTCAAAACTCCACCAGGTACAATTGAATTTAATATTTGATTATATTCTTCTCTCTTTAGTATGTGAAGTTCCTTATAGAACTGTTGTCAGATATTCTACTGGGAACTCGCCATCTTCAGTAGCATTCGGTTCGTACAACGACATTTCGAACAATAAGAGATCATTGCTAGCAGTTGCCAATTACGATGATAACTTTATCAGTGTGTTACTAGGCGATCAAAATGGAACTTTTTATAGTAATAAAGGCTATGACATTGGTCTAACGCCACATTCTATAATATCGGTTGACTTCAATAATGATAGTAAGCCAGATATAGCAGTAGTTAACGAGAACGATAACACCGTAAGTGTACTGCTTAACAATGGTAATGGAATCTTTCAAAATCGAACAACGTATGAAACTGATGCAGGGCCGTTGTTCCTGATATCAGCTGATTTCAATAATGATGAAGTACCCGATCTAGTAGCCGTCAATGCAGACGATAGCACTCTCAGCGTGTTACTTGGTCAAGGTGATGGATCTTTTCAAGATCGAATCAACCATAATGTTGGCGCATATCCAGTCTCAGTAACATCAGCTGATTTCAATAATGATAGCAATTTGGATCTAGCAGTAGTCAATCAACACGATCAAACAACTAGTGTGCTACTTGGTAATGGCAATGGAACTTTTCGAAACGGAAATATTTATGAAACTGATTTGATGCCGCTATCGATAGTATCAGCTGATTTTAACAATGATGGTAAACCAGATCTAGCCGTACTAATGCTTCTTCATGCGGTCAATATTATGCTTGGTGATGGCGATGGTACATTTCGAAATACAGAATCTTATGAAGTCGGCTCTTCTCCAAAATTTGTAATATCAGCCGATTTCAATAATGATCAGAAGTCAGATTTAGCGATGAACAATTTTGGCAGTGGTACCATCAGTGTACTACTCGGGAATGGCGATGGAACCTTTCAAAATCAAATAGCTTATGCTGTCGATATACTTCCAAATACTATAATATCCAACGATTTCAACAATGATGACAAGTTGGATCTGGCAGCGACCAATTACTACGGTACTATCAGCATATTACTTGGTAATGGTGATGGAACTTTTCAAAATCGAATGACGCATAAAATCAGTAAAGATCCAGTCTCTATGACATCAGCTGATTTCAATGATGATGATAAATCGGATCTAGTCGTAATCTACGCCTACGAACGCAGTGATAAAGCCGATGTGTTTTTCGGCAATGGTGATGGAACGTTTCGAAATCAAGATACATATTACTCTGGTATAAGTTTAGAGTCAATAATATCAGCTGATTTCGATAATGATCAAAAATTAGATCTAGTAACGGTCAATCGTTACAACAGTACGGTTAGTTTTTTCGTTGGAAATGGTGATGGAACTTTTCGAAATGAAATTTCGTTTGATTCTGGTGACTTTCCACAGTTAGTAATATCCAACGATTTCAACAATGATGACAAGTTGGATCTTGCAGTGGCGAATTACTACGATACTATCAGCATATTACTTGGTAATGGTGATGGAACTTTTCAAAATCGAACGACGCATACAATCGGTAAAGATCCAATCTCTATGACATCAGCTGATTTCAACAAAGATAGTAATCAGGATCTTGCGATCATCACTCGTCAGTCGAACACTACTATCAACGTACTGCTTGGGAATGGCGATGGAACGTTTCGAGATTACAGTAATTATGATACTGGTAAATACCCGATTTGTATAGCATCAGCTGATTTTAACAATGATAGCAACATTGATTTAGCAGTAGTTAATCGAGATGACAATACTGTCAGTATTTTGCTTGGACAACGAGATGGGACCTTTAGAAATCTAGCTAATTATAAAACTGGTGAAAGTCCACAGTATGTATTACTAGCTGATTACAACAATGATGGTAAAATAGATTTAGCAGTAGCCAATCAAGGCGATAACACTGTCAGTCTATTGTTTGGCAAAGGTGATGGAACTTTTAAAGATGAAATTTCATTTAATACTTGTGATAGTGCAACGTATATGACAACAGGAGACTTTGATAACGATAAGAAACTAGATCTAGCAGTTATTTCAAGAGATTGGAACACATTATTAGTTTTTTTAAATCAATGTCGTAATTAGTCATTAAAGTTTCTGTTTAACCGGAAAAATCAAAATATTGTGTCTCTTGATTATTAATTTCATTTTCTCGAAGATCAAGTTGTATAAGTGTCTGTGCAAAAGAAACAAAGTCTACTGTATTGATAATAACGAGTAAATCAAATGAATGATACTTTATTGTATTCTAATGTTTGACGGAAATGTCGAGCACCTTCATCCCCAATTAGATTACCCCACAGATTGAGATATTTAAGCGTCTATAGAAAAGAGAACTCAATTATGAATACGTAGAATTAATATTACTGTGTTATTCCGCAATGCTGTACTGAGATATTGACAACCTTCATTTCTAATATTATTGAATGTAAGTACAACATTAATTAGATTGCATGTTGCTGTATTCTGTTCCAAAGCTGCACTCAAATATCGCACACCTTCATCTTCGATTTCATTGTATCCAAGCTCGAGCTCGGTAAGAGTCTGAAAAAGGATAAATTCACTATAGTACGTACTAAATAATTAAAGTAAGTATTACTGTATTATGTTGCAATCCTTCACTGAGATAACACATGGATTCATCTTCGATTCGATTACTCGTAAGATCAAGTAATGTAAGTGTCTATACAGAAAAGAAAATGAGAGAAGTTCAATAGATCGATTCAATATTACTTTATTGTATTTCAATGCTTCACCGAGGTGACGTACACCTTCATTTCCAATTCGATTTCGACCGAGCTGAAGTTGCGTAAGTGTCTTAAGCACAATAAAAAATGCTTTATTTATGAAGCCAATAAATCAATTATATGTTACTGTATTGTTTTTCAATGCCTTACTAAGATGTTGAATACCTTCATTTCCAATTTGATTGTCCGAAAGATTCAGTTTTGTAAGTTTCTAAGAATATGATACAACAGTTAAATTGATAAATTCGTAATGAATATTACTGAATTGTATTGCAATCCATCACTGATATATTGAACACCTTCATCTCCAAAATCATTATTCCACATGTCAAGTTCCACGAGAGCTGTATTGTGCTGAAGTGCTCTACTAAGATGTTGTGCACCTTCTGGTCCAAGCTGACAACTTCCAATTGCAAGTTCTCTAATACCCTAACGAATTATACAAAGTTTTAAGTATAGTGACATTGAACAACTGAATTTGATGTTACTATATTGCGCTGTAGTGCTTCACTAAGATATCGACTACCTTCAGCTTGAATTGGATTGTTTGAAAGGTTGAGTTCTGCAAGCGTCTACAGATAAGAGAAAAAACTATTCTTTGTTAGTAAATAGAGTATAGGGATGTACTGTGTTGTATTGCAGAGCATCACTCAGCAGACGTATACCTTCAGCTTCGATTTGATTGGTAAAAACGATAAGCTGAGTAAGTGTCTATATAAATTAGAAAATGTTTTTTTTTTTGACAGATATGAATCAATAAAATTTAATATGCTACTGTATTATATTGCAATGCTATACAGAGATAACGAATACCTTCGATACCAAATCGATTTTGATTTAGACTGAGCCGACAGAGTGTCTACTGAACGTAGAAGAGTTAAGTTTCAGATATAGATAAAATATTACTGTATTGTGTTGAAGTGCTTTACTGAGATGTTGAATACCATCATCTCCTATTTCATTGTTTCCAAGTCCAATTTCTTTGAGAGTCTAAAATTAAAATTCAGTTAAAATGTATAGATTGAGGATTTATTACTGTATTTTTGTACAATGCTTGACTCAGATAATGAGTATCTATATTTCCGATTTGATTACATGAAAGTTCAAGTTCCAAAAGTATCTACAGAATGAAAAGGTAGCTTTTAATTTCGGGGAAACAAATCGAAAGAATATTACTGTGTTATGTTGTAATGCTTGACTAAGATATCGAGCGCTTTCAGCTTCGATACGATGTCCCCCAAGAAAAAGATTCGTAAGTGTCTAAAAAAAACAATATCTTGAGAATATTCTCAGATTTGCTTCTACCTGATATCGTTGATATGAATTGAGGATAGCATTCAAACGTTGACATACATTGTTCATTGAGAAAAACAAATATTCATCATTCAAATGATTCAATATACGGTAAATGATTTCTATCGGTAATCTGTCAAACGATAAAAACATCTTTGTATCCAGTGAATTTGATAGACATGGTGTTTTACATGTCAATAATGATAGAAATTCTGACGAATGATAATAAACGAAAGAAAAATAAAATAGGTGGCAATAGTTATCAAATATAATATCATATTACTCTAAGGATTTAGTTAATTATAAATAGATGAAATATATCATCAATACTTTAGTTTGTTTCTAAACGATATGAAAATGGTTTTATTGACTCTTGCGATTATTCTTAGTTTAACAGCTATAGAAATACAAGCTCAAGCGTCTGTTAGTACAACTTATAGTGGTACAATAACAACCAGTAGTCAATATTATACACGAAAAGGCGCTACAGGAACATATTATTATCAAGCAATTCAAGTTCAAGTACCTGTAACAGGAGAATATACATTTCAATCATCCAGTACTACGGATACTTATGGATATATTTATCAAGGCAATTTTTATCCAACTTATCCACAATATAATGTCGTTGGAGAAGACGATGAAAGTGGTGGAAGCAATAATTTTAAAATAACTGCAAGTCTTCGATCTGATATAACGTATTATTTGATAGTTACAACATACCATACAGTTAGAATAGGATCGTATGTTATTAGTGCATCAGGACCTAATTATCCTACTATGACTTCAGTATCTGCCTAATATTTTGATGAAAATAAATAAGAATCCTTGAGAATGAAAGGGATTTAATTGAAACGTTATATTTATTTATCAATAGATTTAAAAACAATATCAATTGATACTTTAAGAGTATCAACGAGAAAAACAAGTTCTTCTTCAGTAATTGTAAATGGTGGTGCAATAATTAAATGATCCCCTTGAATACCATCGATAGTACCCTTTGAACAAGGATAAATAATAACTACGACGAGAAAAACAATGTATTTTATTTGATATGTAGACTAGATGAAATGCTTACGTCCTCGTTCCATACATTCCTTGAAAATCGATGGTATAAATAAGCAATCCGATGGATACATTTCTTTCGTTTCTTTATTCTTCATAAATTCAATCGCCCAAAACAGTCCACGACCACTTTTCAAAACAAAAAATAATTACGTATGTAAATTATGTACGTAGAAGAAAAAAACTAACCGAATATCGCCAATATGTGAATGATTTCCTAGCTGATCTTTAAGCAATTTTTCTAACAAGAGACCACGTTGACAACATTGATCAATCAATTTCTCATCCTTAATCACTTTGAGGATTTCTAATGCTGCTCTACATCCAACAGCATGCGATTGATAGCTAAATACATTATTAAATGCACCTGATCCAGCATTTAAAACATCAACGACTTTTGTAGATATAAGAACCGATCCAAGAGGAGCATATCCACCGCCAAGTCCCTTGCCATTAACTTGCATATCGGGTGGTGATGAAAGATTTTCCCATTGCCAGGCATGCATTTTTCCTGTTCGACCCAGACCACACATAACTTCATCAAGAATAAAAAGTGCGCCATGTCTATCGCATACATCACGCATGGCATTAAAATAGCCATCTACTGCAGGTGTACAACCACTGGTAGCTCCGACAACTAGAATTCAAAATGTAGTTCGATCATTCATTGAAGACTACACATTTTCAACTGACCAGTCTCAGCGAAAAAAGCAGCTACTGTTTGAGGACCAAGTTCTTGAAATTTAACTTCCAATTCATCAGCAAGACGTGTCACATAAGCTTCATCTGATTCATCGACTGATTTGTAATGATAAGCAAAACAAGGTGAAACATAATGAACATTCGATGCGAACAGCGGTCCAAATTGAGCACGACGTGGTTTATGACTTGACAGACCGAGTGCACCTAGTGTATTTCCAAAATAACTTTGTTTTCGACTAATAAAATTTATTCTTTCCGGTTGTTTATTTTCTATGTGATATTGTCGAGCAAGTTTCATTGCTGATTCTATTGCTTCCTATTCGCATATACTTCGATATCTATTTTAAAAAAGTATACGTAACTTACAGAACCACCAGACACGAACAAAGCTTTTGCCATATCACTTGTTTGAGTTAGTTCAGCGGCAAGTTCGTCGGATGCCTATTAATACATTTTTTTGTTGATTGATTTATTTTGAGATTTACATTTTAAAATACTTTGTTACTAAAAGTTCCCGAAAAGACATAATCGACTGTTTGTAATTGATCGACAATAGCTGCAATGACACGTTTATTACCGTGTCCTATTAATGTCACTGCAGCACCACAACTTCCATCGAGTAATTTCCGTCCATCTTTAACATAAATATAATTACCTTCGGTTCGTACAGCTTCTGGTAATTCCTTATGTAGAGAATGATGTAAAACAGTTGAATAACTCGTAGACATATTCACAAAAAAATTGTAATTGCAAACACGTGTAGTAATATTTCAACAACAAAAAAAACAAAAGGCCTACCTTTATATATATTAGAAATGTA
>Ga0209960_1003948_pt1 | contig 11969 bp, 8 predicted proteins | sample ThiBiot_500_plan_2_FD_183947 | JGI IMG/M metagenome (GOLD analysis project Ga0209960, IMG submission 183947) | Wastewater bioreactor microbial communities from Cape Town, South Africa - Thiocy_expt_500_plan (SPAdes) | ecosystem: Engineered > Bioreactor > Thiocyanate-remediating >... | reverse complement strand
GGGGCAAAATTATCGGTCGCAACGTTTCTTATAAACGACCGCACTACCAACTAAATAGATTAACTATTAATCATTCTTCCATTGATATGGCAGGACATATTCTGTTGATAAAAGATAACAACAGAATCGCAGAAATTAGAATTCAAATAGAAAATTTCGATGTAAACATGTTAAACAGACACCTAACAGTTGTTCTATTGCTGATGATCATGCTAATGTGGATTTTATATTATTTTCTATTACATTAGAGTTATGTCTAAACATGCACCATTCATAGCTTGTACGTTTGCAAACACATGCATTTTATGAAGTAATTTCAATCGTATACGAGGTAACATTCGTCATTTAATATTACTTAGTTCTCGACTGAAACATTAGTACCCCTCCTCATATTAGAAGACCCGGTGTCTTTTAATCTGGGGGAGGGGTTATAAATTTTCGTTTCGCCGTGCTAGCTTGACATCGATTGAAAGGAGTCGAAAGCTTCACTGTATTATTATTTCGTTAAATAAAAATGATTGATTTCCTTTGACCCGTGCCACAACCTATAGAGCTAGTCTTATTATGTGATGATAGTTATAGCTCTGAGATTTCTCTTACAGTCTCAGAACGAAAATTTGTTCCGTCGAAATCAAAATGTTTGAGAAACAAAACCGATACTGGCAAAATCGCATCAAAACGTGTACCCAAACCCATCAAAACCATTGAAAAACGGCTATTAGAACCCAAATTTTCGGAACCAATTTTGGTATATTGGTGCATACTTAGTTTTATCTCTTACCCAAAAAATCCAAAGATTAAATAACTCTATCAAACACAATTTGAAAATAATAAACTCGGTGGACTTGACACTTCATTCGCTTGTAAGAAATATCTTTTGTCGACTTCGCACATGATATGATTTTGATTTAAATGATCGGAAATTTCTATATTTCGTATCAAAGATTTTATGCTAAACGAATAAAAATAAATGTATGACACACGTTCATATTTCTTTGATTACTTCTCATAGTCTAATAATTCATTGATATATGACTGTTTGAATGATATAGTCATCACGCTTCAATACCTCCGTCAGATCTTTTGTATTATCTCGACTAACAAAAGGATAAACTTTTTTTAGTTGACTACAATTTGCTATATGTTTTGACGTAAAAGATTCTGTTCTATAATCGTACGAACTCTTTATACATATGTATTCAGTATCAGGTGGTAGTATATATTTTGGATATCGTGGTGATGGTAGCCATAATTGACCAAAAGGTCTCATTTCCAATGGAAAAATATGAGCTTTTTCAATAGAAGTAAACTTATGATGTCGCAACCATATATGTGTGTCATTTGAATGATAAAAAAACACGTCCGCAAATGGAAACTGCCAGGACCAGTTGCCAGCTTTGGGCGCAGCCTTAAAACTGATCTTAAAATATTCCCGGGATGCATCTGATAAGTGATATACATTAAATTTGATTAAACTACTATTTAGAGACTGTAAGATCGTAAAAACACGTGGTTTATCAAGAATTGATAGTAATAAATCCGCATCTCCATCCCATGGAATCACATCGTGATGTCTCCATGATCCGATCAAAGTTCCATATGCCACAAGTAGCGCTAAACATTACATAAAACATAACAAATAAATTGCTCTTCTTCTGCGGAGATATTTCAACATAGAATTTTAGAAAATATAAACTCCATAACCATAATGAATTATGCATCTCATTAAAGAAATAGAGCTAATTAATTTTTATGGGGATTAGTATATTCGATTAACAGTCATTTCATTCATTCAGTCAGTTCTTTAAAGGCACAATTCTTTCAATATAAACTGAGCACATGGAGTACTCGTAAATTACTGTTCACCATAATAATAAATGTAAGTCGCACCTCGTCGTTCGTCAGCGTCCCTACGGTCTGCCTCTCACGACTCGAGCGGCTCAATCTTTCTTTCCTTATAACGCATATACAAAATTTCTTGCACTGTATCAGTGAAACTTTCTAATATAGCCACTTTTTTCAATACCGAAAACTGAAATCCAAAAGCTTATCAGTAAATTAGTTCTCTGATACTTGATTTTGTTTTATCGAAGTCATAGAACATTTCAATTATATTAAAACTTCCTTCTTCCCTCAAGAGACTTCATCGACAGCAATAAAAACGTTTGAGAAAACAACGAAATTGTCCTATACAATTTCCTCTGATTAAACTTTAAAAAATTGTCATTTCTCAAAATATTCACTCTTTCTTTAATAACAAGTAACGCAACATTAACGTTGCTAACTCTCTACTGCAAGGCAAATATTACACGTAACGCTCGCCTACATAAGCTCTACATTTCTTTCTACGAAAGAAAGTTTGAAATACATATAATGCAAATCTGAAATCTTAATCTTCTATCGGCATCTCAGTTGATCGTACATCCTCAGTTATCATCCATGTGTATTTTCTGTTGAACAACTATTAACCTACATATTACCTCAAATACGTATAGCTTCTATACTTTATTCACAATCTAACATTGATAAGAAGCAAAGTCTCCAACAGAAACACCAACTCATTACGCTTCTCTGCTGATGACTATCTGATGATCTACTACCCACAACTTCTCTATTACTGAAGTTTTTCTATCTAAAACTGTAAGACACACAAGTGTACATATACTCTTAGTAGCAAATCAACTGAGCCAATTCTCTGCAACATTTTCTTCAGGGAAATCAGAATTCTTCTTCACCTACAAATATACACGATACAACTATCATTTTAATTTTCCCAGTAACATGTGTTCAAGTAAATAGATCCACTCCGACAACAAGTGCAGCTACACTTCTGATTTTCTTCATTACTCACAAATGTCCTCAACAAACGTCTAGCAGCTCGTCAGCGTCGCTCTGCTCCGCTACTCACTACTAGCCGCTCATGATGTCCGCTGTAAATACCAAATAAGGCTTTCATGAATTTTCAAAAAAACCGAGAGAAAATACTAGGTAGTAAATTTTAAAAGCGGCAGTAACACATGATTTTCGTCGAAAACTAACATCAGATTCGGATTCTCCACACCCGATTACCCTTGGTCAAACCTTATGGAAAATTGGAATTTTATGTGTTGGTACTACTCCAGCTGGAGAATACCAGCAGCAAAATTTTGATGTTCCGACATCAGATTCGAACTCCCCGAGCCCGATAACCTAAGATGCAACTAACTTCGGACCATAAATGGTCAATATTAGTCACTATAATACGTACTGTTTTCTGATTGGATGGGACAAACAAAGTTTTAAGATTTTTTCCTACCCATTTTAGAAGCCTATAACCCTTTCTTTCAGAAAAGGGAATAAAGAACACGTTCGAATTATGTATCAATGGAATTATGTATCAATAGTCAGGGAGATTATTTTGAACATTTGCTATAATAAAAATGTAATAAATTGCTGCAAAAAATTTTTTTTTGGATGACTTACGCACTTCTCTCTTTTATTTTTGATATTCTTTCAACGGTCGAAGATTTTTGAAATATGTAGAATGATAGAGCAAAACTTCCTCTATCAGAATATATGGAAGAAAAAATTCCATAAGCCTTCTTTAAAATATCGCAAGGTCGGCGTCATTACTTTTGGTATGCCCTAAGTATATCATCCACTATCCTATTCTCTGATTAAGAACCGATAAAAAGATCGACATAAAAAAGGTTTTAGGAGACTTAGAATACCCAATTGTATAGTTTACATAAGTAATATTACTTTTTTTCTTAGTTTCATAAGGTGGGTCCACGCGGACCCCAGGATAGTGTTGAAGTAATGAAATCAGGACAGTAACGCAGGGTTAAAACATGGGGCAATTAGGTACTTACAATCAGACCAGGGCAGTCACTTTCGGAGCGAATTATTGATTGCCATCACGGGATTGACTGGTTGTAAACAAAGGACAGGGGCTGTTAGTCGATGAAATCGGCCCCTTTTAAAATTTTCCCGTGGTCCCCCCGGACACGTAATTTTTGAACCCAGCTAAATTTCGCTGGGGGCCGATTTCATCGATTAACGACCCCCATCCTTTTTTCTATTCCATATCATCCGATGTCAAATGGTCAAGTCGAAAGATTCAATTCAACATTTTGTGATCAACTTAAGAAGTACTGTACCGAGCAGCGGGGAGACTGGGATGAGTATCTACTGGCAGTGGTATGGGCATACAACTCGGGAGTTCATGCAGTGACAAAATTTACTCCATATGAACTGGCTTTCAACCGACAATTGTTATGTCCATTCGAGACAAAACCAAGTCAAATTAAATTACCTCGAGTACTCGACTATTGGGAGCAGGCAAATCGATTCAGACAAGTGGCCATAAGAATGAGTCGAGAAAACATATCGAAAAATCAAATGGTAATTAAAGCACGATACGATAAGGGACGTGCAAGTCCCCAATATAAAGAAGGTGATTGGGTGTGGGTTCGGGTATTGAATGGCCGCTCGAAGTTCGACGCATGTTTTCATGGTCCATTCGAAATTGTTAATAGAATCAGCGAGGTGAAATTCAAGGTGCGACACGTGGAGGAACAATATCAACAAGAAATGCACCTCAATGATCTCTCTCCGTATTATGATCGCAGTTGAAAATCAGCGAAAACAACGGATCAATGCAATGCGTACTAATCAACTAAGAAGTTAATAAGTTTCTCCTTCTTATTCGACGTTTATTTTATTAGTTAAATTCTAAATTGGGTTCATGTAATTGCTAATATTCAAAATTTTCTCTGTGGTGATATTTTTTTTTCTTTCTTTTCTTCTTTCTTTCTTTTCGATGAGCAAATGGATCGCTCATCTGACCGAAGGAAGGAGGTGTTAGGAGAACGAACTATACCTATTCTCTTTTTCTATGTCATCATCTGTTCGTTCTCCTACTATTGGAATATTCCTGTTAGGAAATAGATTCAATAGTATTTTCTTTTCGTTCTTGTACATACATGACGTCATACGCATATGTTCTCTCTCGTTCTTGTACATGTATGACGTCATACACATATGTTCACTTTCGTTCTCTCGGTATATTCCAATACGTGTTTCTAGGTCAACACCATTGGAATATCCCGGAGGGACTGATCCATGATCTTTCGGATTTTCTCCAGAGCGTTGATGTATAAAAAGGGACGATTTTTCTAATAAAGATAGCGTGACAAGCGAACATCCTAAGTTCTTCCTAACTTGTTTCTCTTAGGGAATGTTCCTAACACTGGATATTCCCTACACAGTTACCTATATATACACATGTTTCTTAGTTGTGAGAGGGCTCTAGTTTATCATTCTAAATAAACAGATACATCGTCTACGAGACGTGACACACCTCAAACTTTGTTCTTAGGATACTTTAACCACTCATTCATGTATTATCTGAATATATTATTGACAATTATGGTATTAAGATTAATCAGCTATCAAATCTATAGACGTTGGCTTGGAAAAAAGAAAGCGAGAAACATTATGATCAAAATGCCATCAATGAGAGAGCTAGAACAATTACAAAATTTTTAAATTAAATTTCTTTCTTCAACTATTACTTACAGCTTATCATATATGAATATTATTAAGGACCGGGACATTAGATTTAATCAACGAATATTTTAATCACATATTTACTCTATATAATTATTAGACGCTCAGGAGCGCGTCTTGTATTAGGGGGAGGGTGTGCTAAGAACAAACAAATCGAAGAATTAAGAAGATGATCAATGAGGCAGAATGAATTGATGAAGAAAGAAAAGAAACACTCAATGATAGAGAGAAGTTTATTCACACCTGCCGACAACAGAACGAGCAAAATTAATGAAGCGGAAAAGAACAAATAAAGACATTCACACATGGTGTGACTCAGTCGAACAATTGACGTCGTTCATCGTTCATAGAGATTTGTAATGCAAATTGTGTTACATTGTTTAAATCTGAAGCAACAGATTGACTTATCGTTATATGATCTCATTTATATTACCTTTCTCATGAATTCTTTGTTAGATTTATATGTGCAAGATGTTCTCTCTATTGTCGCTCTCTTCTCTCTCTTCTCTCTCTAGGTATAAATACCTAGAGTCAATCGAACATAGAGCAGTCAACCAGTCAATCGAACTTTCAGTTTAATTGAAGTTAGATCAGTTCAGTGATTGACTCACATAATATTACATTCTTTCTACGCATGTTAATCTTTCTATTCGTATAACTTTTATCTTATCAACAAAATATTGATTGTATACTTGGAGTAAACAATCAAACCAAACTCATTGTCAACTCAATAGTCAAGAATTCAGCAAACGAATCAACTTCGCATTTTTTCGTTACAATGACCCTCCTTACAGTCGAGGGAATATGATATTACTTTAGAATAGGTTACTACTGATTGAGTGTTTATCAGAGAAACCTGGCAAAATACATTACCGTCGATTCTATTCTATAAGATATGTTGATTTTTAGGGTACAAAATGTATTTGTATTTGCGCAGCTATGCATAAAGCACAAAAATGATAATTTGAGTCGAGCAGTATTTACAAATCGAACGTGCTACGAATTCTTTTGTAATACCATTCAACGTTGGTCACTGAATTGAAGTGCTCAAGAGAAACTCACCCGAAAGAGCAGACAGACGATCATAGTATAGCGAAGTACATCGGTATTAGAGAGCTGATCAGTTATTATTTGTTTCGAAATATCATGGATGGCCCCTATTTCGTTCGAATTCTACAAAATCACGTTGTTCCTAATGTCAGAAGGCAGTTTGGTGCATATTGGACACTACAGATGAACGATGATCCTAAGCATAGAAGTCGAATGGGTCAAAACTTCTGGTCGTATGAAGTATCAAAAGTTATAAATTGGCCTGAGCATAGACTGACCGTTAATTCAGTGGAAAACCTTTCTTCGACAATCAGACAGCATGTAGGAGAGCTAAAATTGACAAATCTCGAAGAATTAATCGATTTTTTATGCGAAAAATCGAATGATATTGACATAGTTCTCCTAAGTTTTCTGGTAAACTGGATGAAGACAAGATGTTGGGCTTTACTGGAATCGAAAGGAGAAAGAATTAATTATTAATTTTGATATTTTTGTACATTCGAACCCTACTTAATCAGCGGATTTATTTAGTTTTTTCTTCACCTTTCATTTCATAATAAATAAATGAAATACTGAAGGCAAAGACTTTTGCATCCTACTACACATATGCCTAATAGTATTTTCCGTTACAAATAAAAAACTTGGACTTTCTAAAACAGAGAAAAATTAAGTGACCATTCAACAGTCAATGGCACTCGAGGATTAGGGAAATTGCATGGCTCGCGTTACTTGTGCATTTACAGTCTAGAAATTTGAACTTGAATTTGAATTCAAGTTTCAAATTGAATATGTATGGGACTTTTCGGATACCCTGTGTTTTCTAAACTACACAGAAAATTTGAATCATTATTAAACATCAAATGATACTCGAATGTTATTCGCTTTACTTGTACCTTCAACATCCGTGTAATTATAATTCTGATAAAAACGTGCATTTTTTTTTGTAGGTCAATTTTTGCGCAAATGATTTTGACTTTTCCATTTCAAAAGTGGTTCTATTAAAAGGTCTATTCATAATACTCTGAAGACTGTGAGCAAGTCGCGCAGAATACCAAGGAGACATTTCGAATATACTTTTTGCGATTGGCAGAAGTGCCCGTAGTGATTCAAAGATCATATGGTGATCGTTGTAGCCTTGTGATGAGTGGGTTTTCCAGTATTCATGCGTAATGTGCCGTACCCATAGAAGTAGGATGTTATTGGGCTGTTTCACACTGTAAAACCAACTGGAAAGCAAAACTGGTTCCTTACTTCTCTTAAACGCAAAGAAGTTCGCTTCTGTTACTTCGTTCGGTATAGGTGAAGTAATGTAAACGGTAGAATCACTCCAAACTCCGCCATATGCAGTGAGAAGCTCTATACGAATCAAATCTGCGTAATTCGCTTTTGCCATATTCTTACGATTATTCACAACCTGTTGAGGCAAATCAACATATTCATTTAATGATTTATCGTCGAGACGATATAGTTCATATTTGTCAAATGGAAGAATCGTCTGAAGTCTGGCATTGCATTTCTTAACAATCAAAGGAGCCCTGTCAAAGCCTGTATTCCAATATGTCCAAAAAGGTATCTTCTTACTTGCTGTAGCTAATTTGAGAATAGGCTTAGAAAAAAGATTTTTTTGATAGTCTCTTTGTAAAATACGATATGTGAAATTAAGAAGGTAGAAACGGCGGTCGAGTCTTGAGTTTGAATTTTCAGAAAGTTCAATGTAAGCAAGTTTTAATCTTGAGAATGATAAACTAGTTCCAGTAGCATTATGCGTAGCTGATGCAGTTTGAGTATGATATTGATTGCATTTTTTTAATGACCACCACGATGTGAATATCAAGGAAGGAAAAATGATTATGACACATAATTTATTAAATGTTAACATTTAGTAAAATATATATGAGATGGTTGAAGACTTCTCGCTTATCTAGAACATATAACATTAGTCTGTAACTTCTAATTGTCGATAATCATGGGTGAAAAGGCGACCTCCAAACTTACCGCTAATTCACGCAAAATTTATATTTTTGTCATACTCGATATTCTATCCGAATATCTACAAGTAACGGGTGTTCCATAAAGAATGCTCCTTTCGTATAAATCGCCTCATTTGCTTACCGTTCATGCTAAACACTTAATTTTTTTTTAAAAAGATTCGTCTTTTTGAGATCTACAAGAATCTGTTAACAATTTATTTCAAATAATTTCCGTTGTTATATGACAAGCGATACAAGCGGTTGGTCCAACTTTGACAACTTTCCAACACAACGGATTCCCTTATTCGCCTAACAGCTCGTCTTAGTTCATCAGTCAGAGCCTTTTTTGATTGAACTTTGGTCCAGTTGATTTGGTGACCAAATTCATCCCATATGGAGTAGTCCAGCGGGTTGATATCAGGTGAGTTTGGTGGCCAACGGTCTTTGCCTATAAACGATGGAAAATTCTCTCGGCACCATTCTTGGGTTACAGCATGAGCATGTGGCGTAGCACCATCTTGTTGGCAGGTCCAATCATTGCCAAAGACTTTGTTGCCGTATTTCAAAGCCACCGGTAACACTTGATTGATATACCGTTGATGATCAACTGTCCCCTTATCAAAAATGACCAATGATGTCAATCCCTTGGAGCACGCTCCCAGCCAAACCATTACTTTTTGCGGAAACTTCCGTTTCTGACAGACACTACCCTTTGCATCAGCCTCTTCACGATCTACTGCCCAGATTCGATCGTTTTGAGCATTATAGATGCCATCAATATCGAACATTTTTTCATCTGAGAAGAGGATTTTTAGAGTGTCTTCTTTACGGAAGTTATGCCGCACCCAATTTGCAAATTTTAGTCTTTGACTTTTTTGTAGATCTGTGAGAGCTGGCTCGACTCTTTTTTTATATGAACGATATCCTAGATCTTGTTTCAAGATTCTGACAACAGATCCATTCGAGATATCCAGTTCACTGGCAAGTTTCCTGATTGACACCTGTTTTTTACGGTTCATTCGGTTTTTCACCTTCTGGATCATCCAAGGGGGAAACAACTGAGACTTCGCGTCTGAAGTCATACGAAATCCATTTGAATCAATGAGATCTTTTGAAGTCTCACGATGGTTTTGAAGTCAATTGGACTGTAATGAAGTCTCTTGAAGTCGATAAAAGTCTCCTTGCAATCCCTTGAAGTCCCTTGAAGTCTCTCGAAATCTCTTGAAGTCACTTGAAGTGCTTCGAAGTCCCTTGAAGTCTCTTGAAGTTCCATTAAGAATTACACGCTTCATGTTACTAGGTAGATTTTGCAATAATCTTAACGAAAAATCTTAAATTTTCCAGGTCTTATTGTGGTTTGAACAAATTAACCCTTTGAGTCCTGATGGCGTGCATACATACGACCGTTTAGTAGTTTTGAATAACCAAAACATGAATTTAACTCTCACCCTCAAGAATATTGACTATATTCGTACATATATATTAACAGAAAAATTTAAAACTACACATAAAAATGAAAACCTTCGTTCTACCATATCGAGAATTATGTAAGCTACAAAATGATATAAAGATATTGAAAAAATATTGATGATTCCTTTATATAGATCGCTGAATACTGATTAGAAAAGACAGTAAACATTTTGTCCTATATCACGTTCTCCGTTTTTTCTTAGTATACATGTGGCAAGGATCGATGTATGAATAGATAACTCTTTTCTCCATTGAATAAAAACAAGAATTTTTGAAAAAATTCAGTACAATTACTTGTAATGATAGAAAACGATGAGGCGAGCTACCTTTGTTCCACGAGTTTCCCTCACCTCTCAATTTCAGTCAAAAAAGTTGGAGTGATCAGAATTTCCTTAATAGACTGTACTTCTTGAGACAGTTCTTCGCAAAAACTAGTGCAAAGTATTGTTCAAATACCAGCGCTATGAAAATACGGCAATCTAAATCTTAAAGATTTAGACTCAGTAGATGGTCTACTCATATGCTAAGAAACTCCAGTGAAGTCTTATGAAGTCTTATGAAGTCCGATGAAGTCCTTTGAAGTCCCTTGAAGTCCTTTAAATCTCGTAAAGTCATGCGAAGTCACTAAAGTCCCTAGAAGTCTATTGAAGTCTAATGAAATCTTAGAAGTTTCTGGAAGTCTTATTAAGTTCCTTGAACTCGTTTGAAGTCTCCAGAAGTCCTGCAAGTCTCTTGAAATCTATTTTAGTCTTTCGAAATCATTTGAAGGCTTTAGAAGTCTTTCAAACTCTTCGAAGTCTATCAAGTCATTGGAAGTTTTATGAAGTATTGCGAAAAAAGTGAAGTCACATAGGGGGAAGTCTTTTGAAGTCTTTAGAAGTCTTTGAAGTCTTGAAGTCTTGAAGTCCGCTGTTTCCCCCTTGGGATCATCCCTTTGGTTCTAATAAAGCGTGAACGACCTGTTGAATACGACAAGTTGATAGAACCCGTCTCATTCACCATCTTGCACCACCATCGAACTGTCCAAATACTCACAAAACCATTCAAATCTTCGAAAATTTTCGTTGGAGATTCACCTTTTTGGTACTTGGAAAGTACAAGCTTCTGGATGTCTTCACTTTTCATCTTGGAAAACTTTATTTTTAGATTTCATTCAACAAACTAAACCCACCGTTTTGTAGACAAACGAAAAACGAATAAAACAAGCAAAAAAAAGAGGTCACTAAAGATTAGTATAGGTCTGAAAATCGCTATACAAAAAAGGAGCATTCATTATGGAACACCCGTTAACCCTGCGTTACTGTCCTGATTTCATTACTTCAACACTATCCTGGGGTCCGCGTGGACCCACCTTATGAAACTAAGAAAAAAAGTAATATTGGGTGAATCCATGGAGACCCAACCACTTTTGGGAAATTTTTATTTTCGAGCAAAAGCACTACAGAAGTGTTTTTTCAACGGATTTTTTCAGCGCATCAGACGGGTGGGCAATGAAAAATAGGTGTGGAATAGTTTTTGGGTCTAAAACATACTGAAATCGGTGAGATTTACGATATTCTTTCGGAACACCTACGTTTTTTGTATAAATTATGCATAAATTATAACGAATAAAAGTTACTTTTTAATAGGAAAAATGCATAGATGTTCCGAAAGAATATTGTAAATCTCACCGATTTCAGTATGTTTTAGGCCCAAAAACTATTTCACCCCTGTTTTTCATTGCCCACCCGCCTGACACGCTGAAAAAATCCGCTAAAAAAACACTTTTCCAAAAAAGTGGTTGGGTCTCCATGGATTCACCCTATTACTTATGTAAACTATACAATTGGGTATTCTAAGTCTCCTAAAACCTTTTTTATGTCGATCTTTTTATCGGTTCTTAATCAGAGAATAGGATAGTGGATGATATACTTAGGGCATACCAAAAGT
>Ga0209960_1003945_pt1 | contig 11978 bp, 14 predicted proteins | sample ThiBiot_500_plan_2_FD_183947 | JGI IMG/M metagenome (GOLD analysis project Ga0209960, IMG submission 183947) | Wastewater bioreactor microbial communities from Cape Town, South Africa - Thiocy_expt_500_plan (SPAdes) | ecosystem: Engineered > Bioreactor > Thiocyanate-remediating >... | reverse complement strand
ACGCAAATTTTGATACTGAAGTTTGGCTACTAAAACGTAGCTCAAGGATCGTGGGTTGATATATCTTGGTCAATAGTATTGCCAGTCCCAAGTCAAATATGTTGTCTCCTACGATGAACCGCAAATGTTTTTGTGGGAGTGTTGAATCCTCGCAGATCCGTTTCCATCGTTTGCAGACTAGAATGAAGCAGGCTATCCAATGACTGAACCGATAATAGGAAAAGACATTGTATTCAATTACTTCATTTGGAATAGAGTCGAATAATAGTCCAAATTCCTGGTACAAGATATCTTATTATTCCCTAGTTTTAAAAAGTCTACCCCAGCAAAGAACAAAATATTTCAAACAAATATTTGCCAAAAGATCTCGTGTTTCGCTAATGCTCATGCTCTACTGTTAATTATATGTGGCTTTTTTGAATTAAATTGCGGGTCGAGAAATGAAGTTGATCTTTGTAAATATTTTTAACAAATTGAAGTGGTAGCGTTTGTGAAATTCGGGAGATAGTAATGAAACCACATTAAAGCTTTAATTTACTTACATACGAATCTGCATCCATTTGTTGTATTTTTTTTGTTGAAAATTAAAAAGTATTTTCGCGCGCTCTTTCATTAACTAATTTGCAAATGAAGTTCATATCAGAAATTTATTGTTTGGCGGGAAGGCTTTCTTTGCTTTTGTTAGCAATAACTTTTTGCCAATTAATTCTTTACACTTTGTTTTGTACTCGAGGGCTTTATTCCGCCCAGTAAATTCAGCGTCAAAGCGATAACTGTCAAATGAGATCAGATAACCCAAGAAAGTACGTCGTATAATAGCTTACCTGAGCCATATATACAATTCAGACACTTTATACATTGTTTCTAACTCTTCAATAGCCATTGTAGGCAATTTTTTCAATTTCAAAGTCCAAGGAACGATTCCTCGGGTAAATTTTTTTGCGAACTGTTATTCATTAATGAATTAAATTGAATTATAAACGATATATAACACTTACCAGTATGAGGTAAAACAACACGGTTGGGTTTTTAGTATCTACAGGGGCCATGCAAAAGACATAACGGTCTTTAATCGCTAAGGTCATGTTGTCTAAGGCGCGGGCAACACCCTGACGAGAAAATTCAGCGATAATATATACCTCCATCATTAATAAGGAGACTTTTACGTACCACCATGTCGCGGGTCTTGCACAAAAAATATTTGTTCGAAATGCTGGCAACTTTCATAAAATATTCCTGGAGATAATGAAATTTGGTTATCAAGTAGGCGACAGAGGTATTCACTCACCAAAACTTCTGAGAATTTGAGTTTGTTTTGCGAAAACTGATCGAACATGGCGATCTGTTCGAACAACGGAAAAATTCCGGCGCGCTAGGATGATAACGTTAATAATAATAATAAATAATTACTATGCCTTACATAAATGGGTGTAGTTTCAGTCTTAAGCTTTGAGCGAATGTATTTCAGGGCCTGTTTGTCCATGGCAGTAACAACGCCACTGTCGTAAATGGTTCCGTAACGACCTGCACGGCCAGCAATTTGTTTCACTAACACAATATTAGATACATTAATAGGTTAGGTAAAGGTTACCTTCGCTAACTTTGAGTTGCCTTCGTGTCTCGCCATCGAACTTTTCAACTTTGGAGAAAATAATTCGACCAATATTTCTGTGGCTCCAATTAGGCTAATACTCGCATAAAAACAATTAAATAACTTACAAGTTGAGACCCATGCCAATCGCATCAGTTCCGACGAGTACATTGTAACCACTGTTCGGATCATTAAACAGGCGAGCTTGTTCAGCTCGAGTTTCGGGCGGCAAGTCGCCATAAACGACGCAACACTTTGCATTGCTATTTGCACGCTCTATTGATGCCTTGATAGAGTACAAATCCTTGCGACTAAATGCTATGAAAGCATCTCCTGATTTAGCGGAGGAATAATTCTAGGAAATTATTAGCCACACAGTACATTGTAACACCTATTGTACATACGGAGAACGGACTGCTTGCAGGTGATAGAGGGCTCAATCGCTCGTAGCTGCGAACTTCCACTTCTTCGTTAGTTTGTGTCGCGAGTGCTCTAATGAGCCCGATCGCAGATTCATCGCCGGTCAAATGAATTTCTTTTGCAGGTACACCTAATAGAGCACGAGTCCACGCCCATCCCCGTGTAGCGTCGCCGATCATTTGATATTCATCGAGCACACAGACGTCAATGGGCTTGTTAATGTCGAGCATCTCCATCGTGCACGCAATATGTCTGGCGTTATCGTGTTTGATTACTGTTTGACCGGTTATCAAACTCGTTGTAATTCCCTTGGCACTAATAAATACAAATTTTAGCATTTTCGATTACAGTTCGAGTGATCTAATATTACGTAAGCTTATCGTAAACTTCGTGTGCTAAAAGCCTAATAAATATACAGTTAATAATACATTGTGTGAATATCTATGCAAAATAATTACCTTAATGGTGCGCAGTAAGTTCCGGATTCGGATTGCATTAGTTGTTGTAGTGCGTGGTAAGTCTTTCCACTGTTCGTAGGTCCAGCGTGGATAATAATTTTTCGTTTCATATCGCGTGCAACGGGGAACCATAAATGGGGCTCACGCAGGTCGGTAAACTTGCGCAGAATTTGTACGAGATCATGCTGCCGATCCGCTTCGGTTATGTGAGGCACTGCAAGATGATCGTTGACAAGTGGGAGGTTCTTAACAATATGGCCTTCTTCTTGATTATCGTCCGCGTCGGCTATTTCAACGACCTTTGATAGTGCAGCTTGCTTTGTAACAACCTTTTTGGATTTGCTTGCTTTTGTTGATTTCTTTACTTTAACAGGCGTCGATTTCGTTTTTGATTTGCTTAATTTAAGGACTCCAGTAGATTTTGTAGTGGAAGTTTTAGAGCGCTTGATTGTGGAGGCATAACTTCGTGATCTCTCTAAATTTCAGTAATAAAATTATTTAAAATAATTTCGAAAATTGTTTGTATTAGTAAAATATATCGCATCTATATAACTACCACTTATAATATGTATAAAATATTTTTCTTACCAGAACTGACGATAGAAAGTGTGGATCTAGTTAATGACCCGATCGCACTGCCACTAAGCTCATTCACATTCCGAATAACATTTCTACATAACTTAAACATCTCGAACAAACTGAGTATGCTCTTTTACGTATTTCAAATTTTTGGTGAGTTCAACGGGTGGATCTGGAGCAGTTAGTTCCCGTATCTATTGAGTCTAAATTGATTGCAATATCAAACAGAATAAGGAGCTATGTGCAAGTGTGCTGTCAATGTGTCTAACGCCAACAAAAAAATGTTGTTTCAAACACAAATATTCATTCGAAAAAAATGTTGCGATCCGTGTCAACACTCGCGCGAGTAAACACCCGAACGTTAACTAGGCGCTGTAATGTTCCGAAATTTGCCTTGAAAGCCAAAGCGGCCAATTATCATTGTTGCATTGTGGGATCTGGACCTGCCGCTCTTTACACAGCCGAAGAAATTAAAAAGATAATTAGTCACGATGCGAAAATAGATTTTTACGAGAGATTACCTACCCCGTTCGGTTTGGTGCGGTACGGTGTAGCTCCTGGTAAGTTACCTTTAAACATTTTTTATTTACATGGCCAATTTCATTATAAATTATTATACGTTGTTATTTAATATTATACGAGCATTTAGGTTTCCGGTGAAATTTTTTTTACGCGTGGATCCTCCTTCTAGAAGCCACCATACCCTTTGTTAATTGTGAATTCACCTACAGATCACCCAGAAATTAAGAAGCCGATTAGCGATAGAATGTCGCATATGTTTAAAACAGATCCAACAATTAACTATTTTGGCAATGTAACCGTTGGAATTGATATCCGCGTTGCCGAATTACGTCAACATTACGATATTGTAGTGCTCTGCTATGGAGCTGGCGAAGACAGGCAGTTGGGTATTCATGGAGAGGATCTCAAAGGAGTTTACAGCGCGCGACACTTTGTTAATTGGTACAACGCGTATCCCTTGGTAAATCACGCCAAACAAGTCATTGACACTCACGATAGAAATTTGCAACGAGAAAAAGACATTATTCAACGAATTGTTTCCCCAGACTTGTTCTCTAACACAGGAGTATACATTTTTGGAAATGGAAATGTAGCTATTGATGCTGCGAGAATTCTCTGTCAAGACGTTGATGACTTGAAAAACACTGACATTTCGCAAGATGCCATCGAGGTGCTATCCCAAAGCAAGATAAAGTAAGTCTCAAAGTTGTACATTCATACCTTATTAACCTTGAATAGGGAGGTACACGTGGTTGGTCGACGAGGTCCTGTACAAGCAGCATTTACTACAAAAGAACTCCGCGAGATTGTAAGTAATATTGGGTGCATGTCGATTTGACTATCTTATTATTGTTGTAGCACAAGATGAAAAATTGTAGGATTATATTGGCGGATGAGCTAAACTTGACTGAAGCAGACAAAGAAGAGTTGCAACAACGACCAAAAAAGCGTCAATTTGACTTGTTGAAGCAAATTGCTGAAGGTAAATTCTAAATTAACTGTATACAGAACAGATGTCCAAATTCAATTTTGCAGAGTCGAAGGCACCGGCGGATCCATCAAAGAAAACTGTGATTTTGCACTTCTTAAAGAGCCCATTAGAATTTATACCTTCAAAAGAAGATCCCAAGAGTATTGGATCTATCGTTCTTGGAGGTAACACATTGAGTGGACCAGCGAATAATCAACGAGCTGATTTCAGCGGCAAGAAAGAAGTTGTACCCGCTCATTTAGCATTCAGGTCTATTGGATATCGCTCTATTAATTTTGATTCCGATTTGCCGTTTGATAAGCGATCAGGAGTCGTAGCTAATTTGGCTGGACGAATTAACAACGCAGATTTATCCGGCGTTTATGTTTGCGGATGGCTGAAACGGGGGCCGACTGGAATTATAGGTATGCAGTCATGGGGCAAACTGGCTGTTGCTAACGGTTTGATGAAGGAACAAATTTAGAAGATGCCATCGAAACTGTCTCCACCATTCAAAGCGACTTCAAAAGCGGCAATATCGCAAAGAATGATAACAACCGAGGAAGTGCCCCTATTTTGGATATCTTATCGAAGCGTGGCGTTAGAGTGGTCAAGTTTGAAGATTGGGAAAAGATCGAAGCCGCAGAGAAGGAACGTGGCGAACAATTTAACCGACCATACGTCAAATTCACTAATACGAAGGATATGTTTGATATTCTCGCGACAAAATAAACGGTGTTAATTTGGTGCGAAAATAAATTTTTGCCTGTCAAAAGTTTTTGTACTTTCCGAGGCAAAATTATTACGTTGTCCGAGCCAAATCAATAGAAGACAAGTCCGACATTGATTTTGGTGCCTGTATAAAGCTACAAATTTTGAACAATGAATAACTCATCTAACAACAATCAATCCGCTGACGTAACTAATAATGACAAATCGAACGATCAAGAGAAAAAATTATCATTCAGTTTAAATCTTAGACCAACAAAACAAACACCGTTCATTCGTAAGCCGGTAAATGAAGATGACGAAAAGCCCGAGCGAGATTACATTACAGGCATGTCTGGTAATAAGCTTGTCAGCGCGAAACCAAAAGAAAAGAAAGGACCTCTTGTTATTCCTCTTTCTCACGGATGGAGAGCGTTACCTGGCGATCAGAATGGTAAGTATTGCATCCGCTAAGAATTTTCACAAAATTCAAAATCGCTCCAGATGCTTCTAAAATACTGTCAATAATTTATTTATAATTTATTATTAATAACAGAAATGATTTATAAATTTTAAAACGAAGATCAAGCCGAGGGAGTTGATCAACTCCTTCGATAAACTTTTAATGAACGTGATGAATAAACTTCCAACAGTTTTCTTTCCATTATAGATCTTATCAAAACAGAACAAATTGCGGAGGAAAACTCAGTCAGAGAAGTAGCAGTAAGAGAAGAGGGTGGGCCAAGTAAAGCAACGGAGGACTTTGGAGATGGTTCCGTTGCAACAGGCCAGAAAATCGATGGTTACGGTTTACAAGACGAGGAAGATGATGAAGTTGTGCGAAGACAAGCCAAGCAAAAATTACAAATAGAAAAAGATGCCGTGAAAACAGCCGCCGGTCGTGATGTTTCAACAATTCCTCCATTGCTCAGAAATCTTCCAGCAGGCATTCACGATCTTAACGACGAGGCAGCCAAGTTTAAATTCGATTTGGAACGGCGGCCTGAGAGTGCAACAGTACAGGAATACGAAGCTGTGCCTGTAGATCAGTTTGGCGAGGCGTTGTTGCGTGGCATGGGCTGGTCTCCTGGTGCAGCCATCGGTGGAAAGTAAGTCTCATTCCTCTCACATCCTTGTTTGAATGCAAATTTGTTGTCAATTCACTATGAAGATAATATCATCCTTGCACTGACGTGCACGGTGGCATGTTCTCGATGAGCGGGGTATTGAAGCAATAAGGTCTATTCTGCAAAGAAGGGACCGTCTTGTATCGGTGCTTTGTTAGTCGAGGACGTGCTGGCACTAGGATGCAACTCTTTGGCCGTGGGGATTTAGCAGGTCCCCTCCTGAGTATAATTGACAAATTCGCATTTCATATTACAATCAACAGCTATTTTTTAACGTACGCGACCCTAATCAATTGATTCTTTGTAGAATTACTAAGGTCTGGGAACCAGAAAAGCGACATCATAGGTTAGGTCTAGGAGCTACACCTGCTCCGATGATTGACCCTAAAAAAAAGGCAAGGATCAAGTAATTATACACGTGTTAACAGCACAGCCAATAGCTTAAAATGTAATATCAACCGTAAATATTATTAATTTGACTATGGCTCGTAGTACAAATTGCGTACTTTTTTCTTTTTATATAGCCGATCACAATTATAGCCGAATACTGACGATTGTTTATTTGCAGGGTAAAATGAACATTACAGCAATGATTGGACAACCTTCGGCAGCGGCACAACAAAAAGGTTTCAAGAACGGCGCGTTAGTTGGCATTGTATCCGGTCCTTACGATGGTCTCTACGCGAAGATTACACAACTCGGTGGCGTCAAATCATTGGTGAAACTTGTTGGTTCCTCTGACGAGATGATTATTAGTCACGAAGACTTGACCGTGATGGATCCGAGAAAACTTGGCAAAGATCATCCTGCGCTGCAAAAAGATGACGATACTTACAGCGACAGACACAAAGACAAGCGCAGCAGCGGTCAGCATAAAGATGACGACGCGAAACACAAAGATAAAAAGCGAAGAACTGACGATTACGACTACGACAGGGATAGAAAGTCATCGTCGAAGAGTGATAAACGAGACGGTGACAGATATGACAGCAAGCACAGTGACAAGAACGGCTCTGATAGCAGACACAAGTCGTCGTTGAGTTCATCGTCTTCAGATCCCACTGGTACAAGCTGGGTCACAACAGAAATTCGCGTTAAAATCAACAGCCAGTCTTATCGCTCTGGCAAGTACTACGGCATGAAGGGTCGTGTGCTAAATTTACTGCCTGGCAACAAGTGCAGTATCGTGTTAGAAGAGTACGATCGCGTACTGGAAGATGTTTATCCTAAGCATATTGAGACAGTTATACCCGCGCCTGGTGGTGTTGTGAAGGTGCTAATGGGAGAGTTTAAAGATCAGACCGGCACCCTGATGGAGCGGGACAACTCAAAAGGAACGGTGCAAATACAGCTGCATGATGACTTGAGCATTCAAGTGCTGAGTATGGACAGCGTAGCTCAATTTTTTGGCCAGGTAGATGTGTAAATAAAATGGGGTTTTTTTTTTTGGCGTGTAGATCTGGTTTTAAAACAGCTTTCTATACAAGGTTTATTTCGCAAAAAGGGGGGGGTTAGGGTGTTATTATTTTTGTTATTTTCTATTCATCTTAGTTTTGTTTCGGCTTTTTTCGTTTTCTGCTATTGCTATTACTGCTGCCGTTACTTGTGGCTTTGCTACTTTGTTGATTAATCTTCTGCTTTTTAGCCGCGGGACCTTGTTCCTCTTCAGCATCTTCCATAGCATCGTCGTCTGTATTTGCCAAAACGCTAAAATCGAAGTCATCAGCTTCGGTTTTTTTACCAGAGCCCATAGCCGCGAAATTATCAGTAGTGGGCACGACTTCAAAGTCTGAATCCTCTTCTTCGAATTCTCCGTCGACGTCGGACATTTCCTCATCTGACTGCTGATCTTGAGCTTCAGCTTCTTCTTCTGAAGATTCTACAATAAATTGCTCCTCACCTTCTTTCAGAGGTCGATCGTACTTAGCCCTCTTAGCAATGTATTGTTCTGAACGAATTGGTTAGTACGAGAAAGATCGGATTTTGTATCCGGATTGAGTGTAAAGCTCACCTAGGAGTTTTTTGTATCTTCTACCGTTAACATGCACGTCAATTTCTTCAGGAATTTTATTCAATTCCATTTTTGTAATGTTGCAATACAGCAGTTTACTAATCAAGAGTTAGATTCACGCTACAACGCTAATATTTGCACTTACGGGTTAGTCCTGTGTGCAACAATATAGGGCGCATATTTTGTGAAGTCTTGCGTGTACCAATCCCTCTACAGAATTACGAGAACGTTAGAATCACACCAGATCCAACCAAAAACTTTTGTGGGCGGTTACGATAATTTGTCATGATACGTTGGTGTGATACAAATTATTATTGGAACTATTAATGAATATTTATCGGTTGGTAATTAATAAAAAATTCTGCCGTGACCAAAAGTCATGTCTTGGATCCCAATAAAATGGTATGAAATAGCTTTTCAGCGTAAAAATAAAGAATTACCATGTGTTTATATTTCTTTCCTTCGATATATTTGTTCAGGACATCGATTCTCATGGGCATTTCGTGATTGGTAAGCTTGCATCGGAGCTGATTGGATGTAGAAAAATATGCGAACAAAATTTAGTAAGCGTAATCGGAAAAATAGCTTGGATATTCAATCGTAAATATTGTGGAGGAGGTAGAATAATAATATACTGCAAAGGGGCACAGTGCCAATCTGATTTGTGGATCGGTGAAACAGAATTACACGTGAGTTGAATATGAGCTTACCGATTTGCCCTCGTTAGCTACCTCGAAATAAGCAGTATTGTCTTCAAGGAATTGCTTAATTTGCGCGTCCATCTGTGTTGTTCTGCAGTCAGGAGTAAAAAAAAAGGATCAAAAGTTGTCTTGAACATAAATTTGTTCGATATTTCGAGATTAATGCACATAAGCCGTGGCAAAGATTTATCTCAATCGACTGTTTAATGCAAAACGATTAAGATTGGTTTAATCGAGGTAGACCTACATGAGATCAGATTTACCAATCCAATTACCCAAACATAAACAAGGTAGGATTGCAAGAAATTAATTCAAATTGGAGCGATCATTGGTTCGAGATCCCTTTGTATTCTTTATGATTTGTTTCAGTCACTAAATCTTAATGATTACTAAATATAAATGCCAAATTAGTAATAATAATAATTCTATACCAAGGCCGTCAAAATGGAGAAAGCCGATCAGAATAACTACGGAGAACGCGGATCTAACGGAGGACGTGGCAACAGAGGTCGAGGACGAGGTCGTGGCAATGATAATTATTACAACAACTATAATGACCGCCCAACAAACGCTAACGAAAGAAATATGGGTCGAGGAAGATCAAACCCCAACAAAGGTGACGCACAACATAGCAGACCTCCACAACGGCAAGAAAAACCACGCGAAGAAGTGCCATGGGGTATTGGTCAATTAATTGTTTGGTTAAGAAAAGTACTAGCCACCGATCCGGATCAAGTTCTCTCCAATCTGACTGGCAGAGACGCAAACAAATTCCGTAGCGCATTGAACGGTACCGTAGTATTCGAAAGAGGAGATATGCCATTAATGGTAATCCAAATTCTCTCGATGCCCGAGATTATGGACAATATTAGAACCACCGCAAGCAGCACTTTATACCAACTTGTCTTAGAGACTAAGTTCTTTATCAATTTGGAAACTCGTTTGCGATATTCGACCGTCAGGCTTAACACAGATAATGCTAAGCGACTGGTCAAACTGCTGTTACACTTGCTCACTTTGTCTTCCGAGTCATCCATTATAGATCCGCTCATCGAGTATTTTATTGCCAACGAAGATATTTACGAAGACAGCGTATTACATGAAGTAGATAACTTGATTATTAGAAGAGATTATATTCTTCAGCAACAGCACAAGAAAAACCTCGAACACACTACTGACACACAAAACAGTAACGGTACGTTGCTAGCAACGCCATAATTCTAAACAATATTAACGAGATAATAGCAGATTATCGTCGCATCTCGCTTTTTCCTAACAAAGAAGAGATGTTCGCCAGTCCTGTAGCACGTGACCTTCGCAAGAACAAAGTTGAGGGCGAGCACTACGAAAACGTTGATGACTACCTGGACATGCACTTCAGATTGCTGCATGAAGATGCATTCGCTGATCTTCGCCGAGCAGTATTCAATCTTCACCACAGAATTGTCGATAAACGAATGACTGGTGTAAAAATCTACACCAATGCGTTAGTATTGGGGACGCGATTAGACTTCAAGGGCATATTTTATCAAATTCAAATATCAAACAAAATCAATTGGGCCAGATCGAAAAGATTAATGCCGGGCTCATTGTTGTGCCTGTCCAGTGACAGCTACGCATCAGATCTCCTGTGGGCAACTGTTGCAGATCGCGATGAAAAGAAACTGACTCAGGTAACAAGCCTCACCGAACAATTGGCAACTACTAATATTATTGGTTGATAGGGGAAGTTTGAGATTGAGCTAACTGCTGGGTATGATCCCAACTTTCATGCCGGCAAAGTTTATACCATTATAGAAGCGTCAACTGCGTATTTTGAGGCATTCGGGCCAGTACTTCGAGCATTGCAATCGAAAGGAACCAATTTGCCCTTCCAAGATTATTTGCTGCGCTATTCGCCGACCATTCGAGCTCCAAAATACCTCACTAGCGAGGCTGAGCCCAACAACAATGACTTGTGGACAATATCGTCGGTCTTTCCTGGCGCAATACAATCATGCATGCACGTGCTTGGATCGTGGCCAGAACCGGGCGAGTTGGGTCCAATGGTAGATGCCAGCCAACTAGCAGCGCTCGAACAAGTCCTCACGAAAGAGTTTGCCATTGTTCAAGGTCCGCCTGGCACCGGGAAAACTTACGTAGGACTTCAAGCCGCGAGACTCATGCTCGAGAACAAATCTCCAAAGCCGATTTTATGCATTTGCTACACCAATCATGCCCTCGATCAATTTTTAGAAGGAATTTATGAATTTGAAAAGAAGATAATTCGGTTGGGTGGACGGTCCAAGAGCGAGTTAATGCGCGACCAATGTAGCTTGTTCTCGCCGCACTGGAACAAGAACGTGGACAAATCTGTTATGATTCAGCGATACCAGCTCTTAGACGAGATTGCAGATTTGAAAAATACAATTCTCGATACAGCGGACAGATTGAGTGCGCTGTACATAGGTCTCAGCGTGCTCGATACAGTGTTTCATCCGGAGCAAGTCGACACTCTACTGACAGGGCCTGCTAAGAACTTGCATCAAAGTCAAGTCGTCAAAAAATGGCTCGAAGAAGACAAATTGACACGGGAAAGCAAAGAAAGCAAAAAACAAATGGCGAGTGCGAAGAATAATGATAAATCTATCATCAGCAATATCGATGAAGTGCAAACTAATACAGAAAATATTGACGACGAAGAGGAATTGGACGACGAAATTGACGAGGACGCGCTAGGCGAGTTGTTAGCTGATCGTGAAGATGAAGAAGACACTGATTTGACCCAACGACAAAACAACAATACAGAGGCTGTGTTTAACATTCAACAATTTGAGGAAGTGGAAAACATGTTGAATGAAGAACAGTTCACCGAGTTAATGAACCGCGTGTATAAAGTAGACAACCTGTGG